>Ga0326726_10000474_pt1 | contig 37431 bp, 31 predicted proteins | sample MHFenrmetagenome_2_FD_207603 | JGI IMG/M metagenome (GOLD analysis project Ga0326726, IMG submission 207603) | Lab enriched peat soil microbial communities from Michigan Hollow, Ithaca, NY, United States - MHF15MN | ecosystem: Environmental > Terrestrial > Soil > Wetlands > Peat | place: USA...
TCAAATTTATGGTATTTCTGATCGTATTTCAAGCCACGCGACCTTTCAAAACGGCGATTCGGTTTTTTCGTACAGAAACGCTTAAATAATCTTTACATTCATCGACCCATATCCACGACTCAAGGACTCTCTTCATGAAACGATATCGATGGACCCGTCTTGAGCCTGACGCTTCTCTGGTTCAGGGCCTATCCGAGGCGATCAACGTCAGCACACCCATTGCAGCCTCGCTCTGCAATCGCGGCATTTCGAGCTTCGACGATGCACGCCACTTTTTCCGTCCATCGCTCGACGATATCCCATCCCCGTTTCTGTTCCAGCACATGGAGCGGGCTGTGGAACGCATACTCAGGGCGGTCGCTGAGGGTGAACGGATCATGATCTACGGAGACTATGACGTCGACGGGACTACGGGCACAGCCGTGCTGTCACTGTTTCTGCGCGAACGTGGGGCCGATGTCTGCCACTACATCAACGACCGGTTCAAAGAGGGGTACGGATTGTCTGAGGCCGGCATCGCCTACGCTGAAGAGTGCCGGGTGACCCTTATCATCACGGTGGATTGCGGCATCCGGGCAGTCGCCGAGATCGGGCAGTGTGCCGGGAAGGGGATCGAAGTCATCGTCTGCGATCACCATGAAGCCGATGAACTTCCTGCAGCGTATGCCATTCTCAACCCCAAAGTGGAGGGAAGCGGCTATCCTTTCAGGGAGCTTTGCGGATGCGGCGTAGCCCTCAAATTCATCCAGGCCATCGTCGAAAGGGAGGGCGGAGAACGGCAGCGCTGGTCGAAGTATCTGGACCTGGTCGCCATTGCGACCGCCGCAGACCTTGTCTCGCTCCAGCAGGAGAATCGCGCCTACCTCAGCGAAGGGCTTCAGCTGATGCGGACATCACCGAGGGAGAGCCTCATCGAAATGCTCTCGTTCATGAAGGTCGGCCCGGCCGATCTCGGAACGATGAATATCGCCTTCGGGATAGCTCCCCGCATCAATGCTGCTGGCCGGATGGAATCGGCTGCGACCGCCATGATGTGGATGCTTTCGTCGGATCGCGAAGAGGCCCGGCGCTATGCGACCGAACTCGAAGAGCTGAACACGCGACGGCGCGAAATCGATACGGGGATCACGGCCAAAGCTGAAAAAATGGTGGCGGGACATTGCGCGAGCTTCTGTTCTTCGGTCGTGCTGTACGACGAGGAGTGGCATCTCGGCGTGCTGGGTATCGTCGCATCGAAAATTATCGAAAAATACGCCCTGCCCACCGTGATCATGGGCAGGATGAACGGTCTGATCAAGGGATCGGTCAGGAGCGTCGACAACCTGAACATCTATGACGTCCTTCATGAGTGTCGCGATCATCTCGAACAGTTCGGGGGACATCACCAGGCTGCCGGTCTGACCCTCAGGCCGGAAAACCTGTCGGGCTTCAGGAAACGGTTCGACGAGGTTTGCCGAGACCTGCTCCCGGTCGAGCAGCGGCAGAAGGAGCTTCTGATCGATGCCGAGCTGTCGCTTGGCGACATCACCCCGAAATTCCTGAAGGTTCTCGAACAGTTTTCTCCGCTCGGTTTCGGAAACCGCGAACCGCTGTTCGTCACGAAGCCGTGTCGACTGGTCGGCAAACCCAGACTGCTCAAGGACCGGCATGTCAAGTTCATGGTCCAGGGAGACCGGAGCCCCTCTTTCGAGGTTATAGGTTTCGACAGGCCGGATATCTATACCGATCTGGAGCGCCATGAAGGAACTCCGCGTGTGGTGCTGGTATGCTTTCCGGAACGGAAGCAGTGGAACGGCAGGGAGTACGTCCAGCTGCGTCTCAAGGACATGGCGATCGTCTGAAATCTTCTCGTCTCGAATCGGTTTGCCCGGCAACAAGAGCCGGATTCCTCCCGGTTTGTCTTTCAACAATACACCACGATCTTTCGAAGCGCTTGTCAGGCTGAAGGTTGTCCTTCGGCGATGTCCGAGGTGTTTTCATGCCTGATTTTTGTCAGGATGCCTGCCAGGGAAGAGATGGCTGAAATGGCAAAGAAAATCAATGACAGGGCGACTCCGGTGTTGGTGTCGAGTCCCAGATGGCTCAGTGCGTAATAGAACGTGACCTCTCTGGCACCGGCGCCTCCGATGGTGAGCGGAAGGATGGTTGCGACGGTCGAGATCAGAAAGATAGCGAGGAAATCGATCTGGTGCGTCGTGGCCGACAGGGCCATGAGGATGAACCATGCCGAGATCACCTGGGTGCCCTGGATGACAATCGATTCGATGGCCGTCATGAGAAAGACCGGCATGAACTGCCGGTAGAAAAGCCTGGTCAGGAGGAGTGACAGGGGATATGCCAGGCCGGCTACCAGCCATACCCAATGCACCTGGCCTGGATAGATGACCGCGAAGGAGCTGGGAACAAGCAGGATCGCCGACAGGAACACCAGCGCGAAAATCCCGCTGATCCTGTCCCAGAAAACCGCATTGAAGATGTTCAGTACCGTGATGCCGTGGTTTTTCCTCAGAACGAAGATCTTGTATCCGTCGCCTCCCACGCCTCCGGGCAGGAAGAGGTTGTAAAACATGCCCAGATAGTAAAGCTTCAGGTTGTACCAGGTCGATAGCTGCAGGCCGATCGCCATGAAAAAACGGTTCAGCCTCAGTGCGTTTACGATCTTGGAGATATTGAAAAACAGGACCGCCGCAAGGAGATACCAGGGATTCGCATTGCGGATGATCTCCGTCAGCCGGGGAATATCGGTCTTGCTCAGCACTATGGCCAGTGCGGCCACGGTAAGCAGGACCTGAAGCGCTACCTTGAGAAATTTGCCTTTTAAACTGCTACTCTTTGTCAACGATCTGTCGAATGATATAGGGTTTCTTGTTCTGCGATTCGTAGTAGGTGCGCATGATGAACTCTGCCAGGAAGCCTGTCGTGATCAGCTGGATTCCGATGAATGTCAGGATGACCCCGAGGCTCAACAGCGGTCGCCCGCCGATCTCGTTTCCGAGGATCTTCACCACCAGCAGATAGAAGTCGATACCGAGTCCGGCGAACAGGGTGAAGAACCCGAGCGAGCCGAACAGGTGCATGGGTTTCTGGCCGTATTTCTGGAAAAAGACCATGAACAGCAGGTCGCTCATCACTTTCAGGGTTCTGTCGATGCCGTACTTGGAGTTGCCGAACTTCCTCGCGTGGTGCCTGACGTCGACCTCTTCCATTTTCCCGCCGTAAAGCTGCACGAGTACAGGAATGAACCGGTGAAGTTCACCGTAAAGCCCCAGGTTCTTGGCGACATCCTTTTTGAACACCTTCAGTGTGCATCCGTAGTCCCTGATGTGCACGTTGGTCATGTTCCTGATGAGGGCGTTGGCGATCTTGCTGGGGATCTTGCGCAGGATCATTCCGTCCTGCCTTCCGGCCCGTCGGCCCGCAACGACGTCCAGTCCCCTCTCTTCGAGGCGGCGGATCATCATCGGAATGTCGGCAGGGTCGTTCTGCAGGTCACCGTCCATGGTGGCGATCAGATCTCCCTGAGCCTGATCGATGCCGGCAGACAACGCAGGAGTCTGTCCGTAGTTCTTGTTCAGCACTACCAGCCTGGCGTTCGACGGGGCATATTTTTCGATCTCGGCAACCGTAGCATCCGTTGAACCGTCGTCGACCAGGACGATTTCGTGGTCCAGGCCGGAGAGTGAAGCGGCGAGGGCATCGAACAGCGGTTTGATGCTTTCGGCCTCGTTCATGACCGGAATGACGACAGACAGTTTCATCGGGGTGCTTTTTGGTCTGGCACTCTGGCCAGGATTATTCCATACTTCCCGTACAGACGTTCGCCTGGCCCAAAATCGTCGACGTGGTCGATGTTGGTCAGCATTACCTCACCCGGCTCCGGGCGGCGTCTTTCGGCAAGTGATCCCGAATATACTAAAAAAGAGGGGTAATAGACTTTCCACATCACGATTTTGAGACCGCCCTTCCCGGCGACGGATGCAGCCTCCCTGACCGGCTCCTGCATCACCCTGGCGGCCATCGGCATGGCGATGAAATTGAACGACAGGGTCAGAAGGGCTCCGCCAAGGATGAAGCGCAGGGATGGTGCGATGGCAGGTATCGCCTGGATAGCCAGGCAGAGGATCGCAGCCCCGACCATGAGCAGTGAAAACCCGCCTGCGGCCATCTGATCCAATAGTCCCTGAAGCTGTGCCCGGACAAACAGGCTGGCGATCGTGGGCATGAACTTTTCAACGACAAACGGTACGGCAGCAAGAATAAGCAGCATTCCTGCCGGCCACAGGGCATGCAGCCAGGGACGTTGCGATTTCGAGAGTTCAGAACCGAGGATGATGAACAGCGGCGTGTAGCCGTAAATCATATAGTGGGGCAGCTTGGTCCCGGAGAGCGAGAAAAAGACGAACACGAATCCAAACCAGATCAGGCAGAACTGATAGAGCGGATCGGCAAGCCGCGACCGGAACTTCGCGACGGCCGCCACCAGGAGGCCCGTCGAAGGCATGATGCCGATGAGCACGACCGGCAGGTAGTAAATGAGCGATCCCGAGTGACCTTCCATCGACCCGCTGAACCGGCCGACGTTGTGCTTCATGAAAAAGCCGTCGATGAACGCCTGTCCCTGATCCATGTACTCGAGCGTGTACCAGGGCAGCACGATCACAAGGAAGAGGGCGATCGCCGTCGGGTTCAGAACTGCCCTGAACCAGGACTTCAGCTCACCCTTCAGAAAGAAGAACGGCAATGAGACGGCAACCGGGATAAGGATGGCGATGGGTCCCTTTGCAAGGACTCCGAGCCCTATGGCCGTGAAGGCGATGTAGACAGAGGATCTCCGTTTGTCGCGCCAGTACCGGAAGATCGCCAGCAGGCTGACGGCAAGGCAGCAGTTGAGCAGGGCGTCGGCGATGGCCGCTTTGGCGATGATCGAAACCTGAAGTGAAAGAACCAGCAGCGCCGTGGCCAGGAGGGCCTCGTTTTCGTTACGTTCCCTTCGGACGAAAATGTATGTGGTTATGGCCCATACGGCTGCCGACAAAGCTGACGGAAGCCGGAAGGCAAGTTCGTTGATGCCGAACGCCTTGAGTGAAAGCAGTTGCAGCCAGTAGATCAGGATCGGCTTGTCGAAACGGGGCAGTCCGTTCAGGTAGGTCGTCAGATAGTTTTTCGAAACGAGCATCTCACGCGTGGCTTCGCTGAAAGCGCCTTCATCCACATCGAACAGCGGGCCGGAACCGAGTCCGGCAAAAAAGCTCAGGAAAATGAGGATGCCGAGCCCCAGGAGGAGGGTATTGCGGCTCAGCTTATATGGTTCTGGTTTCATCGAGAGCAGTTCGGAAATATCGTTGGTAAAGCATTGCGACCGTCACTAAGCCGAGCATCGATCCGGTTACAACATCACTCAGGTAGTGCTGGTCGAGCACGACCCGGCTGGCGGCGATGAGAAGGGCCGCGGCGAAGAACGCCGGCCGGTATCGCGGAAGGATCAGCGACAGCGTCAGGGCTGCGCTCATCGCTGTGGCTGAATGGCCGGAGGGAAATGAGGTCCAGGCATGATCAGTATGGAAAAAACCGAACCCGTAGATACCCTGTTCCAGCAGCAGCTTGGGCCGGGCCCTTCCGAAAATGAATTTCAGGAGATCCGCAGCGAGCCCCGAAACGGCGACTGTGCAGAACAGGAAAAGTCCCGACAAGGCCACTCGCCGGTTCCTTTTCCGGAACGCAGCAAAAAGGGCGAGTCCGCCGACAAGGTACCATTGGGATTCACCGGCATTGGTGACCACTTTCCAGGACCCGAGCCAGAGCCCATCGCTGAACTGCCGGAAAAACTCGGCTAAAGGCGCATCGAAAAGAAAAAAGGATGCGATGCAGAAAACGGCCGCAGCCGCCAGCAGGAGTAGTTCAGGTTTTCGTTCTTTCATTGATTTGCCCAGGATGCTCTTCGATGGCTGAGTGTTCCCGTTAATGCGACCCATGGGCTGTTCCATTTCGGCCGGGTATTATTCTGGAACCTAAAATAACTATTTTTGAAAGAGTATTGTCGGATTGCAGCCAAGTGACATAGAGAGAACAAGTTGCCTGATTTCTGCCCTTATGCTTAAAGGTCCGGATCAAAAGAGCGTCCCATCTCTTTTCGGAGCCGATCAGCTCGACCAATCATGGTAAAGAGGCTGCCTCAAAAGGTTAGTCGACTGCAATCCTGAGCCTGGGAGCGCCGACCTCCGGCTCGGCAACTCATATGCGAGTTCGCCCAGGCAACGTAAAAGTCATTTTTTTTCGGATAGCCTGAATGCAGAGCCCTTTTGAGATCCTTGAAAATGCGGGCTGGAGCCCGGCGCTCCCGGCATGAGAAAAAGGCGGCCTTATTTTGACTTATGAGACAGCCTCTTTCCCATGATTGCGTTCTGTGTGCCCGTATTCATGCTGTCAGCAAGATGCCGAAAGCTCGATTTATGAATTGTCGGATCAGGATGACAGGTTGGTCACAGCCGGCTCCTGCCCGGATCATTGTACTTTCCGGGCGGGATTCAAGGTGTTGTAAACAGCTCTCGTAAAATCCTGGATGGTGAACGGCTTCTGTATAAAGTCTACTCCGATAACGAATGTTTTGTAATGAGCGATCTCCTCAGGGGCATATCCAGACATGAAAAGGACGTTCAGTTCAGGGATGCCTGCCCGAAGGTTGTCGCTCAGCTCAATGCCGTTCATGTTCGGCAGCATGATATCGGTGATCAGCAGCTTAATGCGGTTCCTGTATTTGTTCGCAATAATCATGGCTTGTTCGGCATCTAATGCTGCCAGCACGGTATATCCTTTATCTTCAAGGAGTTCCTTGAGGACTTTGAGTATGTACGATTCATCTTCTACAAGGAGTATGGTCTCATTTGCATGTTCAATAATCGCATCAGGTTCTTTCGCCTTATCCTCAGGCACGACGTTCTCAAACATGGGCAGATAAACGTTGAACGTCGTTCCTTTTCCCGGAACGGTCCGGCAATCGATGCACCCGTTGTTCTGCTTCACGATTCCATAGATTGTGGAAAGCCCGAGTCCGGTCCCTTTTCCGATCTCCTTGGTGGTGAAAAACGGTTCGAAAATATGGGGAAGCGACTTAAGATCGATGCCGATTCCAGTATCAGTGATGGAGAGCCTGATATAGTTTCCGGGATTCTGGCAGGGGTGGACGCCTGTAGCGATATGTGACCGGTCGACGTATTCAACTGAAGTCCTGATGGTGATCATGCCGCTTCCACTGATGGCGTCACGGGCATTGATGCAAAGGTTGGTGATGATCTGGTCGAACTGTGTGGGATCGATACGCACACGGGCGTGTTTACTGTCGAGTTGCCAGTCGAACTGAATGTTTTCCGGGATCAGATGCCTCAGCATGGGTTGAAGATTGTACGCAGCCTCATCCAGTTGCAGGATTTTTGGACTTATAGTCTGTTTTCGTGCAAAAGCGAGGAGCTGGCGGACAAGATCAGCGGAGCGGGTAACCGACTGCCGTATGTTTTCAAGGTTTTCAGAGAACGGATGGGCCGTGTCGGTTTTTCCAAGCAGCAACTCGGTATTGCCGAGAATCGCGGTCAGCACATTGTTGAAATCGTGAGCGATACCTCCGGCAAGCTGTCCGACCAGTTCCATTTTCTGGGCCTGCTGAAGCTGTGCCTGCAGATTAGCCTTCTCAATCTCTTCCCGTTTGCGCTCGGTGATGTCCATTATGAGGCCGGACATACGGGTCGCTTTGCCCGCCTTGTCGAACTGGTATCCTCCGACCGCCCAGATCCAGCGAATTTCTCCATCGGTGCGGAGAATGCGGCACTCTATATTCCACTCGGACAACGTAGTTACGGCTGCCTGATATTTCCGGGCTACTTCCTCGCGATCGTCGGGGATGATGTGATCGAGAAACATCTGGTAATTCCATTCCGATCGGAGCGATTCATAACCGAAAATACGTTCATGTTCGAGCGAACGGTGCACGGTGAAGTTCTGCAGATCAAGCTCCCACCAGCCGATGTGGCTTTGTTCAAGCGCAGCGTTAAGCCCTGCGTTGCTCTCCAGCAGTCTCTGCCGCTCATGCTCAGTCTGTTTGCGTTCGGTGATATCTATACTTGTCCCGATATAATGAACCACGTTGCCTTTGTCGTCATATAAAGGCATTCCGCGTGACATCAGCCAGTGAACGGAGCCATCAGGGTAACTCACCCGAAATTCGTTATTCAGTTCAATCCCTTTTTTTGCAGCATCTGTAGCGACCTGAATTGCCATTTCCCGGTCCTCGGAATGCACTGAATTTGCCCATAGATCGAATGATGGATTTGCCTTGCCTCGCTCCTGACCGTACAATTCCCATATTTCATCGGACCAGATATTTTCGCCGGTCCTTATGTCCCATTCCCAAACGCCTGCATGAGTAGCTTCCAGTGCCTGGCTGAAGCGCTTCTGATTGTCGATCAGTTTCTCCTCAGTCCGTTTGCGTTCAGTGATGTCGATACCTATGGCCAGGACGCACGGTTGGCCGTCAACCATGATTTTTCTTCCATGGACAATTCGCCATGTAAAGTCCGTTGTTCCGCGAACAGGTCTTCTGACTTCAACGGTTACCTCATTACCTGTCTTCAGGATATTCAGAAAATTTTCCTTCGCATAAGCGATATCATCGGGATGCATGTTCTCGAATGCATCGAGACCAAGACTCTCATCTTCGGTTTTGCCTGTAAGCAGATCACTTGCGTATTGATTCAACCAGATAAAGCATCCCTTGGCATCCATGATCGCAATGGAACAGGGAATAGCGTCATGGACCGTTTTGTAGATGGCAAATTTTTTTTGTTCTTCATGTTCAACACTCTTTTCGATGAAATCCTGGACGACGACGAACAGATGGGTGATCTTCCCATCGCGGGAGCAGGATGGTGTGATCGTATGCCGATAGGTTTTGCCGTGCTGCTTTTCCTCGAATGTGAGACGATTGCCTGTACGAAGAACCTCCTGACTCTTTTCTCTCAGCCCGGCCGCTATTTCAGGGATTTGCAGGGCGGATGACTGAAGAGCGAAGGCGTTGACGCCCGGAATCTCCTGCGAATAGTTGCCGATTCGCGTCGCAAATGCGGTATTGGCGTCGATAATCGTGCCGAAAGGGTCGATCAGGAAGGCCGCATCGGAAAAAGAGTCGAGCAACGCAAAAACCGAGTTGTCGATCTGCCTGCCGCCAAAAGGGATATTTTTCGAGTGCTTGAGCATGAGAAACGGGCGTTTCACTTTACAGCATTCATTCTTTCAGCGCAGTGCGGCGGTATGTTGATATACTGTATATGAGGTATTTATGGGGACATGAACAAATATATACGTTTTCAATGATATATTTGTTCCCTGCCGGTATGAAGCCGCGAGTATGGATTGAAAATTATTCTGTACCGGCTTTACGCGTGAACTTGTTGCGAAGGGTGGTCATGGCAGTCGGCGCTCTGCATGATTCAGCCGTAACGTCTTTCATGTCATCGTTTTGAAGGAAAAAACCTTGATTTTCGGGGTGCGAAAATAACTATTTTCCGGAAGTTCAATCATTATCACCGTTGCCCATTATGTCATCGACCGCTGCCGGGTCCGGCCCCATTGCCGTACTGTTACTTTCGTGTCCTGATCGCGTCGGGCTGGTTGCGCGGATTGCCCATTTCATATACGAACGGGGAGGAAACATCCTCGATCTCGACGAGCATGTCGATGTTGAAGAACGTCACTTCTTTCTCCGGGTATCATGGAGCCTGGACAGGTTTTCCATCCCGGCCTCCGACCTGGAAGAGGCATTTGCCCCTCTGGCCCGCGAATTCGGGGCGTCATGGAAGATCCGCTTTTCAGGCAGGAAAATCAGGACGGCCATTTTCGTTTCGAAATACGACCACTGCCTCCGTGAAATTCTCTGGAGGCACAGCCTCGGAGAGTTCGACATAGAAATCCCGATCATCGTCTCCAACCACCCTGACCTCGGGCCGTTGGCCGAACGTTACGGAATACCGTTCCACGTAGTCCCCGTCACGGCCGGGGGCAAGCAGGAGGCTGAGCGGCAGCAGATCGAACTCTGTGAAGCCAACGGTATCGATACGATCGTCCTCGCACGCTACATGCAGGTGCTTTCGTCGCAGTTCACCGAACGCTATCCAGGCAGGATCATCAACATCCACCATTCGTTCCTTCCTGCGTTCATTGGAGGGAATCCCTATCGCCAGGCCTATGAGCGAGGGGTGAAGATCATCGGTGCCACGAGCCACTACGTCACCGACGAACTCGACGAAGGGCCGATCATCGAGCAGGACATCATCCGGATATCCCACAAGGACACGCTCGACGATCTCGTGCGCAAGGGGCGCGACCTGGAACGGCTCGTGCTGGTGCGTGCCCTGCGCCTGCACAGCGGTCACCGTATTCTGGTCAACGGTCGGAAAACCGTCATATTCGACTGAGCCATAAGCATCGCGGCGGGGAATTGCCAGTATGGTTTCAGCGGTTAATGAACAGGGTAGTCAGAATATTTCAACAGGAGTCCGGCCGGTTATGAACGATCAAGATCATCACGGTCACGCACATCATCATGCGGCTGGGAGCATTGGGGCCGCTTTTTTCCTTAATCTCGGGTTTACCGTCATCGAAATCGTCGGTGGCGTCCTGACCAACAGCACGGCTATTCTGGCCGATGCAGCGCATGATCTGGGCGACTGCTTCGCGCTCGGTCAGGCCTGGTATTTCGAACGGCTGTCCGGGGAAAAGGGTAACGCCCGATACTCTTACGGTTACAGAAGGTTCTCGACTTTCGGCGCCCTTGTCAGCACAGTACTGCTCCTGATCAGTTCGATTTTCATCCTTTCCCAGGCGATTCCCAGAATCCTCTCCCCCAGCCATCCGAATGCCCGGGGCATGGTTGTGCTCGCCATCGCCGGAGTAGCCGTCAACGGCTTTGCAATGCTGCGTTTGTCTCGCGAAAAAGGCATGAACACAAAGGTCGTTGCGTTGCATCTTCTCGAAGATGTACTCGGATGGATGGCCGTTCTCGTGGTTTCGATCGTGCTGTTGTTTGTCGATATCCCGGTGCTCGATCCTATCCTCGCCGTGCTGATCACGCTCTACATCCTGTCGAACGTCGTGAAAAACCTGAAAACGATGCTGCCGATCTTCCTTCAGGCCGTACCGGACAACGTCAGCCTCGATACAGTCGTCATGGAGATCGAGCAGCTCGACCACGTACGGGCGGTGCATCAGGCGCACATCTGGACCCTCGATGGTGAGCATAACGTCTTTACTGCGCATCTCGAAGTCGATCGACATCTGGAGCTCGAAGAGTACGGCTGCATCAAGGATTCGATCCGCAGCATCGTCAACCGGCACGGCTTTTTTCACTCGACGGTCGAAATCGAGTCGCCCGGCGAACTCTGTCGCAACGTGCAGCATCAACACTGAGCAGAATCTCCGGTGCTGTGCTGCATCCTGTCTTTAACGAACTGAAAGAGGGGATGATGAAAAAATTCATATTGGTATTGCTGATGTCCGCTTTCTGCGGATGCACAGGCGCTCCGGAAGGGATCGTCGCAGTTGACAGGTTCGAGCTCGACCGGTACCTTGGCCGCTGGTACGAAATCGCGAGGATTGAAAACCGGTTTGAAAGAGGCACTGAACAGGTTACGGCCGACTACTCCCTCAGGGATGACGGCAAGGTGCGCGTGTTCAACAAGGGGTACGATCCGGTCGGCAAGAAGTGGAAAACCGTTGAAGGCAGGGCGAGGTTTGCCGGCGACCCGAATACCGGCGCGCTGGAAGTCTCGTTTTTCGGCCCGTTCTACGGAGGTTACACCATATTCGACCTCGACCGCGAGAACTACTCCTGGGCCATGGTCTCGGGATACAGTCGTTCATATTTCTGGATTCTGTCGAGAACGCCGGTCATGGACAGGGCTCTTGTCGAACATCTGCTCACCGAAGCCCGCTCGAAGGGATTCGACACCCTCGGCGTCATCCGTACCAGGCAGGTCGATCCGGGCAGATGAATCGATCATGTTTTTTTGTTGCGATGTATAATGCATGTATTGTATGTCGTATATTAAGGTGTATTATTTGAGTTGGTTTTTCTGTAATAACATCTGCAGGCATGTTGCAACAGGTTCCCCTAAACCGGCGCAGCGAGCATTTTTCTCATACAGAAATCGGGAGGCTCCTTCGACCGTCGGGCAGCTTTCAGGAGGCCGTCGTCTGTCGATCGACCCCCTGGCGCTGCCATTCCGGTCTGGCGCTATCCAACGTTTTATTCCTCCGTGATCTCCGAACAGGAATCATTTCTCCCGGCTATTCACTTCAACCGTGGCACAACCCCTGATGATGCCAATGCTGAAAAAATCATTGTTTTGCATTTTATGCTCCATGCCGTTGAGCGTGTCGGCAGGCGCGGGGGTTACCGACCAGATCAATGCACTGGATGTCGCGATCAGGCAGGGGATTTCTGAAAATCAGGTTGAGCTGAATCAGGCGCCTGAAAAGGGTCGGGATGAAAGGAAGTACTCTCCTGAAACCCTGAAGTTGTATAGAAAAGCAGCCGAACAGGGCCAGGCTGTGGCGCAATGCGAAATCGGCTACATCTATTTACATGGTATCGGGGTGGCGCAGAACGACAGTGAAGCTGCCTGCTGGTTTCGTAAAGCGGCCGATCAGGGTCTCGCAAGGGCCCAGTCCTGTCTTGGCGCATTGTATCAACTTGGCAGAGGGGTTCCCCAAAGTGATTCCGATGCCTTGATGTGGTATGGCAAAGCGGCAGAGAACGGAGATGCGGGAGCGCAGGTAGCACTCAGGCTCAAATATCATCCAGGCAGCGGTGTGCTGCTGCGGAACAGCGAGGATGCGATAAAGCGGTTGCAGGCTTCTGCTGAACAGGGATACCCGAAAGCGCAGTGCATACTCGGCGCTTTATATGCAAAAGGATACGGGGTTCCCCAGAATTACGCTGAGGCTGCGAAGTGGTTCCTGAAGGCTGCTGAACAGGGGGATGCTATGGCGCAGTTTGCCCTGGGGTACCTGTATTGCGAAGGACAGGGAGTATCCCGAAGCTACGAGGATGCTGTGGTCTGGTACCGCAGGGCAGCGGAGCAGGGGAAATCAATGGCGCAGTTCAATCTCGCCCTGATGTATAAAAAGGGCAAAGGTGTGCCGAAGAGCGATGCTGAAGCTGCGAACTGGTTGGTCAGGGCTGCACTGCAGGGAGACGCCCATGCACAGAACAACCTCGGTTATATGTATGTGAAAGGCAACGGCGTTCCTGTAAATGAGGTCGAGGGAGCGAATTGGTTCCGCAAAGCTGCTGATCAGGGTGATGATATTGCGCAGTTCAATCTCGGCGCGATGTATGAAAGCGGCAAAGGGGTCCCGAAGGATGAGAACCAGGCGGCGAATTGGTATCGAAAAGCCGCCGAGCAGGGCAATGAGCATGCCGAGAGAGCTCTGAAACGATTGCGTATATATATTTTTTATACACTTTAATAACAATAAATTACATTATTCCAGTAACGTCCGTCATATATCAGGAGCTTGCCCGATGAGGCGATCATATGTCGAATCGTAGGATGGGTATCGCTTTTCAATGGTATTTTTTCTCACAGGCATCCAGGCTGTTCCAGGAAAAGTGCGGCAGGGTGTGGCTTGTGAGCTTATGTGGAAGCTTGGGGAATTTTCGCTTTGTGCTTTGGACGCAAAGAGACGGCATGATTGACCCAAGATTGAGCCGGAGATTGTTCAGAGTATTGTGGATTACATCTAACATGAAAACCTGATGTGTCGATTTCTGCAGAAACCCTTCCCCATCACGAGCGGCAACTCCGGAAGAGACTCATGCTGAAAACGATACTCTTATTGGTTTTCTGCTCAATGATGACGTTCGGGGCACTGAACGCTGCAACTCCCGATCAGTTGATGGAGTTGCAGAATCTGGCCGACAGCGGAGATGCTGAGGCCCGAGTCAATCTCGGGTTGATATACGACAAGGGAAAAGGGGTAAAGCAAAACTATGCCGAGGCGGTGAAGTGGTACCTCAAGGCTGCGGAGCAAGGCAATGCAAAGGGACAATTCCATCTTGCCCTGATGTATCAATATGGCAAAGGAATAGCCCAGAGTTATCCTGAAGCCATCAGTTGGTACAGCAGGGCAGCTGCTCAGGGAGAAGCGAAATCGCTGTACAATCTCGGTGTGATGTATGAAAAGGGAGATGGTGTCAGACAAAATTATGCTGAAGCGGTGAAGTGGTACAGCATCGCTGACGAACAGGGAAATGCATGGGCATCATACAATCTCGCCCGCATGTATATGGATGGCCTTGGGGTGCCCCAGAATGATACCGAGGCGGCGAAGCTGTTTCGAAAGGCTGCCGAGCAGGGAATTGTAAAGGCGCAGTTCGCGATAGGCGTGATGTACGATAAGGGGATAGGCATAACACAAAACGCTGCCGAGGCCGCGAAGTGGTTTCGCAAGGCTGCCGAGCAGGGGGATGTAACGGCGCAGTTTCTGATCGGGTCAATGTATGAACATGGTAAAGTTGTCGCGCAGAGTGATGCGGATGCTTTAAAGTGGTACCGGCTTGCCGCGGGGCAGGGAAACAAGGCGGCACAGGACGCGTTGAAACGATTACAGAAAAATTGAGCGCCCGTTACCTTTTACAGGATCGATCTTCCCGACACGTTGTTCATCTTCCAAACAAACTCATGCTGAAAAAAATTCTGCTCATCGTTTGTCCGGTGCTGCTGTTTTTGTCGTTCAGGGCCGCAGCTCTCGAGGTGACCCCTGAAAAGATCGAAACCTGGAAACAGGCCGCAGGTAAGGGGGATACGGCAGCCCAGTACAATCTTGGTGTCTGTTACCATAACGGCGAAGGCGTCGCGCAGGACTATCCCGAAGCGGCGAAATGGTACCGTAAAGCCGCTGAACAGGGGCATCCATGGGCACAATGCAATCTTGGTCTCATGTATGAACATGGCCAGGGCGTGGCCAGGAGCGATGCCGAGGCTGTAACATGGTATCGCAGGGCGGTCGGACAGGGGGAGGTGAATGCGATAAATAATCTCGGCGCAATGTATGAAAACGGCAAAGGCGTCGCCCGGGATTACAGCGAGGCTGCCCGCCTGTATCGTATGGCTTCAGAGAAGGGTCATCCATGGTCGCCATACTTTCTCGGCAACTTGTATTTGTCCGGCAAAGGGGTTGTCAAGAGTGACGCAGAGGCGGTGGCATGGTTCAGGAAATCAGCAGAAACGGGATATGCTGCGGCACAGTTCGCGCTTGGTCTCATGTATGTGTCCGGGAAGGGAGTTTCGAAAAGCGATGCCGAGGGTGCGATGTGGTTTCGAAAGGCAGCCGGGCAAAACCATGCCGAGGCGCAACATAATCTCGGCGCCATGTACCTGTACGGCAAAGGAGTGGCCAAAAGCGATACGGAGGCTGAGAAATGGTTCCGCAGGGCTGCCGACCAGGGGAATGCAGAAGCGCAGTGCCGGCTCGGCAACATGTACCAATATGGCAGGGGTGTGGCACGGAACTATGCCGAGGCGATGGCATGGTTTCGTAAATCAGCCGAACAGGGTCATTCCCCGGCGATTTTCAATATCGGCGTCATGTATGAGTCCGGACAGGGTGTTTTACGCAACGATTCGGAAGCAGTGAAATGGTATCGCAAGGCTGCCGAGCTGGGGGATGCAAAGGCGCAGCACAATCTCGGAAACATGTGCCGATCCGGCAAGGGTGTGGCACAGAGCGATGTCGAAGCGGTGAAATGGTATCGCAAGGCCGCCGATCAGGGAATCGAGGAATCGCAATTTCAACTTGGTGCCATGTACGAACATGGCCGGGGATTGGCTGAAAATTATACCGAGGCGGTGAAATGGTACCGCAAGGCTGCCGAACAGGGTTTTGCGGATGCGCAGAACCAGCTTGGCGTCATGTACAAGAACGGCAAGGGTGTTGAGCCTGACGATGTCGAGGCGGTGAGACTCTATACCCTGGCAGCCGGACAGGGCAATGTCAGGGCGCAGAACAATCTCGGGGGCATGTATCTGTTTGGCAGGGGGGTGGCACAAAGCGATACCGAGGCTGCGAAGTGGTTCAGGAAATCCGCCCGGCAGGGCGATTCGATCGGCCAGACGATGCTCGGGATGATGTATTCAACAGGCAAAGGGGAACCAGGGAGCGATCCCGATGCGGAAAAGTGGATCCGCAAAGCCGCTGACCAGGGACAGCCACAAGCCCGGGAAGCACTGGATAAACTGCATAAGCCGTGATCGGGCCTTCCTGAGGGCAGCTCGTGAACATGTTGATATGCAGAACAGGGAAACTGATTGTGCCGGGTTCCTATAATGATGTCTCATGCTGGAGATGCCACATGCCGGCGTAGAATCCGTTGAGCCTGAGCAACTCGTCATGGCGGCCCTCTTCGACTATTTTTCCTTCGTTGAGCACGACGATGCGGTCGAAACGTTCCATACGTTGCAGCCTGTGGGTGATGGCAAGCAGCGTCCTGCCGGCGGATATCCTGTCGAGGGTGTCGAGGATCGCCTGTTCGGTGACGGCGTCGAGGTTTGCCGTGGCTTCGTCGAGCACGATCACCGGGGCATCCTGAAGTATCATCCTGGCGATGGCGAGCCGCTGCCGCTCGCCGCCGCTGAGATTCATGCCGTGCTGTCCGGCCCAGTCGTCGAGTCGCTCATGCAGGCTGGAGAGTCCTGCCGCCGAAAGGGCGGTTTTCAACGTTTCGTCATCGGCATCGGGAGCCGCAAGCAGGAGGTTTTCACGGATGCTCTGCCCGAACAGGTAGGTACGTTGCGAGACGACCGCGATTTTGCGGCGAAGCCCTTCCGGATCGACTGAAACGATATTCCTGCCGCCAACCGAGATGCTGCCTTTCGAAGGATTCCAGAAACGCACCAGCAGGGAGGTGATGGTCGATTTGCCTGCTCCGCTCGGGCCGACGATAGCCGTTTTGCCGCCCTGGGGCACGGTGAACGAGATGCCGTCGATCGCCGGGCGCATGCTTCCGTGGTAGGTGAAGCAAAGATCATGTACTTCGATGTCGTGCTGAACGGGTAGCGGTTCGGGACGCTCGGGTGTTTTCACTTCGGGAACGGCATCGATGATTTCGAACAGGCGGTCACCGGCCCGGATGTCGGCCTCAAGGTGCTGCATCGAGCCGGTCAGGGGCAGAAAGGCCTCGAACGAGGCAATTACCCCGAAGATGACGGCGGTCAGGGTTATGCTGCTGACGGTGCCGACCTTGACCATTGGCAGCATCGTCCAGAGGATCCAGATGACGGCCGCATTCATGGCCAGCCCGCTGAGCGATTCGTGAAGCCCTTCGAAAAAGGCTGTCTTTTTCTGAAGATCGAGCTTTTTCTTCTCCGCCTCGTGCATCCGTTCGAGGTGGTTGCCGAGCATGCCGAAAACATGCAGTTCTCCGAGACCCTGCACCATATCGACAGCCAGGATCTGCTGTTCGGCCTGTAATGCCATGATCCCTTTCGCGGTTCCTTTTGCAGCACGAACGGTGATAAGCGGCACACCGATGCCGGCCAGAAGCTGGCAGGCGAGCAGGCCTGAAGCCGCGCTGGTCGACCAGACACCCACGACACCCCACATCAGCGCAGTCACAAGCATCGCCGTGAGCGGCGGGGCGAGTACCCTGGAGTAGATGTTTTCGAGGCTCTGGATGTCGTCGGTGATGCGCTTGAGCAGATCTGCGCTCCTGAACGAAGCCAGGCGTGCAGGGGCAAGAGGCTCGACTGCATCATAGAACCAGAGTCGCAACCTGGTCAGGATCTTGAACGTGGTGTCGTGTGACAGAAGCCGTTCGGCGTAGCGCAACACGCCTCGGGAAGCGCCGAAGACGCGAACCCCGACGATGCCGAACTGCAGCGCCGAGGCAGGGGGCAGCAGGGCGGCCCTCGTTATCAGCCAGGCGGAGCTCATCAGCAGGCCGATGCCGCTGCCGATGGTGGCGAAGCTGATGAGTGCGGCCAGCAGCATCCACCATGCGAACGGTCTTGTCAGGCCGACAAGTCTGAGAAAGGTCTTCATGCTGCCTCCATTGATGAGAGCACCGCGCGACGGTAGAATCCGTCGACCACGGAGAGCTCCTCATGGGTACCGGCCTGGATGATCTTTCCGCGATCGAGCACGATGATATGGTCGGCGCTCCTTATGCTCTCCAGTCGATGGGCTATCATGACTACGGTCCGTCCCCGCATCAGCTCGGCCATGGCGGAGCGCAGTCGTGTTTCAAGGATCGGGTCGGTATGCGATGTCGGTTCGTCGAGAAGCAGGATCGGCGCGTCTTTCAGGAAGGCGCGGGCCAGGGAGAGGCGCTGGGCCTCGCCGCCGCTCAGGCGCGCGCCCTGTTCGCCAATCATGGTGTCGAGCCCGTCGGGGAGCGACTTCACCATCTCGAGAAGTCCAGCCTGGCGAAGTGCGGTATCGATCTGTTCAGCGGCAGCGCCGGGTTTTGCCATCAGGAGGTTTTCCCTGATCGTGGCATTGAAAAGGAAGGGATGCTGGGGCACCCAGGCGATGTTGCGGTACCAGGCCTCCTGTTCGTACTTGTCGATCGATACGGTGCCGAGCGACAGTGAGCCGGAGTCCGGTGCGATAAACCTGAGAAGCAGGTTCATGAAGGTGCTTTTTCCCGCACCGCTGGGGCCTGTCAGCGCAGTGACCGTTCCGGGCCGGATCGTGCAGCCGACGCCGTCGAGCGCCGGTATGGGGCTGTCGGGGAAGGTGTAGCCCAGGTTGTCGATGACGATCGGCTCTGAGGCGGCCTTTACTGCCGTCAGGTCGAGGCTTCCCGGAGCTTTTGTCTGGCCGGAAGCCTTTTCGAGAATCGCGTGGATCTCCTTTGACGCGGCGCCCCCCTCCATGCCTGCGTGGAACTTCGTGCCGAGTTGTCGCAGGGTCAGGTAGAAGTCCGGTATCAGCAGCAGGATAAACACCGCCGGACGGAAAGGCATGGTGCCGGAGGAGAGGCGGAGGCCTATGCTGACGGCCGTCAGGGCGATGCCGATGGTGCCTACCAGTTCAAGAGTCAGGGATGAGAGAAAGGCGATCTTGAGCACCTTCATGGTCGATCGCCTGAATGTATCGCTCGCATCTTCGATGCCGTTCCGGCGAGCCTTTGCCTGGGCGAAGAGTTTCAATGTCGTCAGCCCCTCGAGCATGTCGAGGAAGTAGCCGCTCATCCGGCTCATGGTCGTCCACTGCTTTTCGGTCGCGGCACTTGCGGATTTGCCGATAACGATCATGAAGAACGGAATGAATGGTGCGGTCACGACCATAATGGTGCCTGCGATCCAGTCGGAAGGGAATACTGCTGCAAGGATTATCAACGGTGTCACCAGGGCAAGGAAGAGTTGCGGTATGTACTGGCTGAAATAGGCGTCGACCGATTCGACTCCCTTGAGCAGAGTGGTCACGAGCCGTCCGCTCTGTTCGGAACGTGCGAAGGCAGGGCCCAGGTCTGCGACTGCCCCGGCCAGCCGATGGGAGAGTTTTTTTCTTATCAGGAGCGTACCGCGTTTGGCTGCCTGGTTTCCCGTCCAGTTCATGAGCATTCTGAGGATGCTGAAGAGAGCGAAGAGTTCTGCAAGAGGCAAAAATCCGTTGTCGTTACCCGGTGCCTTGAAGAGTTGTTCGATGATGCCGCCTAAAGCCCAAGCCTGACAGACGAGCAACAGGGCCCCGATCGAACCGAAAAGGCTCGACAGGATGAACGGCTGTTTCTCCTCTTTGAGAAGCCTGATGAGGTTCCTGTCAAGATTCATGTTCTGGGTTTGTCAGTCCCTTTGGGACCGGTGGATGGTACTGCGGCGAACTGTTGTAATAATATGAAATAAAACTAAAAAATTTCCCGAAAGGATTCAGTCTCATGAGCCTTACATGACGGGTATTTTCAGAGCCTGAACGCTCCTGTAATGAACCAGATGCCTGTCCCGATCATGATGAGGCTCGCCAGCCGGTAGAACCTTGCGCGGCGTTTTTCTCCGATGAGACCGGCCAGTTTCCCGACGAACAGGAGAGCCGGAGTCGTGCCCAGCCCGAACATGAACATCATGATGCCTCCCTGAACCATTCCCGCGAAGTGGTCGTGTGAATCCATGGCGGCGCGCGCCGAGGCCAGCAGGGCCGTGTAAGTCAGGCCGCACGGGAGGAACCCGAGAACGATGCCCATGGGAAAAAAGGTGCCGATCGACCTGGGTCCGCTGAAGAGCGACATGGCTTTGCGGATCGCAGGCATGAAAGGAGTGCAGAGGACCCTGGAGCGCCCGAACGGGATCCAGTCGCCTGTCGCCATGCCCATCAGCACTATGAAGATTCCCGCAAGGGCCATGACGACCTTCTGGGCGCTGCCGATGGACGATGCGATTCCGATGAAAGATCCCGTCAGCCCGACCATCGCTCCCAGGAACATATAGGTCACGACTCTTCCGAGGTTGTAAACCAGATGGTGGAGCATGCCATGCCTGTCATCACCAAGGGAGTACGAGGCGACGACCGGTCCGCACATGCCGATGCAGTGACCGAATCCTCCGGCAAGTCCTGCCATGAGCATGGCGAAAGCTTCACCGTTCATGGTTTTGGCGGTTTTTCGTCGTCGTCGTCGAGCATCCGGTATTTCGGAGCTTCCGGGTCGTCGAACTGGCCGCTTCTGACTGCCCACTGGAACAGGAACCAGGCCGCTATGCCGAAGACGAAGCCGATGCCGATCAGGTAGAAGGTGCTTTCCATAGGGTGGGTTCAGTATTTTCGCAGACGGAGCGAGTTGCCGACGACCACCAGCGAGCTCGATGCCATGAGCAGCGCAGACACGATCGGGTGCAGAATGCCGGAGACCGCCAGCGGGATTGCCACCATGTTGTAACCGAAGGCCCAGGCGAGGTTCTGGCGGATGATGGAAAAACTTTTACGGGAGTGGCCGAAAAGTGTGCCGATAAGCCTCAGGTCGTCGTTGAGTATGGCTACTCCTGCACTCTCCAGCGCGATGCCTGTCGCCGTGCCGAGGGTCAGTCCGGTGTCCGCTTCGGTGAGCGCCGGTGCGTCGTTGATGCCGTCTCCTGCCATCATGACCGTTTCGCCGTCTGATTTCAGCTTCCTGACGGCATCGGCCTTCCCGATCGGGCTCAGGCCTGCCTGAACCTCTGTGATGCCGCATTTTGCAGCTACATACCGGGCGACCCCTTCGTTGTCGCCGGTCATCATCATGAGGCGCAACCCTGAGGCCCTGAGCGAGGCGATCATTTCGAGCGCTTCGTCCCGGAGGTCGTCGATCAGGCCGATCAGCCCGGCGACCCGGCCGCTGCAGGAGACAAAGACGGTGGTTTTGCCCTCATTTTCGAGCTGCATCGCCTGTCGGAGAGACTCCGGATCGATCGGAATTCCCTCTCGTTCGAGGAGGGCGGCAGTGCCGGCATGCCAGGCTTCGCCTCCGATCAGCCCGGATACGCCCATGCCAGGTATCGTCCTGAACGCTTCAACATCGAGCCGGACTCCTTTCCATGATGCGGCGACAGCCTTGCCGACTGGATGTTCCGACCACGCTTCGAGAGAGGCGCAGTGCTGCATGAACCGGTCCGATACGCCACAGTCGATGCAGTCTGTGATCGACGGCTTTCCCCTGGTAAGGGTGCCGGTCTTGTCGAGTACCACTGTGGTCGTTTTCGAAATCGATTCGAAAATATCTCCGCCCTTGACGAGTATTCCTTTTTTACCGACGGCAGTGGTGCCGACCAGGATCGCCAGCGGCGTGGCCAGGCCAAGTGCGCAAGGGCAGGCGATGACGAGCACCGACACGGCGTTCATGACAGCGGTGACCGGTGCGGCTTTCGCGACCATCCACCAGGCGAAGGTGGCGGCGGCGAGGAGCAGCGTCGCCGGTACGAACAGGCCGGCGGTCCTGTCTGCAATACCCTGGATCGGCGCCTTGCGTGCCTGCGCCTCTTCGACTGTCCTGACGATTCTGGAGAGCATCGTGCTCCTTGCGTCGCCGGAAACCTTTATTTTCAGGTGCCCCGTCAGCGAAGAGGTTCCCGCATAGACCGGGCTGCCGGGAGCTTTCAGCACCGGGGCTGATTCACCGGTCAGCATCGATTCGTCGACATCGGCCGAGCCTTCGACGACGGTGCCGTCGAGCGGCACCCGGTCACCTGGAATCACTTCGATCAGCTCGCCGCTCCGGATCCGTTCGATCGGCACCAGGACCGCCTCGCCCGTGTCACCCATGAGCATGGCTTCGCCCGGTTGCAACTCAGCCAGCGCCACGAGCGCATTTCCCGCCTTGAGCCTCGATCCCGCTTCGATGAAACGCCCGAGCAGGATGAAGGTGACGATCATGGCCGCGGAGTCGAAAAAGACCTCCCCGCCGGTGAAGATCATGGCGATGCTGTACCCGTATGCCGACAGCGAACCGAGGGCGACGAGCACATCCATGTTCAGGGCCCTGCCTTTGAGGGCGCGCAGCGCGCTTATCATGAACGGGAACCCGGCATAGAAGAGCACCGGGGTAGCCAGCGCCCATGAGATAAGCTGGAAAGCAAGGCGATAGCGGGCCTCCATACCCTGGAAGAACCCGGCATAGAGGGCAGTAGTGAAGAGCATCAACTGCATCGAAAAAAATCCTGCCGTTCCGAACCGAAGAAGCAGATCCCGCTTTTCTCCGGCGGAAATTTCGACCGATGCCGCCTGGCTTCCGGGACGCGGGGTATAACCGATGCCTGAAAGCGATTGCAGGATGTTGTCGAGACAGACGGTTTCGGGAAGCCATTCGATTACGGCGCGCCTGGTCGCATAGTTGACTCTTGCCGAGACCACGCCATCGAGCCTTCCGATCACCTTCTCGACCAGCCAGACGCACGAAGCACAGCGGATTCCCGACAGGACCACGTCGATTCTGCTTGTCTGTCTGACCGACGAGACCTGGTCGGCAAAATCGGCCGGATCGATTTTGGCGAAGGCCGGGCGGCCGGGTTTCCAGTCCGAGCGCCGGCTGTAGAACGCATCGAGGGATTGGCTGTGGACAAGCTCATAGACGCCGAGGCAGCCATGACAGCAGAAACTGCGCTGCTTCCCGTCGATGACGGCGGTGAGCGCTGAATTCGCAGCTACTTCCTGAAGGCAGTGCTCGCAGCGGACAGTTCCGGTTGGCAGGACCTCAGTCGCGGACATCGAAGGTGAATGCGGGGTTTCCGAGTTCGGCGGACAAGACTGTTGCCTGCCATTGCTTACGGCCGCTCATGCACCTGACGATCAGCCCCTTGCCCTCCCATGTGCCGTCGTTTTTTCTTTTCAGTTCAACCTGGTTTTTTCCCATATACATGCCAGGCATGGAAAGGTCGAGCAAGATGGTCGACGTAAGGGCATTGCTGGGGATTATGGTTACCGTGAATGTCAGGGGGGTCATGTGTCTGACCGGTTTCGGGCTGATTTCGAGGGTAACGTTCCGTCCTGCGGACTGTTTCGTGCAGGGGCCGCTGTGGATGGCGTTGTCGTCCGCCATGGTCCCGGCATGCAGAGGCGCGGCGCACAGCAGGAGCGCAACGAAGCTGAGACTCAACAGGGTGGCTGCGGCCGTCAGCGAATGTCGTAGAACCATGATCTGCTTGTCTTTATTTTGTTTCCGGTTATATCCGTCCTCACCAGCCATTTGCCTTTCGACGGGATGAGCGCCCTGGCTTGATAAACTCCGGGGGTCGTTTCGTGCATGGAGGACGTAACGTCATGGTCGCTGGTCGATACGTTGCCGACAAAGAGTTTCACATCGGCGCCTTCGAGAGGTTTGCCGTGCGATGAGAGCCGGATGCTGACGTTGTTCTCTCCAGTCGAAAGGGATTCCGGAGCTTTGACTTCAAGCCCGATCTGCAGTTCAGCGGCCCTGGACTGAAACCAGCCGTTGCCTTTTTCATAGTAGTTGGTCTCGACGAGTCCTTCAGACAGGCGGAACGCGGTCACGATGCCGGTGATCATGGCGATGAGGAAAACGATGTAGAGTCCTCCGATAAAGAGCTTCATCTTCACAGGAATCCGGCCTCCTTGCCGATTGAAATGCCGTTGCCTTCGAGGGTCAGCCTGACCCGGTCATGCAGTTGTACCGATTTGATCAGCACCTTGTTCCGGACGATGCCATAAGGCATGATGGTGATCGAATGTTCGCCGATGATCGTCATGCCGTCGCCGGCGGCGAGTCTCAGTTCGAGCGTCTGGCCGGTGTTGTTGAGTATCGTGTATGCGTATCGGTTCAAACCGGTCGGCAGGGGCTCCTGGATCCGGTTGAGTATGAAGTCCACCGGGGGGCGCATGGAGATGAGCAGAAGCATCACCAGCGCAGCCGCGGCTGTGATACCGCCCATCCAGAACGTCTTGAGACGCAGGATTGTGCCCTTGTAGTTCGGGAAGGGCGGCAGGTCCCGCCTGCTGCTCTTTATGTAACAGGCGTCGATGCACTCGGCGCAGGCGATGCAACTGGTGCTCAGCCCGTTTTTGATGTCGATGCCTACCGGGCAGGCCCGGACGCAATCGTCGCACTTCATGCAGGTCGCATCCCGTGACTGGTCGTATTCGATCACGAGCGTATCCTTGTCGAACAGGGAGTTCTGCATCATGGAGTATGGGCAGACAGAGGTGCAGAAACGCCTGCCGAGGAAGGCGAGTTCGAGGTAGACCAGAACCCAGAGCACGATGAAAAAGCCGGTGACGACAGGCGAGACGAAGAGGGCCTTCAATGCTTCGGACGGGGGTACGAAGTACCAGATCATGGTCATCGAAATCAGCGCCGAGAGCGGAAAAAGCAGGATCTGCTGTATGGACTTGCGGTTTTTCCGGCCGAACAGCCTGGAGAGATCTTCCGTAAGATCGAGCAGTACGGTTTGCGGACAAAGCCATCCGCACCAGACGCGGCCAAGGATCGCCGTCACCATGGAGATCAGCAGCAGCAGGAACAGAATGGCGGCAAGGATGAGATAGAATTCGTCGATCCTGACGACCGTGCCGAAGAAATAGAGATTGAGTTCGCGGATATCGAACCTGAAGGCGCTCTGTCCCCCGATTCTCAGGAAAGGCAATCCGGTCAGGAGGATTGCCTGCAGGATCTCGACCGTTCTTCTGTATTTTTTCCAGACTATCTGTTTCATACTACGTGTACTTGCTTAAGACACCGCAGCCCCGGTAAAGGTTCCCGGGGCTGCGGCGTCGTTCATGGTCTCAGGCTGGAAAGGAACGCGATGATTTTATAAGTGCGGTCGTTGCCGAGCTGCTGTTCGAAGGGAGGCATGCCGTTCGGCCTTCCCTTCGAGATCGATTCATAGATCTTGTCGGGTGTGGAGCCGTATTTGAGCGCGGCCTTAAGGTTCGGACCGATGCCGCCGCCGGCGTCCGCCATATGGCATGCAGCGCAAGCGGTTGCGAATTCCGCCTTACCTTCAGCGATAGCCTTGCCGTCGCCCAGGTATTTTCCGGGATTCGAGGTCGCAGATTTCGCCAGCTTGTCGCCGGCCTTCATCTCCTGTTCGAACTCCTTGTAGAAAGACCAGCCTGAAATGGCCGGGGTGAACGAGACGATGTACCAGACCAGGAAGGCGATCACACCGAAGAAGAACACCAGCCATCCTTTGGGGATCTTGTTGCCGCCTTCATGCGGAATTCCGGAATCGCTCATATGAACCTCCTTGATTTCGATGTTTTCAATCTTTACGGGTGCATCCGTCACTCATCGTTGCGGAGCATCCTGTGTTTCGGTTCCTCGACCTCGTCTTTACGCCGCGGGTTGTAATAGTAGATGACGATGCCCGCGAAGACGGCTGCCAGGACGATGGTGAACGTTGTATAGGCGATTGCCTGGAAGTTCATCGCTTCGCCCCCATCGACTTGACGTCCCTGCCCAGTTTCTGCAGATAGGCGATCATGGCGTCCATTTCGGTCAGTCCGCCCCTCAGGTCAGCCGGGGTTACCAGGTCGCGCGTAGCTTTCGAGTCGTAGCCCGACGCCGTGACCCTTGCCGTGTAATCGGCAATCTGCTGCTTTACCTGCTCTGCACTATAGCCGAAGCCCTGGATCGAGGTTTTTCTGAACGAATTGGAGGTGTCGAGCCTGTTGGCAGCAAGCCAGCCGTAAGGAGGCATGTTGGAAAGTTCGAACATGCTCTGCGGGCTCTGCATGTGCTTGTAGTGCCAGGAGTCGGGGTACTTGCCGCCCACGCGGTTCAGGTCCGGTCCCGTGCGGCGCGATCCCCAGAGGAACGGGCGGTCGTAAGCGAACTCCTCGCCTTTGGAGTACTCTCCGTACCTGAGGACTTCCGTCCTGAGAGGCCTGACCGTCTGCGTATGGCAGTTGTTGCACCCCTCGCGCATATAGATGTCGCGCCCTTCGAGCTCGACGGCGGTATAGGGCTTGACGTAGCTGCTGATCGGCTGGGTCGAGGGCATGAACAGCGGCACGAACACGGTGACTACTGTTCCTATAAGGATCACCAGCGCCGACAGGATCGCAAAAACAACCGGTTTGGAATTGATACCCATGATTGATGCTCCAGTTTGTGGGTTGGTTGGTTATGCTTCGGCAGTTGCCGGTTTCTGTCTCACGGTCTGGATCAGGTTCCAGGCGAAGAGCAGGATACCGATGAAGTACACGACCCCCGCACCGAAACGGATGCGGTAATAGGGGTAAAGCGACGTGAGCCCGTCGAGGAAGCTGTACATCAGCGAGCCGTCCGGGTTGGTCGCCTTCCACATGGCTCCCTGCTGGATGCCGCCTATCCACATCGTGATGGTCCATACGAGCTGCCCGGCGAGGATGAACCAGAAGTGGACATTGGCGAGCTTGACGCTGTAAAGCTCCCTGCCGGTCACTTTGGGGATCATGTAGTAGAACGACGCCGAGATGATCATGGTCACCCAGCCCATGGTACCCATGTGCACGTGGCCGACCACCCAGTCGGTGTAGTGGAAGAACGCGTTGAGCGTCCTGAGTCCCTGCAGCGGACCCTGGAGGGTCTGCAGGCCGTAGAAGGTGATGCCGAGGATGAAGAACTTGGCCAGGTAGTTGGAACGCATCTGCTCCCAGTTGCCCTGGAGCGTGTAGTATCCGTTCATCACCGATCCCCATGATGGTGCGATCAGGAAGATGCTGAAGGCGATGGCCACGGTCTGTATCCACTCGGGCAGCGGGGTCAGCATGAGGTGATGGGCCCCGGTCCAGAGATAGGCGAAGATGAGCGACCAGAAGGAGACGATAGAGAGCCTGTGGCTGTAGATCGGAAGTCCCGTAGCCTTGGGCAGGAAGTAGTAGAACATGGCCAGCACAGGCACCGTGAAGATGAATCCGACGATGTTGTGCCCGTACCACCACTCGACGTTGGCGTCGTTGGCGCCGGCGTAGATGCTGTAGGACTTGAAGAGCGTAACAGGAACTTCGAGGTTATTGACGATGTAGAGCACGGCAATGGTCACGGTCATGGCGATCAGGTACCATAGCGAGATATACATCTGCTTCTCCTGGCGCTTGATCAGGATGGCGAAGACGTTGACGGCGAACATCACCCAGAGGATCACAACGCCGATGTCCAGCGGCCATTCGAGCTCCGCGTACTCCTTGGTGGTGTTCATCCCGGCCATCAGACTGATTGCCGCAAGGGCGATGGCCGTGTTGAAGAGCCAGAGATGCGCCTTTGCAAGACGCGGGAAAGGTAACGGGGTCCGCGTCAGTCGTTGCAGCATGTAATAGGCAGTAGAGAAGATGCCCGCAAGGCCGAAGCCGAGCCCGAGCCCGTTGGTATGGACGACGCGCAGACGTCCGAAGCTCAGCCACGGAGTGATGTTCAGGGCCGGATTGAACATTTCGAACGCGATCCACAGGCCGACGATCAGGCCGACGACGAGCCAGAAAAGCGCTGAAAAAGCAAAACCCCGAACGACAGAATACTCATAACCGGTGTCTTTCATGCCTTTCTCCTGAGGTATGGTTGGTTAAAAAATGTGAGATGGAGACCTCGGATTGAGACGCGATCCCGAATCGATCGGCATAAAATGACCGGGTTGCAGGGAGTGGCGGCAGGTCGGAGGTTTCCTGAAAATGTGTGCCAGGGGCAGTGAAGGTAAGGGACAACTGCGGAGTCGATTACTGCAGAATTTTAATTAAACTTACTAAACAATAGCATTTCCCGAAAGGGATATGTTATGATGACCGTCTTCTTCAAAGGAATAATCAAGAAAAGAATAACCCGGACAGAGCAGCTGTTCTACTCAAACTGAATCAAGTCAGGTTGTGTTTGCGTGAGCTGTCTGTACTATACCCAGGGATGGCATTGTTCATCAATCGCCGTCGAGCGTGGCGTTCCTGCCGGCAGTTATGGCCTGATGCTCTCCAGGAAAGCGATGATCCTGTCTATCCGGTCGTTGCCGAGAGTCTGGCCGAACGACGGCATGCCTTTCGGGCGTCCTTTGGAAATTGATTCGAAAAGTTTGTCCGGAGTCGAGCCATACATGAGAGTCCCTTTCAGGTTCGGTCCGATTCCTCCGCTGGCATCGGATTTGTGGCAGGCTGCGCAGTTGGATTCGAACGCACTCCTGCCCTCCGCGATCGCCATGGGGTTGCCGAGATACTTTCCGGGGTTTGCCGTTGTTGCGGCTCTGCTGGAGGCGATCCTCTCCTTCTCGAACCTGGTGTAGTAGGACCAGCCGGAAATGGCCGGAGTGAATGAGGCGATATACCAGAAAAGAAAGACGATCACTCCCGCAAACAGCAGCAGCGATATACCGGGGATTCTGTTGTCGGCATCCAGCGGCAGATCCCGGTCGCTCATGAAGGGGCTTCTCCATACTTTTTCAATTCGATGCCGACGCTGCACGGCAGGTCTTTCCGGCTCCTCGTCACGGAGCATCCGGTATTTCGGCTCCTCGACCTCTTTTTTGCGTCCGGGATTGTAATAGTAGAAGATGATGCCGGCAAAGATGGCGGCAAGCACCACGGTAAAGAGGCTGTAGGCAACTGTCTGGATGTTCACTGCGCTGCCTCCATCGACTTGACGTCACGGCCCAGTTTCTGGAGATAGGCGACAAGGGCGTCCATTTCGGTAAGACCGCCCAGGCGTTCCGGCGGAGTGACCTGGTCACGCATCGCTTTCGAGTCGTAACCGGGGTCGGTTAACCGCGCCCTGTCGCCGGCAATCTGTTCCATCACCTGGCGTCGGCTGTATCCGAATCCCTGGATCACGGTTTTCCTGAAAGTATTCGCGGTATCGAGCCTGTTGGCGGCCAGCCAGCCGAACGGAGGCATGATCGACAGCCGGGAGAGGCTTTGAGGACGTTGGAGGTGCCTGTAGTGCCAGGCGTCGGGATACTTCCCTCCCTCACGGTTCAGGTCGGGGCCGATGCGGCGCGATCCCCAAAGAAAAGGGCGGTCGTAAGCGTACTCTTCGCCTTTCGAGTACGGACCGTATCTCAGCACCTCGGTCATCAGGGGGCGTACAGTCTGCGTATGGCAGTTGTTGCATCCCTCCCGAATGTAAATGTCGCGCCCCTCGAGCTCGACGGCCGTGTATGGTTTGACATACCTGCTGACCGGCCGGTTCGATGACATGAGCAGAGGCAGGAACATTGTGACCACTGTTCCGACCATGACGACAAGTGCCGAGAGAAGAACGAAAAGAGCCGGTTTCGAAGAGATGCCCATGATCGATGTCGCATTTCGTTGATTGATTCCGGAATCAGGCGCTCATGCACCGGCTGCGGCCGGTTTCCGGCTGACGGTACGGATGATGTTCCAGACGAACAGCAGGATGCCGGCGAAGTAGATGGCCCCTGCCAGGAAGCGCAACCGGTAAATCGGATAGAGCGTGGTCAGCGTGTCGAGAAAGCCGTAGGTCAGCGAACCGTCCGGGTTGATCGCCTTAAGCATTGCGCCCTGCCTGATGCCTCCGGCCCACATAACGATGGTCAGGACCAGCTGTCCTGCGAGAATGAGCCAGAAATGAATATCTGCAAGCCGGATGCTGTAAAGCTCTTTGCCGGTGATTTTCGGGATCATGTAGTAGAATGAGCCGGATATGATCATGGTCACCCATCCCATGGCGCCCATATGCACATGGCCGATGACCCAGTCTGAGAAGTGGAAGAAGGCATTGAACGTCCGGAGTCCCTGCAGCGGTCCCTGCAGCGTCTGGAGGCCGTAGAAGGTGACGCCGAAAATGAAGAACTTCGCCAGGTAGTTCGTCTGGATCTGTTCCCCGTTGCCCTTGAGCGTATAGTAGGCGTTGATTACCACTCCCCATGACGGGGCGATCAGGAAGATGCTGAAGGCGAGGGCCACGGTCTGGATCCATTCCGGGATCGGGGTAAGGATGAGATGATGGGCGCCGGTCCAGAGATAGGCGAAGATCAGCGACCAGAACGAGACGATCGAGAGACGGTGACTGTAGATCGGCAGCCCGGTCGACTTTGGCAGGAAGAAGTGGAGCATCGCGAGTATAGGCATCGTGAAGATGAACCCGATGAGGTTGTGTCCATACCACCACTGGATGTTTGCATCCACCACACCGGCGTAAACGGTGTATGATTTGAAGAGGGTTACCGGCACCTCGAGGTTGTTGACGATATGGAGCATCGTGATGGTCACGGTCGTCGCGATCAGGTACCAGAGCGAGATGAACATCTGCTTTTCCCGGCGCCTGATCAGGATGGCGAAGAGGTTGACGGCGAACATCGCCCAGAAGATCAGCACGAGGATGTCGAGCGGCCACTCAAGTTCGGCGTACTCCCTGGAGCTGTTCATGCCGGCCATGAGCGAGGCCGCGGCGAGGATCATGGTCGTATTGAACAGGTAGAGTTGCGCCCTTGCCAGTCGGGGAAAGGGCAGGGTGGCCCTTGTCAGGCGCTGCAGCATGTAGTAAGCGGTTGCGAATATCGCCGACAGGGCGAAGCCGAAGGTGAGCATGTTGGTGTGAACGACGCGCAATCTGCCGAAACTGAGCCAGGGGGTCAGATTCGCGGCCGGTTCGAACATCTCGAACGAGATCCAGAGTCCTGCCGTCAGGCCGATGATTAGCCAGAACAGCGCCGAATATGCGAAACCTTTTATGATGCGATATTCGTATGTGGAGTCATCCATAACGCTTTCCCCGGTGACCTTTTTGAAACGGCGTCCATGAGACGTTTGTCAAGGGGGGAGCGGCAGAGGTGGGGACCTGGCCGGTTACAGTGGAACACAGCTTCAACGTACGAAACAGGAGTGACTTTCAAAAGCTTCAACGACACGCCTTTTTCCGGTCGCAAGATCGGCAGAAGATCGGCCTGAAAGTCAGAAGGCCCCCTTTTGCAGGGAGCCTTCTGATGCTGTATATGCTTGAATGGCGGGAAGCTCAGTCGTTGACGATACGCGCCAGCGACTCGATATAGTTGCCGACGACAGCCTCTTTCTCTGTGATGATGCCGCGGATGAGCGTGCCGGGAGTGACGTCGAACGCATAGTTCAGCACCGGGGTGGTCGGTGTGGCGACCTGTGTACCGAAGATTGTGCGCAGTTCGTCACCGTTTCTCTCCTCGATCGGTATCAGTGAGCCGTTGCTCATCGTGATGTCGATAGTGGAGACCGGCGCTGCGATATAGAACGGGATGCCGTGGTGGCGAGCGCTGACTGCATGGGCATAGGTGCCGATCTTGTTGGCCGTATCGCCGTTTGCGGTGATGCGGTCCGCCCCGACCACGCCGAAATCGATTTTTCCCTGATGCATGATGAACGCTGACGACGAATCGGAGATGGAGATGAACGGGATGCCGTCATGTTCGAGTTCCCAGGCGGTCAGGCGGAGACCCTGAAGGAGCGGGCGGCTCTCGGAAGAGATCACCCTTTCGATGAGTCCTTCCTTCCATGCGAGCCTGATGACGCCGAGCGCCGTGCCGGTACCGCAGCAGGCCAGCGTGCCGGTGTTGCAGTGGGTCAGGACGTTGAGCTTGCGCGTTTTCAGCACATCGGCGAAATCGCGTTTGATGAGCTCGACGCCGTGGCGCGAAATGCGGTCGCAGTTGTCGATCTCGTCGTTGTGGATTTTAATCGCCTCGTCGGTCATCTTTGCGAACAGCGTTTCGAGGGAGTCGGCCTGGAAATTGGCGTCGTAGACCGCCTTCAGTTTTTTCGTTGCGAAGAAGAGGTTGACCGCCGTCGGACGCGATGCTTCGACATCGGCGATGAGGCGGCTGAAGAATGCCGGGAACCCGTCTTTGTCACCATTGTAACTGTTGATGCCGAGGATGACCGTATAGCCTGCAGATGCGCCGATCAGAGGGGCGCCCCTGACTGCGAGAGTCTTGATGGCTTCGATCGCCTCCTGATGGTCCCTGGTCTCCACATATTTCTCCTGCAGGGGGAGGTAACGCTGGTCAAGGTAGCGGAACTTTCCGTCAAAAAAGGAAATGGCGTCTATCATGTGCGGTACTCTTGTATTTGTTGGTTTTTTTCAGTTGCTGAGTTACAAATTGGTCACTAAACGCAGGAAAAACCTGTTTAACGGCGGCTAATCAGGAAAACAAAACATACGGTTTCAGCCGGGAAAATAAAAGCCGGGAACTTGCCCGGCCTCATATGGATATTCTTGACCCGTCCGACAACTCAATTATTTTCCATCACCTGAACACCGCTTTTATCTAACTGAATTGGCCTGATGAACTTTCGACCTACGCTAAACGGCAAGATATGTTTATGATGAAATCTTCCGATAATCATGGCTGGATGGGTTCCGAACTTTCGGGCAAAATCCAAGATGTCCTGTTCTTTGAATGAGCCAAACTTCAGTACCTCTTGCTCCTCTTCCTTCGAAAAGGTCCACTTGACCGCAAAATCGTTTGCCTCTATCTCTTTTTCATCAGTTCCGACTTCAGATTGAGCGCATTCGATAGAGATATGCTTTTTGCCATGCAACAGGATATGACCAGCTTCATGAAAAAAAGTGAACCATAAACGGTCATTCTGCTTGTAGCGTGCTGAAAGCTGGATCAATGGTGTGTCGTCATTCAACCATCTGGTCGAGCCATGAATCGGGGCTTTCGGCAAGCAAGGAGTATACACCACCTTGACTCCGGTATTCCGGCAAATCTCCTGCAGTCGCAGGAAAAAATCGTCGGGATGATCAGCCATCACCTGCTTGATCTCTGGGAGAGATGCCGCAAACTTCTTTTTGTCGAAAAGAGGTACGTCCAGTTTCATTGAATCTACCTCACCTTGCCGAAGCCATGCAGATATTGCAAATGGCTCCCCGAAATGGGCCAATGAAATCCGAAAACTTACTTTCAGTGTTTGAGACAGATAGTACTCTTCCCATGCAGCAGGACTAGACATCGAGAAGAACTCCAATAACATGCCAGCCAACTCATTTGGATTACGTGTTTTTGGCAACCATCCGAACGTTGTCATCTCCTTTACAGGAAACTTGCCAACCCATTCGGACGCCTTTGCCAACAATTCGCTTCGCTTTATCCGTGCAACGGCTTCATCGTACTGTTGCTGGCGTTTCAACCAAAAATTTGCAGGTATACGAAGGACGGACTCGAACTGTATCGCCATATCGGGAGTCAAAGCGCTCTCTCCACTGATCACCTTGACAATCGTTTGTTCCGGTTTGCCGGTACGTACGGCAAACTCCTTCTGACTCATACCCAGTTCACCAAGCTTTTCGCTCAGGGTCACGCCAGGATGCGTCACTGTCTGTGGGGCATATTCATTGCGCTTAGCCATTATCATCTCTCCTTATGGTAATTCGTAATCTCGATTACTTCCACTCCTCTGATTTCAATCCAGACATACTGTCCATCTGCATTTGTGGGAATCGGATCTTCATGCGGGATAAAAATCAATCGGTATGGTTGATCAAGGTCACATGACCATTGACCTTTACGATTTTCTTTTAACTCATGGTAGTGACCGGGAAGGTAACGGACATCTTCAAGCGTGTCTGCAGCTCTGAGATCATCAAGGCGTTGCTTGAAAACCTGAGCCCTTTTAGAGCCAAGCTTGCGTATTGCCAAACGATCTTCGTTCGCGTATTTTTTCAGGTCCTTATCCCCAAACGAGATGTCCATTCTTAATATAAATAATTAACACTAACTATTCATTAAATAAATCCTACAACTGCGAAACCCACGATATCCAAACATGTAGAATTGCAGAGGCACATCAATGAATTCCGTCAGGTGCATCGTGCTGAGGTGCTGGCGGAAGGTCACTGGTTCGGCGACCTCATTCTTTGATCAACCCTATACTGTGGAAGGTTCGGCCTCGCCCCATACTCGGGCAAGTGTGGCCTGGATCTTCTTTTCAAAACGGATGATCAATTCGCGGCTGGAGTTGACCAGCGCCTGCTCGGCTTCGATCTCCGCCACGATGGCTTGCTGGGTGGCGAGGGGTGGGAGGGGGATTTGAAGTTCAAGAACATGCGTTCGGGTAATTCCCGGAATAGCGGCGCCACCACCAAGTGATTGAATGTGGTCAAACTTTGCCAACAAAAGCACGTAGATAAATTCGGGGTCCGCATCGCGAACACGGATTGCCATCAATTGACGACTGATGGCAGCCCGTTCGGTATTCAGGAGATTGATACTGCCTAAACCCGAACCCTTCACAGTCATCAGGATGTCGCCCTTCGCAGCGAATATTTTTGGCTTAACTGTCCATCGCGTGGCGACTGGGTGTTTGAGACCAAAATCGGATGGGCCTGTGAGGTAGTCCACCCCGACTCGGTCGGTGTTATAATCATCTTTATCAATGTGCTGGCCAGAAATGAGTGTGCACACATCTGCCAATAGGCCCATCGGCCAATCGGGGTGGATGGGAATATGTGGACGGTAGTTATCAAGGACGGCGCGGGCGCCATTGATGACTTTCTGGTAGCCCTCGATCTCCGCCACGATCTCCTTCTGCACCTCCAGCGGCGGTAGGGGGAATTTCCGCTTTTCCATACCGCTTTTCGTTGCGTGAACCATTGCAATGCCATGGCCCTCGGACTTAATCTTTTCAGAGTCGGCTGCAAGTAGATGAAACAAGAACATCTTGTCGATAGCTTCCGTTGGCACCACTTTCCAAATATGATAGTGATAGATGGCACGTGGACCATCCCAGATTCGAGGTCCGAATGAAGCGGACCAAGCAAACAAAAGGTCTCCAGGATTGCAGTATTTGTCCGGTTCGAGTTCGAGGTCGGAGTAATACCATCCACGATTGGAGAAGAAATTTCCGACGCGGAGCACAGGCGTCGGCCCTTCAGCCAGCAGTTCTTCTTGTTTATATGCCCTGCCGTTGATCAAGCTCGCCACGGTGCCGAGTTCCACCGTCGGCCACTTGTCATTCACCGTGTCTGCTTCCCGATACCGCTCTCCGCTGAGGCTATAGTCGCCATTCGCGGCGATCTTCTCCTTCGGCACGATCAACTGGACGGATCGGTCCGATCCGACAGATCCGACGGATCCGTTCATCTGATCAGTCCTATCCGACAGATCCGACCGATCACGCCGATCGCTGGAGCGAAGTGCCTGCAAATAGACAGCAAGTTTGGCCTGCACCTGCGGGAGGTCGTTCTTCTCGATTGCACGGCGCTGGGCTCCGAGGCCGAAGCCGTCGTTCTCCACTTTGAAAAAGGCGATGGTGTCACTCTGGCGGGCGAGGGATTTGTCGAGGATCAGGATACTGGTCTTCACCCCGGAGTAGGGGTTGAAACAACCCGCGGGCAGCGATACTACGGCGACAAGGGAGTTTTCTACAAGCATTTTCCGCAGCTCTTTGTATGCGGTCTGGCTCTGGAAAATGATCCCCTCGGGTACGATGATGGCGGCGCGGCCGGTGGGCGTGAGGTGCTCGGCCATGTAGTCTACAAACAGGACTTCGCTACGCTTGGCCTGAATCGAGAAACGCTTGTGGGGTTTGATGCCGCCTTTCGGGGACATGAAGGGCGGGTTGGCGAGAATGACGTCGGCAAATTCGTTCCAGCGCTCCTCGGAGGTGAGGGTGTCATATTCAAAAATGTGCGGATCGGTGAAGCCGTGCAGATAGAGGTTCACCAGAGAGAGGCGCACCATGTCGGGCGAGATGTCGTAGCCTTTGAAATTCCTGGCTAGGCGACCCTTTTCGTCGGGCGTGAGGGAGCATTGACCATTGGCGTCGGTGTTGGCTCGCAGGATGTGCTTGTAAGCGGAGATAAGGAAGCCGGCGGTGCCGCAGGCGGGATCGAGGATGGTCTCGTTTTTCTGCGGAGCAAGCACCTCGACCATAAAATCAATGATGTGACGCGGAGTGCGGAACTGTCCGGCATCTCCCTGACTGCCCAGGACGCTGAGCAGATACTCGAACGCATCGCCAAGGCGCTCGCTGTGGTCGTAGCTGAACTCGTCGATGATCTTGAGGAAAGCTTTTAGCGTCTCGGGGTCTCTGTACGGGAGGTAGGCGTTTTTGAAAATGTCGCGAAAGAGCGCCGGGATACCGGGGTTCTCGGGCATCCTGGCAATGCCTTCGCTGTAGAGGCCGAGCATCTCGTGGCCGCCAAGACTGCGATCCATGAGCTTGGCCCAGCCGTAGCGGGCGAAGTCGCCGGTGAAGAACTTGCGTTTGCCACCGAGTTCCTCGGACTCTGCGTCCATGTCGTCCATGAATTTGTAGATCAGGGCGATGGTAATCTGCTCAACCTGGGACTTGGGATCGGGGACTTTGCCGACAAGAATGTCGCGGGCGGTGTCTATGCGGCGTTTGGTATCGGTGTCGAGCATTGAGTTTCTTTCGTTCATTGGGTGGATCGGACAGATCAGGCGGATCGGACAGATCTGTCAAATAGTGATAATGCCTGTACAGTCGGGGTAGGCGGAGCAACCCCAGAATTGTCTACCCTCGTTCTTGCCCGCTTTGGCGGTACGCAGGACCATCGGTTTGCCGCACTTTGGGCATTGCGGAATCTGATCAGTCGGATCCGTCCGATCCGTCTGATCGGCCCGATCGGTTTTGCGGCGTTGCCGCTCTACCAACCGGGCGGTGGCGAGCTGTTCGCTGTAGCCGCCACCCTCGACAAACGCCTTTTCAAGGGCGGCAATCTGCCGGTCGAGCAGGTAATTGGTCTGGTTGATCAGGCAGATCAGGGCATTTGCACGCACGGCAGGGTCGGCATGTTCAAGCCACGGTGCGTAAAGATGCCAGCGTTCCTGATCCGTCAGATCGGTCAGATTGGACCGATCCGGCTGATCCGACTGATCTTTTCTGAACTGCTTTGGCAGGTCACGAACGGCTCTTGCCTTTTCACAGTCGACCGTCCACTGCATGAGGCGGCGGTGGCGAAGGAAGTCTTCGTAGTCGAGCAGAAGTTCTTCGAGGCTTGAGCGTGCGACGTTGACCAGGCGAAGTTCAGTTTGCGAAGAGGTTGCT
>Ga0326726_10000475_pt1 | contig 37421 bp, 31 predicted proteins | sample MHFenrmetagenome_2_FD_207603 | JGI IMG/M metagenome (GOLD analysis project Ga0326726, IMG submission 207603) | Lab enriched peat soil microbial communities from Michigan Hollow, Ithaca, NY, United States - MHF15MN | ecosystem: Environmental > Terrestrial > Soil > Wetlands > Peat | place: USA...
ACATTCAAGTGCCCCTTGCCGTTTCTCTCCCGGCACCGACGGCAGGGCGCAAGTCTCAGTGACACTCGTAACTTGCGTGCCCCCACACCGAGCCTAGACTCCCGGTATGGAATTCGTCTCTTTTCATTTCAGCTTTGCTCGCTGGTGCCTAGCCCTTACCTTTGCGATTTGTACGAGTGCCCTGGCTACAGGACAGACCGTCTCAAAACCGCAGTCTGGCGAAGAGTTGCCCATATCCGGCCGGCCGGTCCCTGCCGACCATGCAAGACTGTCGGAGCACAACATGGAGTGGCTGCAGACACAGCCGCCGCAAGCGCAGATGGAATTCTTGCTGGGCGCGGCCGTCAATCACGATGTGGGCGCGACTACCATGATCTCGAAGATGGTGGACGACTGGCGCGGCACACTGCAGCGCACACCACGCTGGGAGAGTCTGCAGGATACGGCCCTCTACTCGAACGATCTGCGCGTGCGCGCCGCGGCGATCGAGATCAATCTGGCAGTGCTGAACATCGCCAAGACCGATGAAGCCGCGGACCGGCTGATTGCATCGGCAGAAAAAATTCCTGGCAATCGTCCGTTTGCCGCGTGGGAATTAGGCATGCTGGCTAATCGTGGCGTTGAGCCCGGCCGCATCCACGAACTGCTGGCGAGTTGGATCCACGATTCCGACCAGAAGGTGCGGTTCTGGTCGGTGGAGGGACTGGCCCACCTGGGAACCGACGACACTCTCAAGAACTTCCTCGATGTGTTCCGCAACGATGCTTCACTCGAAGTGCGGGAGCGCGCCGGCTGCAGCCTGGCGAAGTCAGGCATGCTGACGCGCGAGCAGCGGATGAAAGCCGTGCCCGGACTGATCGATCTGGGAGATGATCCGTCGCTCGACTCGACCACGCGCTCATGGGTGTACCAGGCGCTGCGTGAGATCACCAACGTCAACCTGCCCAACGATTCCGCCACTTGGCGGAACTGGTACTCGGCCCACGGCGCAGAGAAGGCGCGCGAGTTCGGCCAGGGCGATTCCTGGTCGGTGCTCGGCAATAATTAGCACGTGCAATTTACCGAGGGCAGGTCCGTTGCACATCAGCGGGCGAGGGCGCCCGCTCCACACCACTACTTCATGCGATTGCGATAGAGGTTCTGGTCGACTTCGCGGGTCATGGCTTCGATGTTCAGCGGGACCTTGAGAAATTCCGCGACCGCTTCGGCAGTGGCCTTGGGCTCGCGCAGGATGCGGTGATAGTGCAGGCGGAGCACTTGCACGTTGGACTTCCCGTTCAGCCAGCGGTTCACCTCGATCAGGTGCCGCTGGAAAGCTTCTTCGATCGGAGAGGAGTCCACGGTGGGATCGAAAGTCCCGCGGCGGCGCAGCATTTCTTCCTGCGACTTCAGAACTTCGGGGAGGGGACGCTGCATAAAGACGACCCGGTACTCGTGGCCGTCGGGCAACGAAAGCAAAAGTTGCGAGATCACTTTAACAACTTTGCCCTCGGCTTCTGCGATCAGGGCCGGCTCTTTGGGAAGTTGCTTGATGCGCTCCCATTCCAGGTAGCCGCGCGGGTTGTCAGTATCGGCCTTGCGTTCGCCGTCGGAGAGCACTGGCAGTCCGCCCGCCGCCAGCATTTGCATCATCAGGGACGTGCCCGAGCGGGGCAGGCCGGAAACGATCGTGATCATCAGTGCCTTTCAGAGATAAATGAGGAGCTTTCGCTGCCCCTTGGAATCATAGCGGCGACCACGATTTCCGGGCAAATTCGGGGCCGGGAGTAACAAAACAAGTGGGACTGCGCTGCAACCTTTTTTGTCCGGAAACGTCAGATCAGGATAAGTTATAGAGGGCATGTTCACCGGAATCCAACCCGCAGGCGGGGGCTTCCGCAATCATCGTGCGGTGGCTACGTCAGTGCTGGCACATCTCGGGCTTCTGGCTGCGATCTTATTGCATCGTCCGCCGGTCATCGAATTGATCCCGATGTCGCTGGCAAACGGCGAAGGAACTCGATCCTATCGTGTGATTTATGCCCCGGCTGACGGCCAGGACGCTCCCGCTGACGACAAGATCGCGCTTGCGCATTCGTCGCCTGCACGCCACCGTCGGCCGAAGCCCTCGTCGCCGAAGCCTGCGCCCAACCATCTTCAGGTTCCGGCCGACGCCGAAGCTTCCGACCACAATGCTCGGGCCGGGTCAGCCCTCGGCACCATGATTGATGGACCAATCGAAGGCCATGAAGTCCACGTGGCCTACCCGGTCGTCTTCCCGGATCCTCCGGTGTCGCGTTCGGAGCTGCCTGACGACTTGAAGGGTGACGTTATCGTCGAAGTCACCATCGACTCCCAGGGCAATGTCGTGGAAACCAGAATTATTCAGGCCATCGGCCACGGGATCGACGAGAAGATCGTGGCCGCGCTCCGCCGGTGGCGTTACCAGCCGGCTACGCTTGATGGCGTACCGGTCGCCTCCAAGCACGATGTTCACTTCCACTTTCCGTCGTAGGAAAACAAGGGTGTCCCGTTCCGCAGCGCTGGCCGTCGAAACTGGCGCCGTCGTTCAATCGAACAGGTCCGCACTCGCGAACACGGGAGAGGGCTGAGTTTCCGCTTCTTTATCTTCTCCCGGACTCCTCTCGGGCAGCTGGTTCTCTGGCGAAGCCGGCGAATCGAGAGAGCAAGGTTTCTGCTTCGCTCCATCCAGAATTGTTTCCAGTAGCGGCAGCATGCGGGCAACCCTTTTCGTGCGAATGATGAGATCCCACATCGGCTCGAACTTTTTCCACGCGGACGCGTAGGCAAAGTGGCGCAGGCGTCCGCGCCAGTCTGTTTTCGCCCACGCTCCACAAAAGATCGAACGCCAGGTGTAAAACTGCCGGTAGGCATGCCAGTAGCCGGCTTCGAGCGTCGCGCCGTCCATGCGCGCCGGACGATAAACACAATGCCGCGTGTCATAGAGATCCCAGTTCTCGTGCAGGATACGGCTCGCGTCGCGCATGCGCGCGTGCAGCGCGGTGCCGGGATAGGGCGTCAGAATATGAAAGGTGGACGTCTCGATCCCCTGTCCGATGGCCCATTCGACGGTACGATCAAAAACTGTCTCGTCGTCTTCCTCCATCCCGAATACGAAACTGCCGTTGATCATCACGCCATTGTCATGAAGTCTGCGCACGGCCGCGCCGTAGTCGCGGCGCAGGTTCTGAAATTTCCTCTGTTCTTTGAGATTCGCCGTATTGGTCGTCTCAAACCCAACGAACAGGCTCCGCAATCCGCAGGCGACTGCTTTTTCGACTAGCTTCGGCTCCAGCACGTTGTTTACGGTTCCGGCCGCTTGCCAGAGTCGGCGCATTCCTCGCATGCCCTCAAAGAGCGCGTCCGCAAAGCGCGCGTTGCCGAAGAGATGATCGTCGAGGAAGTAAAGGTGGCGTCCGGGCAGACGCTCCATTTCTGCCAGCGCGTCATCCACGGTCTGGGTGTAGAACGACTTCCCTCCCGCGAAGAACGATTCCTTGTAACAGAAGTCGCACACATGTGGGCAGCCGCGCGAAACCACGATGGAATTCGGCACCAGATACAGGTGGCGCTTGATCAGGTCGCGCCGAATGCGCGGGATTCCCAGCAGCGAGCGGGTCTTCGACTCATACCGCTTCTTCAGACGGCCATACCGGAAGTCTCGCAAAAATTCTGGCCAGGTATCTTCCCCCGGCCCAACAAAAATGGCATCTGCATGCGCGGTCGCTTCTTCGGGCAGTGAGGTAACGTGCAACCCGCCCAGAACCACGAAGGCGCCCCGCCCGCGATAGTGATCGGCGATCTTGTACGACCGGTACGCCGAGGTGATGTAGACCTGGATGACAACCAGTTCCGGGGCGTCGTTCAGATTGAGAGTTTCGACGTGTTCGTCGGTGAGGGTAACTTCATCGTCTGGATCGAGGTAGGCCGCCAGGGTGGCAAGCCCGAGCGGGGGAAAGAGCGAGTACTTGATGGGCCGGAAAAGCGGGCTCTTGGCTTCCGTCAATGCCGGCAGGATCATCTTGACTTTCATGGCCAGCCATCAGGGTAACCCCAATGTACTTTATAATGTAAAGTACTTCTTTCAATAGACGAAGAGACTTGCCGTATCCCTCAATTCGCCAATTGTTCGCCCCTTATGATATTCTGCGGCGGCGAGGGCGAGGTGTGGGATGAGGAAAGCGGTCAATCATCTGAAGAAATCGGATCCGGTGCTGGCGGCCATTATCGAAAGGATCGGGCCTTGCCGCATGCAGTTTGGCGAGCCTACCTTTCACAGCCTGGCCGAGGCGATCCTGTATCAGCAATTGAACGGCAAGGCAGCGGTTACGATTTTCAACCGCTTCACCGCGCTGGCGGGCGATCCTTTGACGCCCGAGGGCATTTTGAAGCTCTCCGACGCGCAAATGCGCGGCGTGGGACTGTCAAAGCAGAAAACCTCGTACTTGCGCGATCTCTCCGAAAAGACCAAAGCGGGTCTGCTGGAATTCGAGCGCCTGCCTGATCTTTCCGAACAGGAAGTGATTGAGCATCTGACCCAGGTCAAGGGCATTGGCGTCTGGACGGCGCACATGTTTCTGATGTTCACACTGCGGCGTCCCGACATTCTGCCCACCGGCGACTACGGCGTGCAGGCCGCGATCAAGAAGCACTACAAGAAACGCAAATGGCCGAAGCCAGCGGTCATGGAGAAGATCGCGAAGCCGTGGGTGCCCTACCGCTCGATTGCCTGCTGGTATTTGTGGAAGAGTCTGGACGTGAAGACGATGTAGGCGTGGACGTGGGATGCCTGTCGAGCTTATGGCTTTATTGTCGAAGTCTTCTCCGAGAGAATCCACAGCTCGGGATCCAATTCGACCTTTTCCGGCGCTTGCGGCAGTTTGATGTTGACGGGACTGTGGGGCCCATAAACGGCTACGGTTGCGTGCGCTATTTTTCCGCCCTGAAAATGTAGAAGAAGCGGGAGCGGCATAAACCAGGTCTCGCTTTCCGGAAGCCCCTTCTGGAAAACGTCACCTTTGAGAATTGCACTTCCAGACGCATCTCTGTCGATGTGATACGAAAGCTCGTAGGACGGCAGGTAGGTCTGGGTTACCCACTGCCGATAGAACCAGTTCAAGTCCTGGTACCCATACTTCTGAGAAAGCGGTGTGTTCTTGACATGCTCATTGGCCACGGCGAAGAACTGCTCGGTGGTGGCAGTGCTGTCCTTGTAGCGGCGGACGAAGTCGCTCATCAGATCAAAAAAGGGCTTGCCGTCGCCGGTCTGCGGGTTCGTAAACAGGAAATGCATCATGCGCAGCACCAGGGCGCCTTTTTCATAGGTGAGCGCGGTGTAGGCCCCGCGGGTCTCGCGGCTCTCTACGCGATGGCCCATCACCAGTGGACCGACATCCACCAACCGTCCGAGCGCAACCCCCGTGAGGGTACGCGGGGGCATCTTCAGTTCTTCACGGGCGCGCTCGATCAGCTCCTTTTCGGAGTGCGTCTTGTCGCGGAGTTGCACATAGAGCATTCCGGAATACTCCGCAAATCCTTCGCTGAGCCACTGATCGCGATAGGAGCGCCAGAGCACCATGTCGCCCCACCACTGGTGCGAAGTCTCATGCGCGATGAAGGAGTACGTGTACTTGTTGGCACTGTCGGCATTCGGGATCATGATGGTGGTCGGAAAACCCTGCCCGAAGTTGAAGGGATGGTACACCCCGCGAAACAGCGGATAAGGGTATTCACCAAACATCTGGCTGAAGAACCGGACGCTGTTATTCATTTCCGCCAGGATGAAATCTTCCTTGATTGCGGCCCGGCTCCCCGGCATGGAGTAAAACTCGATGGGTAATTGCTTGCCGTTGTCTTCCTTGGCGATGTCTTTGTGAATTTCGTACGGCCCCACGGCGAAGGTCGCGAGTGCGATGGGCTGCTCCATGCGGAATTCTGTAAGCACATTGTCCTTCGTCTCCGGAGCCGGACCCTCTTTGACAAGTTCTCCGACGCTCACCACCCGGTCTTTCTTACGATGGACCATGAGAACATCGAATCTGGAGCGCGCCAGATCGCCGTGACGCGGATACCACGTTACCGTGCTGCGCGGGAAGTACGTCCCAGCCACGAAAGACGACTCCATCATGAAGTCGCCCTTCAGATCCATGCTCACCGACAGCTTCTGGCCGTTGGCTACAGATTTTGGCAGAACGATACTGAAGCCGCCCTCCCACGGTTCCTGCAAGAACGCGAGTGCCGTGCCGTCAGAGAGGCGCGCGCCCAGAAGATGCAACTGCTTTTTGCGGCGCTCGTCGTCGGCAATCACCAGGTCTTCCCCAGCGGCGAAGGAAATCAAGCGCAGGCCGTCGACCCGGGAAACGAGATCCAATTTCGCAGTCAGGCCCAGTACCTTCTTCGGCTCCAGCAAGTCCAGCGTCAGGGTGTAACTCTCGGTATCGACGACGTTGTAAGCATCGGAGTATGCGCCACTCCCTTGGCGTAGTCTGCGTTAGCGTGAAATGCCATCCATACGTCGTTCGAGTACAGGCTCTCGTCATAAGCAAAAATCAATCCTTTTTCGCCAGCATTGATTCCGAAACTGGTCACCGGAATGCGCGACTGGGGATCGAAGAGGTAGGTGAAGCGTCCGCGCTTTCCGCCATCCAGTTGGATCAGGAACACTCCGGGTGTCTCCTGATTGAGAATGGATTCCAGTTGCCGCGCCGAAATGTTCATCCCAGTCTCTTTCAGGAGACGCGGCGCAAGTTCGGCGGCCAGATGCCCGGCTTGCTCTGAAACAGCCGCAGCCTGGAGAAAACCCGCCTTGAGAAGCTCGCTGGCGGTGTCATCGGTGAACCGCAGCACGGCAGTTTTGAAGTCGGAGGTGACGTCGCCTTCTTTCAGCAAGCGGCGGACATTGTCCCGCTCGAACGGGACCGGTGGCGGCGCCGCTTGAAGTCTTCCGGAGCCGATGAACACTGCCGAACGAACCTTGCCGGCAACCAGCGGCGAGAAGTAGACGATCCCGTTCGTGAAGTTGATCGTGACGCGGTCTCGCTGAAGGACTGCATTCTCGAGGTGAGCGCTCCTCTCCAGCACAGACGCGTTCTGCAACTGCTGATACAGGGCGGCTGCCGCGTCAGGCGCTTGCTGCCCTTGAGCTGCCAGAGCTGAGGTTGAACCCAGAAGGCACAACCAAAGAAGCGGGGCGAGACGAAAGACACAAGGTGCGCACGAAAGATGGCGACTCAGCACGGAGACCCTCGCAGCTGGATCACTTCTGATGGCGCTGGAACGCCTTGTACATGGCCTCGAGCAGGTCTTGAGTCTGGCCGTCGTAATCGGCGTCCAGGCTCCACATGAAAACTCCGCCGAAGTGGCGCTTGCCCAAAACGTAATTCACTTTTGCTGCCGTGGACTGGGCATCGTCGTAGCTGATGAAGCCGGGCTGTCCGCCTGCGCCCTGTTTGAGCAGGTAGGGGGCCTTGGCGACTGAATCGCGATGGCGCACCCATCCCATGTTGTTGATGCGCGGCTTGATGTCGGGGCCATAGTTCACCGTGAAGGTGGTATTGCCGCAGTCGGTGCAGGCGTCCCAGAGATTCTGGACGCTGTCGAACTCATATCCGTAGAACGCGGTTCCCATGTTCAGCTTGTCGGACGGAACGCCGTAGATGTTTGCGAACAGATCCATGGAAGTGTCGACGCTGCCCACCTGCTCGGGATCGGCTAAGTCCTGAAAGAGCGGCGAGTTCAGGCCGGCGTGCGCGCTCCACGGACCGTAGAAGTCATAGGTCATGACATTGATGAAGTCGAGTAAGGGCGCAAGCGCGGGCACATCGAAACCGCTGCCCCACGACCGCGGGTCGGCGGGGATCGCCATCGACAAGAGGTATTGCGGGGCGGGAAACTGGTTGCGCAGGTCCTGCATCAGCATGATGCAATTGTTCGTATCTTTGGGGTCAACGGGAATCTCCCAATCGATATCGACCCCGTCGTAGCCGTTGGCGACGACGAAGTTGTAAACGTTCTGGACGAAGGTCGCGCGGATGGCAGAATCGGCGGCGATTTTCCGGAACGCGCGCGCCTGGGCCGAGTCGCCCCCGCCGATTGAGATCAGGACTCTCACTCCGGCGGCATGCGCGTTGGTGATCAGAAGCGGCTCGATCAACCCATCCGAAACCTTGATGTTGCCAATGTTCTTCCTGTCCAGGAGCAGGAAAGCGTGCGCGATGTGGGTCAGCTTCTGATAGGGAATGTTGTCGGCGGTGTAGGCCGGAGTGTTCCACTTCGACCAGTACGTGTAGTAGGCGAGCAGTCGCTTGGGAGCAGCTGAGGCCGCGGGCGGCATGACGATGATGCAGATGAGCGTGAAGAGGATGACTCGAGCGGCTGGATGCATGCGGCAACTCCCGGCTCCGGCGGTCTTCTTCGGAGTGTTCGAGCATCTTACAACGGGACTGGAGGCCAGCGTTCGGCACTTTCTTGACAATCTGCCGTGGCAACAAAAAACCCTCTCACCAAGCTGAGAGGGTTTGGGAACTGACTGGGTGGAACGGGTCACGCACGTACGACGTTAGCTGCCTGGAAGCCTTTGGGTCCCTTGAGCAGATCGAACTCGACGGTCTCACCCTCGTTCAGTGTGCGGTAGCCGTTCTCCTGGATGGCGGAGAAGTGCACGAACACATCCTCGCCCGTGGAGCGCTGGATGAAGCCGTACCCCTTCGCTCCGTTAAACCACTTGACAGTACCCTTCTCTCTCACAAAGAAACTCCTTTCGCCTCATCGCTAAGAATTATTCTTCCGTCTCTTATCTGTTTGTCCCGGGGAGCGGGACACCCCCTCAAAGGACGGCTAGAATTCGGTGGCGTCGCCGCGTACAAGCACACCGCACCAGTAGAAACGGCTCCCAGAAATTCCGTCCGCCCCATGAGGAGCGACGAAACTCTGTGGAGCCGCGAGATGAAGGCGCGATATCGAACTGCCCGACACAGAACGTCAACCTGAACTGCACTCTCATCAACCGCTCTCCCGGCTGACGAGCAAAAGATAATAGCAGGAAGATCGCTCTTGGCAAGCAGTAAGTTGTTGAAAGAACATGACCGCAAGCCGGGTTGGGTGCGCGGAGGGATGGCAACGGGCAGGGCAGTCGCAAACGAAAGCAGCCGTAAGTATCTGATATTATTGGTAAATAGTGAATTCCATCGTTCCAGTTGAGGTTCCGGAGAAGAGCGCTGCGCGGGGCAAGCCCGGGATGGTCAAGGCGCAGAGCGACAGCTTGGTGCTCTCGACTGCGCGCTATCTGCTGCGGACCGAGGTCCACACCTTCGCATTCTCGGTCGCCGCCAACGCCATCCTCTCGTTTTTTCCCTTCGTGCTGCTGCTGCTGACGCTGATCCGCCGCGTCTTTCACTCGCGCGTGATGTACGACGTCGTGGTGAGCCTGCTGCGCGACTACGTCCCCGCCGGGCAGGACTTCGTCATCCGCAATCTGAATGCCCTGGTGGACACGCGGCAGCGCGCGCAGGTGTTCTCTCTGGTCATCCTGCTGATTACTTCGACGGGAGTTTTCATGCCGCTGGAAGTGGCGCTCAACCGGATCTGGGGATTTCGCAACAACCGGTCGTACGTGGGTAACCAGTTGATCTCGCTGGGACTGACCTTCGCCAGCGGATCGCTGGCGCTGCTTTCGATCTACCTGACCGCTGGCAACGTCACTTTTCTGAAGACGGCCTTGCACGGCCACGGCATCTGGCTGGTACAGTTCATCGGCTTCATCTCCATGAAAGTTTTCGCGATCGGAGCCAGCATCGCGATTTTCTTCTTGATCTACTGGCTGCTGCCCAACGGAAAAGTGCCGGCCCGCGCCGTGTTGCCCACCGCCATCCTGATGGGATTGTTCTCCGAAGCGCTGAAATACCTCTACATCTTTGCCCTGCCCTGGCTGAACTTCGGCGAAGTCTATGGCCCGTTCGCAATTTCGGTGAGTCTGATGTTCTGGGCGTTCCTGACCGGGCTGCTGTTGCTGACGGGGGCACATCTGTCGGCCCGGAAGCTGCGGGAATTGTAATTGGCCTCGATGAAGCCGAAGGCGATACCGCGGCATCTACTCAAAGGCACTCCTGCAAACCCTGTTTTCGAAAGCGAGAAATCATGAGCAAAACCAAAGGCTACGCGGCCATCACTGCCAAAGCGCCCCTCACGCCGTATTCGTTTGAACGGCGCGAGCCGCGCGAGCACGACGTCGCGATTGATATCAAGTATTGCGGTATCTGCCATTCTGACATTCATCAGGCCCGCAATGAATGGGGCGATTACTTACAGGAATCCATCTTCCCGATGGTGCCGGGCCACGAAATCGCCGGAGTGGTGACGGCGGTCGGCGGCAAAGTCACCAAGTACAAGGTCGGCGACAAAGTGGGCGTCGGTTGTTTTGTCGATTCCTGCCGCACCTGCGCGCAGTGTCGCGCGGGTCTCGAACAGTATTGCGCCGTAGGCTCGGTGTGGACGTATAACGGGCGCGAGTACGACGGCACGCCCACTTACGGTGGCTATTCCGAGAAGATCGTGGTGGACGAAAACTACGTTCTTCGCATGCCGAACAATCTGCCCCTCGATGCCTGCGCGCCGCTGCTGTGCGCGGGGATCACGCTTTATTCGCCGCTCAGGCACTGGCAAGCAGGCCCAGGGAAGAAAGTAGCGATTGTCGGCCTGGGCGGGCTGGGCCACATGGGCGTCAAGCTGGCGCATGCTCTGGGGGCTGAGGTTACTGTGCTCAGCCAATCCTTGAAGAAGCAGGACGATGGCAAACGTCTGGGCGCCGATCACTTTTATGCGACCTCGAACCCCGAGACCTTTACCAAACTCGCAAGATATTTCGACCTGATCATCAACACGGTTTCGGCGGAAATAGACTGGAACCAATATTTCGGCCTGCTCAAGGTGGACGGCACCATGGTTCTGGTCGGCGTTCCGGAAAAGAAAATTCCAGTGGCAGCGATGCCATTGATCGGCGGCCGCCGGAGCCTGGCCGGGTCCGCTATCGGAGGTATTCCGGAAACCCAGGAGATGCTCGATTTCTGCGGGAATCATGGCATCACCTCCGATATCGAGGTGATTCCGATCCAGAAGGTCAACGAGGCCTATGAGCGCGTGCAGAAAAGTGATGTGCGGTATCGGTTCGTGATCGACATGGCATCGCTCAAAGGCAAATGACGGGACGCGGGGAGGGCAGTCGATGGGAGATCAGAGGTTCCACCGTGTCGCCGATTTCGGGAAGCTCTTCTCAATAAACCCAAACACCCTGCGCGGGCGCACGACGAAAATCGGCTCGCCCATGCTGCGCGGGTCCATCTTGTATTTCTTCTGGTAGGCCGCTGCCATGCGCTCCAGGGCAGCGGCATCTTTGACTTCCTCCGCGGAGCCTTCGACGATGACCGCTTCTTCGCCGTCGTCGTTGGTGACCGTGCAGGTGGGATTGGCCGCGAGGTTCCGGCCTTTGCGGGATTTTCGTCCGGTCGAAAAATAGAACGCGTCGTCCACCCAGACTCCCCAGACCGGCATGACGTGCGGACGGTTGGCAGGATGAACCGAGGCAATCCAGAACGCACGGCATCCGGTCATCTGCCTGGTGACCCAACTCCACGGGAGCAGGCCCTTTCCATCTTCGGCCAGGCCGTAGCCGGGCGCGAAGGGACGGCTGGCCTTCGGTTCGGAGTTCGTTGTCTTCGGCAAAGCGGGGCGGCGGGTAGTTCTGGGTTTGGGCATGGCGACCAATTGTAGCGCCGGCGTCTCGCCGGCTGTCGCGAGGGCAACTTGCCCTCGCCGGTGCGGGCGAGGCGTCCGCACCCTTCGGCTTCGCTCAGGGCAGGCTAGCCGCCGAGGGCGGCGACTTTCTTAGTTCCTGAACGGCGCGATACGCCTCGTCTATGGCACAGTCTGTGTAGGCGTAAGCGTCGGCGTCCGAGTTCGCGATGGCGATCCGGCCGAAGGACTTGCGCGCTACCTGGCAGGGCAACTCACCACCATTCAGCCAGAAATCGTCGGCGAGCGAGTTGTATTCGTAGGCGTAGCCGTGCGGCCAGCGGTTGACGGTAATCTCGAGAATGTCGTTCTTCGGGTCGAAGCCGCCGGGGCCAAGCATGCGCGAGAGTTGCTCGCGGATGTTGCGTTCGTAGGTTTCGAACGTGGTCGTGTAGAGCTGGATGCGTCCCAGCTTGTGCTGCTCCCGAATGGGATGTCCGGGCTTGCAGGCGGCTTTCATCATGTGCACGACGATGGGCTCGTCGGGCTTCTTTGTGCATTCGTAGCCGCCGATCGAAACCGGTAAATCGAGGTTCACGTAGGCGTGATACATGGAGGGACAGTAAACAGCATTTACGCCCAGCTTCTGGAAGGAAGTCCAGTTACGCAGCAGGACGTTGTTGTAGAGCAGGGGAACTTTCTGGGCCGAGGCAAGCGCTTCCTTCTGCGCGTCAGGCAGTTCCTGGGCGATGTAAGGGATGACCACATGCCAGCAGGCCAGGATGCAGTTGGCGGCCCGCACCGTGTTGAGCGTTTTCCCGCTGGCATAGGTGACTTCGACTTCTTTCGCGCGGGCGGGATCGCCAAGGTGCTTGACCCTCACGACGGTGCTGTTGAGCCGGATGCGAACCGGTGAGGACGCAGCATCAAGCTTGGAGTAGTCGGCCTTGGCAAGGACAACATCGCTCGCCGAATTTCCTGGGATGGCTGCGGGATTGAGCTTCCGCACCAGCAGCCGGGTGATGGTGGCGTTGCCATCGGGAAAGTGGAAGAAGTACTTGTCGGCCTCTTCGCTGCGGATGGCATCGCGGTTCATGCCCTTGCCGGGCCCGGGATCGAGATTCAGCCCGTCGAAACCGGGCATTTCCAAGCCCCAGGCGTCCTGCGCCGGGACGGCGTCGATCCCCACGCCGAACAGGGGCTGCGGCACGGACTGAAACATCCTGACGATTTCGTCGCTCACACCCACGATTTCGGTCAAATATTTCGCGTAGCTGATGCGCGCGAGGCGGGCCTTTTTCTCATCGGAATTCAGGCTCGGCAAGTAGTCTTTTTTCTCGGTAAGTAGCCGCTGGAAGTCCTGCTTTGCCTGGGCCGAAAAAGGCGCATCCTTAAGAAATGTCTGCAACGCCGCTGGCCCGGCAGCGTCGTTCACTCGGCTTTCGTCGAAGCCAGAGCTTCTGGGATTGATAACCAGCTTGTCGGTTCCGAAAGTCTCTTTGTCAAAAAAGATGTGCGGCTTTAAACCGAATGAGCGGTAGAGATCCTTGTCGACGTACTTGTGATACGACGGCACATCGATGCCCAGCTCTTCGATGAGGGCCTTCGAAACGGCACTGTACGGAGCCGGGCTCTCAATCGAGTAGGTTCCGCCAAAACCGAGGAGGGTGCGGTTGCCGGCGCGGAACTCGTTGCGCTTGGCGTGTCCGCCGAAGTCGTCGTGATTCTCGAGAATGAGGATGCGAGCTTTGTCGCCAGCGGCCTTGCGGAAATAGTGCGCGGCGGCCAGTCCGCTGATGCCTCCGCCCACGACGACCAGATCATAGGACTCGCCCGTGTCGGCGGGTTTGGGCGCGTCGTCCCAAAAGGCCCCATCGCGGACCTTATGCATGGCCTCAAAGGAGCCGGCATGCGACCCGCGCAGCCCGGTCTTGGCGGGCGGATAGTAGCCGGACGCATTTTGCGGCTCGAGGTCGGCGGCCGCCGCGGCCCACATTTCGGGCGGAATCATGGCCGCGCCCGCCGTGATGGTAACTCCGTTAAGAAAGTCGCGACGCGTGATCTTCGCGCCCATCCCCAGTGCGCGGTCCCTTTGGTCTGACAAGAAAGGCCTCCGGCGAGGGAGTTTATCACTGGCGTGCAGAGTGGGGCGAATCGCAACGATTTCAGGTCGTTGCTGATTTCATTTTCTCTTTGTGCTGTTGGGCCCGCGCACGTTGGCGGTTTCGTGGCCCTGCCTTGCCGCGCGCTCGAGCGCTGGATCCCAAAGCGAGGTATTCTCCTTGATTGCGACCACTCCGATTTGCCCTGCTAAGCGTGTCAAGGATGCGCCCACCCAGGCTACTCGGAAATCCTCTTTCGTGTCGGCCAGAGCAATGGAAACCGTGTCGCCCGGCCGCAGACTTATGTGGACTCCCTCCAGTTGAGCGCCGCAACGGCTGACGTTGCGCGTTTTCACCGTTTCCGTGAAAGGATTTGCGCTGCTGTCGGTACCGCTCAGCTCAACTGGCAACGACATTTCGATGCGCGGTTCGCGGCGCTGACCGAGTCGTTGCGCTTTTAAGTCGTTGAGAAATCCTTCGATCGGCAGAGAATCCCCCATACGGACCAATCCCAGAAGCGGATCGGAAGTTTCTTCGTCCGCAGGTTCGGTCGGAGCGGTAGGGAAGGTCGCAAGCTCCGCGAGGGCGCCCTCTTTGCGACCGACGAAAACGCGAGGAACTTCGCGACACTCCGTGAGGCGGCTGATGAGTTCCTCGGCTCGAGCACGGTGATCGCCTGTGGCAGAAGTAAACTCGACTCCCATTCCGGTTTGTGGATGCGACGCGCGCACGATTCCATCCAGAAGGCATTCCGCTTTCGCGACGCGCACGCTCATCAGCACCGGAGTTCCGATCGGTAAAGGTTCGGCGGCCTCCAGATAGCAGGCCCCGGCACTGATATCCGTGAGCCGCCAGCGGTGAGCAATCACCGGCTTGGCCGCAGGAGCCGATTCTGGACTTGCCTGAACGCTTGCAGCCGGCGCGGGAGTCTCGTCGATCTCGATCCTCCAGTCGGATGGGGCATAGTCAATTCCCCAGAAATTGCCGGGAGCCTCCAGTTCCAGGCCCAGCAGCCAGGTTTCCGGATCACCGCCGAGCGAGACTACGTCCGCGACCCGTGCTGTCGTGTGCCGCTTGGAACGGACAATTTCAAGCCGGACTCGAAGGTCGCGCGGAAGCGAGCGTTGCGTGATCAGTCCACAGCCGTGCGCGTTGACCAGGGTGGTAGTGCACTCTTCGGAAAATTCGAGCGCCGCGTCGAGGCTGGTAACCAGGATGGGAACTTCAAGTGGCAGTCTCGTGCTGCGTCGAATCGCGTGTTGTTTCGGCTGCGCGGGCATGCTACGACCCACACCTCAGGTCCGCAAGAACCATGCTAGAACACCGGAAACTGCCTACGAACAAGATTCCAGAGGTCCCGGTTTCGAGTTAGGTACGTGCGGCAAACGCCATAGCTCTCGGCTCTCAGTTCTCAGTTCTCAGTTCTCAGTTCTCAGTTCTCAGCCAAAGCCTGAGACGGGCCGCCGTAACAGTCAACAGAATTGTTGACCGCCTTCTGAAAATGAATTCCGGAGGATGGAGAGAGAGCCGCACCTCTTTCCTGAGAGCTGACAGCCGAGAGCTGCTTCACCGGTCGCTAGCCTCCGGCCTTGACGGCCGCTTCTGCGGCCTGGAAACCGATTTTGCTGTGCGTGCCGTCACAGAAGGGTTTGCTCACCGAAGCACCACAGCGGCAGAGCGAGTATGCCGGCTTGCCGGTGAGGTCGTACTTGTTTCCGTTGGCGTCCACCAACTCGACGAGACCATTGGGGTCTTCTACACGATAAGGACCGTTGGGGCGAACCGTGATCTTGACTTGCGACATGGAACCTCCGGTTGGGATGAGAAATTGTAAGCTATCTCAGGTCTTGGCCCTAGTTCTCAGTTCTCAGTTCTCAGTTGAAAACCGTCTGGCTTCTGGCTGAGAACTGGGAACTGAGAACTGCCTCCTCACCGCCAGCGGTCCACGACCTCCCACCAGGTAAGTTTGGCCCATTCGTCAAAAGTGGTTTTGGCCCACTCGCGGTTGCTCCACCACGAGATGCCGAAATGGGTTGGATCCTGCGCCGCGGCCACGCTGAACTGGTAGTGCGGAAGGCGATGACGGAAAATTCGCAGGGCGCGCCGAGTGTGAGATGCGGAAGTCACGATCAGCACGGTGTGAACGCCGCGCGCCTCCAGACAGTGGTTGACGTCATCCGTTTCGGCGTACGTCGACAGTCCGGTGATCGGACAGATGGAAATGCGCTCCCGCTCGGGAAGAGAGTTGGCATAGCGCTGGGCCAATTCGGCGAGCGGTTGACCATAGAGGACGTCACGAACCTCGACGTCCAAAATTACACGCGGCGCCATCCCCTGGTGAAGGAGTTCGAGCGCGCGAGCCGGACGAACGCCCGTTTCACCGGCGAGGACAAGGATGGCGTCGGAGGGTTGCGGTTGATCCACCACCAGAAAACGGCCGGCCTGGCTGGCCAGGGCGATGCCGGCGAGCAGCAGAGCAAGCAGCACACGAATGCGCATACAGCTTGCATGTTACTAAGGAAATCAGGATCGGGTCGAATTTGAGTACGCGAGTAATCCCCCGTTCGGGCTATCCGCAAAAATCATTTGAAAACCACGCGTTCCGCGGTCGCAATCACTTCGTTCGATGCTAGAATTCGGCTTGGACTTATGACTGCCCAACTGACCTCTTCTTCCCTCTTTACAGACCTGAAAAGCCGCATTGAGACCCGCAAGGCGCGGGTCGGCATCATCGGCCTGGGGTACGTCGGACTGCCGCTGGCGCTGCTTTACAGCGAGCAGAAATTTCCCGTCACCGGCTTCGATATTGACCAGAAAAAAGTGGACACGCTGACCAAGGGCGGGTCCTACATTTTCCGCATTTCGCCGGAAGAAATTCAGTCAGCCAAGACGAGCGGGTTCAACGCCACCGCGGATTACACGCGCATCACGGAAATGGACGCGATCATCATCTGCGTGCCGACCCCGTTGAACGAGTATCACGAGCCCGACCTCAGCTACATCACCAATACGACCCACGCTGTCGCGCCCCATCTGCGCGCCGGGCAGATCGTGATCCTCGAGAGCACGACCTACCCCGGCACTACCGAAGAAGTCATGATTCCGATTCTGGAGAAAGAGAACCGCGCCGGGCTGAAGGCGTCGCGTATGGGTGCGGCCAGCGATCAGGAATTCTGGGTGGCGTTTTCGCCCGAACGCGAGGATCCGGGCAATACCTCGGTCGCGCGCCACGATATTCCGAAAGTGATCGGCGGACTCGACAAGCAGGCCAGCGAAATCGCGGCAGCGCTCTATGGTTCGATTTTCCGGCGGACAGTTCCGGTTTCATCGCCCGCGGCGGCGGAAATGACCAAGCTGCTGGAGAACATCTACCGCTGCGTGAACATTGCGCTGGTCAACGAACTGAAGATGCTCTGCCTGCGCATGAACCTCGATATCTGGGAGATTATCGACGCGGCCGCGACCAAGCCCTTTGGCTTCCATCCGTTCTATCCCGGACCGGGGCTGGGCGGACACTGCATTCCGGTCGATCCGTTCTACCTTTCATGGAAGGCGAAGGAGTTTGACTTCCGCACGCGCTTCATCGAACTGGCCGGCGAATTGAACACGGCGATGCCCTATCACGTCATCGCATCGACCATCTCTGCCTTGAACCAGCAGAAAAAAGCCATCAACGGCTCGAAGGTGCTAGTGCTGGGCGTTGCCTACAAGAAGGACATTGACGACCTGCGGGAATCGCCGGCCCTGACCATCATCGAACTGTTGCAGAAGGAAGGCGCTCAGGTCAGCTACCACGATCCGTATTTCCCCTTCGTAGGCCGCGGCCGCAAGTATGACCTGCAGATGACGCGCAGTTCGCTCGATAATCTGGGGCAATATGACTGCGTGCTGATCGTGACCGACCACACCGACTACGACTACCAGCGCATCGTAAGCGAAGCCAAATTAGTGGTGGATTCGCGCAACGCCACGCGCGGGATCAAGAGCGAGAAGATCGTCCACTGTTAGGTGGCGTGGAGCGGGCACCTTCGCGTTCTGTTTTTACCTTTCCAGGGCGGCATGCTCAGAATGCCGTCCTTTTTCTTTGCCCGGACGGAGACCGCGCACTCGCGCTGTGCTAGTATTCGGCGTTAGCCGGGGCTGTGGGAAGCATCTGTACCGCGTCCCCGCTTACAAGGCACGCAACCTCTCACAACGGTGCGCCGATGAAAGATACGCTCGGAGTCCTGCTCGCCGGAGGCGCGGGCGAGCGTCTCTATCCACTCACTCGCGATCGCGCCAAGCCGGCTGTTACCTTCGGCGGCATCTACCGCATCATTGACATCACACTCTCCAACTGCGTGAACTCCGGGCTGCGCCGCGTTTACATCCTCACCCAGTACAAAGCGCTCTCTCTGAACCGCCACATCCGCGAGGGCTGGAACATCTTCGGCCGCGAGATCGGTGAATTCATCGAGATCCTGCCGCCTATGAAGCGGGTAAGCGAGAATTGGTACATGGGTACGGCGGACGCGGTTTATCAGAACATTTATTCGATCGGCTCCGAGCAGCCCAAGCATGTGCTGATCCTCTCCGGCGACCACATCTACAAGATGGACTACGGGCTCATGCTGAAGCAGCACACTGACGCCGGCGCCGACGTAACCTTGGCCAGCATCCTGGTGGAGCCGACGGAATGCCGCCATTTCGGGGTGATCGAGATGGATCGCGACAGCCGGATTGTCGGCTTCCAGGAGAAACCCCAGAAAACCGCTCTCCGATCGCCCTATGACCCCACCAAAGTATCGGCTTCGATGGGCGTCTACATCTTCAACACCGACGTGCTCATTCCGGTGTTGTTGAAAGACGCGGAGGACCCGGAGTCCAACCACGATTTCGGCAAGAACATCCTGCCCAAAATGCTCGACGACTACCGCGTGTTCTCCTTCAACTTCGTGGACGAGAACAAAAAGGAAGCACAATACTGGCGCGACGTGGGCACGCTGGAGGCCTATTACGAGGCCAACATGGATCTGGTTTCGGTTTCGCCGGTGTTCAACCTGTACGATGAGCACTGGCCGATCCGCACTCACCAGCGGCAGTATCCGCCGGCAAAATTTGTTTTTGCGGAAGCCGAACGCATGGGGCACGCGCTCGATTCGCTGGTTTCCTCAGGCTCGATCATCTCCGGCGGCTCAGTGAAAGAATGCGTGATCTCGCCCGATGTCCGTGTCAACTCCTTTAGCGAGGTCGAGTCGAGCATTCTGTTTTCGCATGTGAACGTGGGGCGCCGCTGCCGCATCCGAAAGGCAATCCTGGACCGCGACGTCCATATTCCCGAGGGAACCACCATCGGGTTTGACCCCGAAGCGGATCGCGAACGTTACTTCGTCACCGACAGCGGCATCACCGTGGTGACCCGCGACTACTCGCTGTTTGAGAATCCCGTGACGGTGGACTATTTTACGAGCGAGTAGAAAGCAGTTGCTGGTTGCTGCTTTCTGGTTTCCATTCGATCATCGCGAGGCGCGTCCGACCCTCTGCCTCTAGGAAACTAGCAACCGGAAACGGGAAACTCAGCTACACTTCTTCTCGCATGGCTCTCGACCTGAGGCGCCTTTTCAAGAAAGAAAAGCAGGAACACCGCATCCTGCGGCAGATTGAGCGCGGAGACCATCTCCAACCGGAATACCATCGCGCCACGCCGGAGTGTCCGCATCCGGAATGGTGGAGCATGTTCGACTCCATGACTGCCGAAGTCGAAGTGCTGGAGTTCCTGCGCACGGTGGTCACGACCATCAAGCCGGAGCTGGTGGTCGAGACGGGCACCTTCAGCGGCATCAGCACGCTCTGGATCGCCGAGGGGCTCAAGGCCAACCGACGCGGACGGATTGTTACGTGCGAATTCGATCCCAAGGTTTATGAGAATGCGAAGGCACGCATTGCCGCGTCCGGCCTGGCAGAGTGGATTGAATTGCGCAACGAATCGAGCGTCGAGATGAAAGTCGAAGGCACGATTGACCTGTTCTTCAGCGACAGCGATATGCCCATCCGCGAGCAGGAGATCCGGCGGTTTCTGCCGCAGATCAATCCGTACGGGCTGATTCTGATGCATGATGCCAGCTCGCACTTGAAGATCGTCCGCGAGGCGGCCCTGAAACTGGAACGGGAGGGTCTGATTTCTGTGGTCCTCCTGCGAACGCCGAGAGGGCTGGTGGTGGCGCAGAAACGCGAGGGACGGAGATAGGACTTCCTCCACATAATCCCGTGATCTCGAACCTTGCGTGGCGGCCCGTTCGGGGTTACGATGCGCCCTGAAAATCTTCCTCGTTCTCGGAGATTGCCATGCGTCGCGCAGCCATCGTTGTTCTGCTCCTGTCTCTTTCCTGCTTCGCCCAGCTCGACAAGCTGGTCATCCCCGCCGGCACGCCGGAGGATCGGGCGCTGACCGCGATCTCGAACGAGGAGGATGCGCAGAAAAAAGTCGCGATGTATGAGGACTTCGTGCAGAAGTTCTCCGGCAACCCGGCGGCGGTGGCGTATGGCAACTGGCAGATCGCGCAGTCGTACCAGACGGACGGCAATCTGGAGAAAGCCCTGAGTTATGGGGACAAGGCGCTGGCGAGCGCACCCAACAATCTCGAGATCCTGATGTCGCAGGCCAACATCGCACAGCAGATGAAGTCGAATGCCAGGATCATGGACTATTCCCTGCGCGGCGGTAAGGCCTACAACTCCGCCGCCCAGACGCCGAAACCCGAGGGCCTGACCGACGAGCAGTTTGCGACCCGTGTGGCCGAAGCCAAGGGGAGCAGCAAGAGTTCCTACGAGTTCCTTGAAACGGCGGCCTTCAATGCGATTGCCGATGAGAAAGACGCCAAGACGCGCATGAGCTACATCGAGCGTTTCGCGCTGGCGTTTCCCGCTTCGCGTTTTGAGGAATCGGTGACGCAGTATGCCATGTATACGCTCGGCCAGTTGAACGATTCGGCGCGGTTGTTTTCGTATGGAGAGAAGGCGCTGGCGGCCAATCCGAACAGCATGCCGACCATGCTGCTGCTGGCGAACGCGTATGTGGAAGACTCGCGTCCGGGCAGCCTGGCGAAGGCGATTACCTACTCCCAGAAAGTGATCGCACTGGCGAAGGCCGATGATCCCGACGCCGACAAATCGCGCAAGCTCTCGGGGGGCGTCGCCCATTCCACCCTGGGCTACGCCTACGCCAAGCAGGAGAAGGCAGCGGCGGCCATCCCGGAACTGAAGACAGCGGCGGCGATGTTGAAGGGACAGGACGATGTGTCCTACGCGACCGCGCTCTACCGGCTGGGATGGGCCTATGGGAAGACCAACAAGATTCCCGAGGCCCGCGCGGTGCTTGAAGAAGCGATCAAGATTCCCGGACCATTGCAAGGACCGTGCCGGGACTTGTTGGCCACCGTGAATGCAGCGCGGAAGCCGAAGTAGTCCAGACAGCGTGAAACTGGTTAAGGTGCGCCGGTGGCGCTCGTCTCAGACACTACCTGTCTCATCTCAGCTGCAAATTTGCCCGGCTCTTCCAAGAACGGGAAGTGCGCCGATTCTTCGAACCAGACCACTTTCTTCCGCGGAGCCCTCAGCGTTTCCAGGTAGGTGACGGCGAGTTCGGAGGGAGTGTTGTAGTCGTGTCGGCCGAGAAAGAAATAGACCGGCACCTGAACCGCTGAAACTTCGTGAACCAGTTCGCCATGTCCGCTGGCGTCCATGTGTTGCGCGTACAGGCGCAGACCTGCTGGGATGCGGAACGCATCGGCGGCGGTGTACTCGGGCGCGCGCAGGCCCATCGCCAGCAGAGTCCACCAACCCGTGGCGTTGCGCAGTTCACCGCCAAACTGGAAGAGCCATTTCTCGTCGGAACCCGATTCCAGATCCCGCAGGGCCTCCTGGTTTCGAGTCTCGCGCGCACGCTGCAGGAGAAAATCGTGACGCACCTTTCTTGCCTGCTCCGAGTCTGTCATCTGGCCCATGCCCACGTACGCGTAGAACAGGTCGGGGTAGCGCTGGACTGCAAGCATCCCAAGATACGTGCCCCAGGAATGTCCGGCGACAAACACTTTCGGCTGATGAAAGCGATCGCGGAGCAGTTCGACCAGTTGGTGCGTGTCAGAGATCAACTGCTCAACCTTCAGCGACTGTGGCGGAACCTGCCGGCTGTACGACTTGCCGGCTCCGCGCCGGTCCCACTGCACGACCACGAAGTCCTTCTCCAGCTCCCGCTGGAAGCGGTATGCCAGATACATCTGCGGCATGCCGGGGCCTCCGTGCAGCATCAAGAGGATGGGATTGTTCCGGTTCCAGCCGCGAATCAGGATGGACTGCGGCACTCCGCCCAGAGTGACCTGCTCGAGAGAAGCGATGCTGCCGGGGACGACCTGGCCTTGCGCGTCGCGGATCTGGGGTGTATACGCCGGCCAGAGAAACCAGACAGCAAGGACAAACAACAGCGCCACGAAAATACGAACTGATATTTTGAACAGGCGTCCCGGCAAGAGGTTGGAGCCGTCCTTCCGCGAAGATTCTAGTGCTTCACCAGATCATCCGACAGCAAGTAGGCTTTCAAAGCCAGAGTGTGGGCCCTCTGGGTATCGGCATCTTTCAGCGCGGAGCGGGCGCCGTCGCTGTAGTGTCGGATCTGCCCAACCAGTTCCTGCTGCCTGGAATCCAGAGTCCGGCCCGCCAGTTGCTTGAGATTGGTCTCGGTCGAGGCCAGCAGTCGCTCCGCATCCTGGCGCTGGCGGTTCGCTTCATCCTGGGCAATGCCCGGCACAATTTGTGCGACTTGTTCGCTCGCGCCGCCCTGGTGGACAACCAGCTTGCGCGGTTCGCCCGGGGCGGGTTCCGGCTTATGAGGTTGACGTTTGCGGGCTTTGGCGGGGCTCTTCTTCGGCGCTTCCTTCTGGGCTGCGGGCTCGGTTTGGTTGGCGGGTGGAGATTGGGCGTTCTCTGCCGGAGCCGAAGCCGGCGCCGGCGCGGTCGATTCCGGGGGAAACGGAGTCTCCTGCTGCGTCAGCGGCGAGCCGGCCGACACCAGTGTCATCGCAGTGGCGAATATGCAGGTCAGATACATCGGCTCTCCTCCGCGACATGATTCTCTAGTTCACCTTCTCCCAACGCGCGCACAGCGTTAGGGGGACGCGAGTTGTTTCCGCCGCAGGTATCCAGTGTAACTCTGCGTCCGTGACACTACTGAGCGGTAGCCTCAGACGGCGCATTGGCGGACTGCGTCACGGCCGGCAGCCGCAAACGAAAAGTCGTGCCCGCGCCCACCGTCGACTCGAAATCCACGGAGCCGTAATGCCACTGCATGACCTGGTAGGTTTGGGCCAGGCCGATCCCGCTTCCCCCCTTTTTGGTGGTGAAGTAAAGCTCGAAAACCTTTTCCTGGAGCTCCGGCGGAATGCCGCCGCCCTGGTCGCGAATTTCGATGAGAACGGTTTCCTCTTCCCGTTGCGCGGCCAGGGTCAGCGTTCCTCCATGACCCATGGCCTGCACGCCGTTGAGCACCAGGTTCAAAACGGCCTGCTTCATGAGATCCGGGTCCACGCGCACCAGGAGCGGCTCGTCCGCGAATCCCTGGATCAGGCGAACACCATGCTGAGCGGCATCGGGGCCGGCGAGGATCGACACTTCTTCCAGCACCTTTCGCATGTCCACTTCCTGCAGGTGGAGATCTCGAGGGCGCGTGAAATCCACCAGGGTCTGGACCACGCGATCGAGACGGTGGATTTCGTTGCTGATGATGTCCATATGGCGCTGGGTGTCGGGATCCACCTGTTTCAGCTTGTTGTGCAGCAATTGCAGGTGCAGCACGATGGCATTGATGGGGTTTTTGACCTCGTGAGCGACGCCCCGGGTCAGGCGGCCGCTGGCGGAAAGGCGGCGGGAGGTTTCGATTTCGTCTTCGATGCGGCGCACCGATTCGACGTCGCGCATGGTGAGCAGCGCGCCGATCGAGGTGCCTTTCTCCTGGATGAAATCAAGCGAAACCTGAACCCGGAGGTTGTCGGCGGCGTCGAATTCGTATTGCACCAGGGGACGCTGCTTGAGGAAAGCGGGCAGCACGACCGCGCCCAGCGGCGAGCCGTCGGAAAAAATTTCTTCCGCGCTGTGTCCCAGAATTTCACGGCGTGGGCGGCCCAGGAACTTCTCGGCCGAAGCGCTCACCAGCACCACGCGAGAATCGCGGGTGAAGAGCATGAGGCCGTCCTGCAGCTTGGCCATCACCTGCTCCACGTTGTCCTTGAGGGCGGAGAAGATCTGGTTGGTATCGCGGATCTTGCGGCCGAGGTGTGCGATCTTCAACGAGACCAGGCCGACCTCGTCGGCGGGCTCATCCTCAGAAGGCAGCATCTCGGTTCCGCCCGCACTCGCGCTATCGAGGTTGGCGGCAATTTGCTTCAGCGGCCCGAGCGCGACATTCGAGATCACGGCGGAGAGCACCAGCGAACAGAAGATCGCAACCACGCAGAAAAACGCCGCCTGCTGCAAGCGGGGCGTGAGCTCGTTGCGCAGAAAAACAGTGGAGACGCCAACCCGCACGCTGCCGAACGGCTGCCCGCCCAGTTGCATGGGGATGCTCACGTCATACACGGTGGCGGGACTATAGAGAAGACGCAGCTGGCGTCGGAAGCCGGCATCCCGCAACACGATCAGGTCAGAGCGCGGAGCAACAGGCTTGCCGTTCAGCCCGGGATTGGTGTCGAGGATCGCGATCCCAACCGGATCCACGATGGCGGCATCGTAGATGATCGGAGAATTTCCCACGACCGACTCCAGCATGTCGTTGAGATTGGTGTCGGTCTGGAGGTAGTCAGCGATGGCGACCCGCAAAGCCTTGGGATTGGCGATATCCACTCGCGTACTGGAAAGATCGGGAACGGCCTTGGAAGCCGCGTACTCCAGCTGACGGGTGAGCATGGAGGCAGTCTCGTCGGCCCACAGCATGCGCTGCCGCAGCAATTGCGAGAGATAAATCCAGGAAAAGCCGAACACCAGCGCGGTGATGAGCGTGGTGATCACAAACACGATGATGGCTTTGCGGCTCATGAAAAGCAGTTCTCGGTTCCCAGTTCTCAGTTCTCAGTTTCCGGTTTCAATTTCGCAGCTAGGTGCCACTGATGTTACTGAGAACTGAGAACCGGGAACTGAGAACTACTCCTCCGAGGCCATCACCGCATCGGGGGCTCGTCCGTACTCCTTGAGCTTATTATGCAGCGTCTTCAGGCTGATCCCGAGGATTTCAGCGGCCCGGGTCTTGTTGTTGCTGGTCGCCTGCAGGGTCTTCAGGATCAGCTGCTTCTCTGCTTCCTCGACCGTCGTGCCGACGCCTAGATGCACGGCGTCGGGATCATGCATGACGGGCCGGACGCTCTGGCCGAAACCGGGCGGCAGATGCTTGGTTTCGACCAGGCCACCCTCGCAAACGATGACCGCACGCTCCAAAGTATTGCGCAGTTCGCGTACGTTGCCGGGCCAGGAGTGGCTCTGGAAAAGATTCAGGACAGCTTCGCTCACATCCGCCACTTTGCGGTCGTGCTTCAGACTCATTTCTGCGAGCAGCGATTTGACCAGTTCGCGGATGTCCTCCTTGTGTTCGCGCAGCGCCGGCATATGGATGTTGAAGACGTTGAGCCGGTAATAAAGATCCTGGCGCAGTTCGCCCTGGGCAACCGCGTCGTCCGGAACTTTATTGGTGGCGGCGAGGACGCGCACGTCCACGGACGTCTCAACTTTGCTGCCGAGACGGCGTAGCTTGTGATCTTCCAGCACGCGCAGAAGTTTCGCCTGCGTCGCCACCGGCATCTCGCCGATCTCATCGAGCAGTAGCGTGCCGCCTTCGGCCAGTTCGAAACAGCCGGTGCGGCGTTCGAGTGCGCCCGTGAAGGCGCCCTTTTCATGGCCGAAGATCTCGCTTTCGATAAGTGTCTCTGGGATGGCCGCACAGTTGATGGGAACAAACGGCTTGTTGCGGCGCGGGCTCATGTCATGGATGGTGCGTGCTACCAGTTCTTTCCCCGTGCCACTGGCGCCGGTGATCAGGACGGAAGCGGTGCTGGGGGCAACCATCTCGATGAGGTGGAAAATTTCTACCATCTTGGGCGACGAACCGACCAGACGTCCCAGGGCGCCTTTGTCGCGCAGGGTGCGGCGCAACGATTCGTTCTCGGTGCGGGTCTGGAGAATTTCTCCGATGTTGCCGAGGATGGAGCGCAGCCGGCGGAAATCGATCGGCTTTTCGATGTAGTCCTGTACACCGAGGCGGCCGGCGTGGAAGGCGGTCTCCGTGGTTTTCTGGGCGGTGACGATGACCACCGCAATGGATTGGGAGAGATCAGCGAGCTTCTCGACCAATTCCATGCCATCCATGCGCGGCATCTTCACATCCGTAATGACAATGGAGGGCGAGAAGGCCCCGACTTTTTCCAGAGCTTCGACGCCGTCGACGGCCGTGTCGGTGCGGTACCCCCAGCTGGAGACCAGCTCCGCCAGGCCGGTACGTTCGTTCTCCTCGTCTTCGACGATTAAGATGCGTTCCTGAGTCATAGGGTCAAACCGCTATTATTCAGCCTGCGGCGGCGCCTCGCAACCCAGCCGCCCCGCCCGCATATCAATTTGAGATAGGTGCGAGCTTCTGGAAAAGCGCGCTGGTTGAGGGCCGATGGCGATGCAAAATTCGTCGCCAGTGATTCTTTCCCTTTCCGCAGAGCTCAGCCTTGCTGTAAAATTCAGGGTTTCTATGAGTGACCAATTCCTTTCGTGGCAAGGCTCCGTTGCTTTTAGTTCTATCAGGCTCCGTTATTTTGGTCGTTAAGCATATCGTGCACAGTGCATTCGATTCGGAGGATTTTATGTCACTTTGTTCCCAAATTTGTCGGAGAAGCGCGGCCGTCGCTTTTGCTCTGGCCTTGGTTCTGCTTGTGTCGCCGGCTTTGTCAAATGCCCAGGACGAAAACCCGCCGAAAGTTGAGGTCTTCGTTGGCTACCAATGGCTCAATCCCGGGGGCAACATTCCTCGCGGAGTCGACCCCTTCGGAAACCCAATCGCCTTCCGGCTGCCCTCGATGCCCAAGGGGGTCGGCAGTAGTTTGGCCTACAACTTCACGAAGAACTGGGCGCTGGAATTCGATTACGGTGCGAACTGGAACGATTTCGCCGTTGAAAGCACAACCAGCATCGGTCCGAAGTTCACCTGGCGCGCGGAAAACATGAATATGTTTGCCCACACTCTGCTCGGGTTAAATCGCGTGGCGCCGAAGGGAGTCGATTCCACTAATGGAGTCGGAGCGATCCTGGGAGGCGGCATCGACCTGAAGATTTGGAAGGCTTTGAGCTTCCGGCTGATCGAAGCGGACTACGTTCTCGGCCGACACAACTTTTCCAGTGCTGTGGGTCCGGAGAATGGAGCACTACGTCGTCCAACTTATGAGGGCGCGCGTCTGCGCACCGGCCTGGTGTTCAACTTCGGTGGCGGAGAGAAGGAAGTTCCGGTGGCAGCATCCTGCTCGGTCGACCACAGCGAAGTGATGGTCGGCGAGCCGGTGCATGCGACTGTGTCGGCGAGTAACTTCAACCCGAAGCATGCGCTCAGCTATGCCTGGTCGAGCACAGGTGGGAAGCTCGAGGGCAAAGACACCGGCGCCAACATCGACACCAACGGGTTGGCTGGCGGCAGCTATACCGTCACTGCGCACGTGACCGATCCGAAGGCCAAGAAGAACAATGAGGCGAGCTGCTCGGCGAACTTCACGGTCAAGGAGCCGCCCAAGAACCCGCCACAGATTTCCTGCTCGGCGAATCCGACGAGCGTGCAGACCGGCTCTCCCTCGACCATCAGCTGCACCTGCACCAGCCCCGACAGCGTTCCGGTCACGGTAGGTGGCTGGACCTCCAGCGGAGGCAGCATTTCCGGCAGCGGAAATTCCGCCACGCTGAATACGACTGGTGCACCCGCCGGTACTGTCACTGTGAACGCGACGTGTACCGATTCGCGGGGCCTCACGGCTTCGACTTCGACTTCGGTAACGGTGGAGAACCCGCCGCCACCGCCGCCGCAATCGAGCAAGCTGAACGAGTGCCAGTATCCGAACAAGATGAAGCCCTGGCGCGTGGACAACACCTGCAAGGCCATGCTGGATGACGCTGCCCTGAAGTTGCAGCAGGATCCGGAAGCCAAGCTGGTGGTCGTGGGCAACGCCGATCCCAAGGAGAAGCGCAAGAACCTGGCGGCGGAGCGCGCGGTGGACGTCAAGGCTTACATCTCGGGTGGCGAAGCGAAGCAGAACATTGACCCCAGCCGCATCGAGACGCGCACTGGCAACGCGGGCACCATGACCTCGGAACAGTGGATCGTTCCGGCCGGCGCTGCCTTCCCCGGGGCCAGCACTACCACCCCGGTGGATGAGACGAAGGTGAAACCGATTCCGGACCATCCCAAGCCGGCAGCCAAGAAGGCGGCCACCAAAGCTCAATAGCTTCAATCAGTAAGAAGGGCATACCTGGGCCGGTGGGGCAACCCCCACCGGCCCTTTATTCGTCTCTGTTCTTCGGTAACCTTGCCGGAGGCGTGGTAGCCTGTCAGTCTCTGTGGACGGGCGAATACTGTTCGCAGGGGTCAATTTACGCTTATGAATTGGGGCTCTATCCGCAAAAGTTTGGTGGTTCTGGCTTTCAGCCTGGTAAGTACCGCGCTGCTGGCTTCCGGATCGTGGCAAGTGCTGGGACCGGATGGCGGCGATGCACGCAGTCTGGCCTATGATTCTCACAATCCCGACCACATGCTGCTGGGCACGAGCACGGGTCAGCTGTTTGTCTCCAATGATGCGGGGCACAGCTGGTCGCGTTTTGCGCGCCTGGGCGGCGATGACTATGTGCTCGACCACATCCTGATCGATCCCCAGAATTCGAAGCACATCTATGTGTCGGCGTGGAGTGTATCGAGCCAGCAGATCGGCGACATTTTCCGCACCCGCGATGGCGGCAAGAACTGGGAAACACTGCCTGCGATGCACGGCAAGTCCATCCGCGCCATGGCCATCTTCCCCGCGAATACCAAGGTACTGGTAGCCGGGGCGCTCGATGGCGTGTTCCGCAGCAAAGATGGCGGCGATAGCTGGGATCGTATCTCTCCCTCTAATCACGCCGACATCAAGAACATTGAGTCGATCGCGGTTGATCCGAAAGACTCCAACGTCGTTTATGCCGGAACCTGGCACCTGGCCTGGAAGACGGCTGATGGCGGCGCGAGCTGGCAGCAGATCAAGAAGGGCATGATTGACGACTCCGATGTGTTCTCGGTGATCGTGGATCATTCCAATCCTTCCGTCGTCTTTGCCAGCGCCTGCTCCGGGATTTACAAGAGCGAGAGCGCGGGCAGCCAGTTTTCGAAGATTCAGGGCATCCCATTTTCAGCCCGGCGCACGCGCGTGCTGAAGCAGGACCCGACCAACGAAAATATCGTCTACGCGGGCACGACCGAGGGTCTGTGGAAGACCTCCGACCTCGGCAAGACCTGGAAGCGGATGAGCAATCCAGAGATCGTGGTCAACGATGTGCTGGTTGATCCGCGGGATTCAAACCACGTGCTTCTGGCGACCGACCGCAGCGGTGTGATGGCCAGCAACAACGGAGCCGCCAGCTGGTCCACATCGAACAAGGGCTATGCTCATCGCTACGTTTCCGCTCTTCTGGCCGACGCGAAAGAGGCGGACACGTTCTATGTGGGCGTGGTCAACGACCGGGAATACGGTGGCGTGTTTTATACGCGTGACGCCGGACGCACCTGGCTACAGCGCAGCGCGGGCCTGGGTGGACGCGATGTCTTCGCGTTGAAGCAGGCTCCGAGCGGCACGCTCGTGGTCGGAACCAACCGCGGAATGTTCTCTCTCGACCGCAACGCCAGCGAATGGCGTCCGACGAATGTGGTGGTCACCGAACAGACCGTCAAGACCGCGAAAAAGGGGTCGAAGAAAGCGACCACTGCAATCTTGATGAAGAAGGTGGGCGACCTGGACGCTCGCGTGAACGATCTGGAACTGGGCTCGCAGCGTTGGCTGGCTGCGACCTCGCAGGGCATCTACAGCAGCAGCGACCAGGGCAAAACCTGGAAGGGCGGGCCGGTGATGGGACAGAAAGACTTCGTCTCGGTCAGGGCACAGGACAACTTCATGGTGGCCACCACGCATTCGAGCGCGATGGTTTCCCATGATTCCGGCGCGACCTGGAAACAGGCCGGGCTGCCTTCTTATCTGGTTGGCATCCGGGGCAGCGCGCTTGCCCACGACGGAGCCATCGTCATCGCCGCTCGCGAAGGCATCTACCACAGCGCCGACGGCGGCGCGACCTGGGAGCATGTCGTGAACGGGTTGCCGAGCAAAGACATCACCTCGGTCAGCTTCGACATGGCTCACAAGCGCATGCTCGCGACCAGCGACTCCACCAGCGTGATATTCGTCAGCAGCGACGGCGGACGCACCTGGCAGCGTGGTCCGGATACCGGATTCCCGCTGCGCCGCGTCAGCGTCGTAGGCGGGCGCTTTGTCGCAGCCACTCCGTTTGACGGCGTTGTACTGCAACCGGAAGACGGCAACATCAGCGCGGGCGTTGGAACGGGAAGCTCGAACTAAGAACCAGCATTCAGCAATCAGCAATCAGGGGAGCGGCCCACGCTCCCCTTTTTTGTGTGCCTCCTAAGCGCGGGCTGGGAGTGCGGCGGTATTTTCTGAAGTGGCGGCAAAAAGTACACGCTCAGGCATCCCCGACTACTCGTAAGTCTAATGTTTTCAATTATTACTATGGCAGGCTCCGTGCGCTCTCAAAGTCCAGACAGGGAGACACAATGAAACTTTCCGGGGCTCAACTGATCGCGATTCTTGTTCTGATAGCTGGCTTCTCTGTCGGATGCGGCAAAGAAACGGGGGTTCCAACCGACGACTCGGCCAATCCCTCCAGCGCTGACGATTCGCAGAAATTGCCTTTTGATCGCGAGGCCCCGCCCGCGGGGATCTCTCCGACCCGCTCCCTGGTGCCGACGGTCAGCAAGCTGCCGGCAGGAACGCCGATTACGGTTCGCATGCAGAGCACTGTGTCCAGTGCGTCGTCGAACGTCGGCGATAGCTTCGAGGGCACGCTGGATGAGCCGATCATCATCGACGGCCAGACCGCGGTCGCACGCGGAGCGGCTGTTACCGGACGGGTGCTGGCGGCAAAGGCCTCGGGACGTCTGCACGACCCGGGCTACCTGCGGATTGCGCTGGTCAGTCTGAATGTCGACGGCAAGCCGGTTGCGATCGAGACTTCCAGCCTGTTCGCCAAGGGCGGGTCCCATGAAAAGCGCAACTGGGCCATGATTGGCGGCGGAACCGGTGCGGGCGCGCTGATCGGAGGTCTGGCCGGCGGCGGCAAGGGCGCTCTGATCGGCTCGGCCGTGGGTGCCGCCGGCGGCACCGGGACGGCCTATGCGACCGGCCAGAAAGAAGTGTCTTTTGGCGCGGAGCGTCGGCTGACCTTCCGGCTGGCGCAGGCGGTGGACTTGCGCTAACCCCGAAAAGTCCCGAATTGGGGCGACTACGACCTCCCGTTTTGGCAATACATCCCACTGCCGGCTTGGCCCTCCTCTCAGAAATCATCACAATTCGACGTGACGGCACGCACTTAGTAATGCGCGCCGATTCTCTACAATTCCCAAAATAGGGCAGCGCGCCTGCTTCTGCAGAGAGCTGAGATGACCCTTTTCCCAGCTTGAAACTGTGGTGGGTTCCCCCGCACTGCCCCATCGTCCTCGACGCCTGTGCGCAGGCGCACAGCGGCGGTGGAGACTGTTTGGCAAGCGCCCCACCTCGGAGCAGGGCATGAGCATGGCGGCAAAAGCACCGGCAGTGAGCCATCGCCCGATTGAAATAGAGTCCACGCGAAACGATGGCGAACTCCGGCTCCGCGCCATGTTTGAAGGGGCCGCCATCGGAATCGGCATTTGCACCCTCGACGGCCATATTCTGGAAGGTAATCCCGCGCTCACGAAAATGCTGGGCTACAGCCGCGGAGAGCTGGCGGGCATGCATGCCCGGCAGTTTCATCCCGGCGATTTCGAGCAAGACGAAGTTCTTATCGCGGAGCTGATGAGAGGAACACGCGAGTCCTTCGAGCTGGAAAAACGCTATGTGCGCAAGGATGGGTCCTATCTCTGGGGCCGTTTGACGGTGTCGCTGGTGCGCGATGGCGGAGGCGAGCCTTCCTTCCTGATCACCATGCTGGAGGATACGACCGAGCGCAAGCGTGCGGCCGAGGAGCAGCGCGAAGCGGAGAAAATGGAAGTCATCGGGCGGATGGCCGGCGGAATTGCGCACGACTTCAACAATCTTCTGACCGGGATCCTGCTGTATTGCGATCTGCTTTCCGCCGGGCTGGAACACGAGGGCCGCCTGCGACAGCACGTTGAAGAAATCCGCATGGCGGGTGAGCAGGGAGCGGCTCTGACCCAGCAACTGCTGGCCATCGCACGTAAACAAGTGCCGCAGCCGCGTCCCCTTGTGCTCAACCACGTGGTGTCGTCCACCGCCGACCTGTTGCGCCGGTTGATCGGCGAGCAGATTGAGCTGGTCACTCGGCTCCGTCCCAAACTTGGCATGGTGCTGGCCGATCAGGCGCAATTGCGGCAAGTCCTGCTCAATCTGGTGCTGAACGCCCGCGATGCCATGCCCCAGGGCGGGCGGATCACGGTAAGCACCCACGCCCGGTGCCTGCCCGACACCACCCAGCCAGCCGTTTCGCTCTTGGTCGAGGACACAGGCTGCGGCATGAATGAAAGGACACGGGCGCGGCTGTTCGAGCCCTTCTTTACCACCAAGGAGGCCGGGCACGGCACCGGTCTGGGCCTGGCCACCGTCCAGCGCATCGTGGGACAGTCCGGGGGAACGATCCAGGTGGGGAGTGAAGTTGGCCGGGGCACTAGGATCGAAGTGTTCCTTCCGGCCATGCAGACGGTCAGTGCATTGAGGCGACCGAAAACGGGTGCGCGCGCCGGCGAAACCATCTTGCTGGTGGACGACCATATGAGTGCGCGCCATTCCATGCAACGCGTCCTGCACCATGCCGGCTACCGGGTCTGGTCGGCGGCCAGCGGAAAGCGGGCGCTGAAACTCTTTGCGGAGCACCCGAGCGATGTGGATCTGCTGATTGCCGACTGGATGATGCCCGGAATGAATGGCCGCGAACTGGCCGAGAAGTTACGGCGGCACAATCCTGGACTCAAGGTACTGCTGATCTCTGGCTACCACGACGCCCCAGTCGAGCCGCCAGTCGCCTCTTTGGCGCTGATCCGCAAGCCCTTCGCAGGCAGTGTACTGATCGAACGCATCCGTGAAGTTCTGGATTCCAAGAAAGGTCTGCCATGTTAGTCGCCGATCCGGTGGTAAGCCCGGCTCCACAAATCGAGGGAGCCAATTTCCTGAACCTGCTGATCGTGGACGATGACCGCTCCGTCCGGGAAGCTTGCCGCGCGGTGGCCCAGGCATTGGGCTTCAGCGCGCAGGTCGCCGAGTCGGCTGAGCAGGCCTACCGGGCGCTCGACAATCAGGGTGCGGACGTAGTCCTGCTCGACCTGAAGCTGCCGGGCGCGGGCGGCCTGGAGGCGCTGCACACGATCAAGCAGCATCGTCCCGACGCCCTGGTGATCGTGGTCACGGGCTACGGCACCGTGCAGTCCGCCGTCCAGGCGATGAAGGCTGGCGCCTACGACTACGTGACCAAGCCCTTCAGTATGGAAGAACTACGGCTGCTGCTGGAACGCGTGGCCGGCCATCTCCGGCTCAAGAGCGAGAACCGTGTGCTGCGCGAGACCATCAAGTCGCGCCAGGGATTCGGCAACATCATCGGGCGCGCCCCCGAAATGGAAAAGCTCTATCGCATCATTGCCAAGGCCAGTCAAAGTACGCATCCAGTGCTGATTCTGGGCGAAAGCGGGACGGGCAAGGAAATGGTGGCAAAGTCCATCCACTTCACCGGGCCCCATCGAACGAAACCGTTCATCCCGGTGGACTGCGGATCGCTGGTGCCAACCTTGATCGAGAGCGAACTGTTCGGCCACGTCCGGGGAGCGTTCACCGGCGCCAACCATCCCAAAGATGGTCTGCTGGCGATCGCGGAAGGCGGCACAGTCTTTCTGGATGAGATTGGCGAGCTGACGGTGGAACTGCAGGCCAAACTGCTGCGCGCCATCCAGGAAAAAGAAATTCGCCCGGTTGGCAGCGTGCGGCGGATTCCCATCAATGTTCGCATTCTGGCCGCCACCAACCACGACCTGGAACAGTCCGTGATGCAGGGAACGTTTCGCCGGGATCTCTTTTTCCGGCTGAACGTACTGACGCTACGCATTCCTCCATTGCGGGAGCGGCGGCAGGACATCCCGCTCCTGGTCGCGCATGTGCTGGAACGTCTGGGACGTGACAGCGGAGCCGAGAAAAGGATCTCGGACGAAGCGCTCAAGATCCTGCTGAACTACGATTGGCCCGGTAATGTGCGCGAACTGGAAAACTGCCTGGAGCGGGCTTGCGCCCTCACCAGTGCCGACGAAATTCAAGTTCGCGACCTGCCGACGAGAGTCTACAGCGCGCCCTCGGAGTTGATCGGAGCGAGCTCACCCGGTAATGTCGGCATCGTCCCGATTGCTGAACTGGAGAAGCAGACCATCCTCAACGCCCTGGCCCAAGTCAACGGAGACAAGATGCTGGCGGCGCGGCTGCTGGGGATTGGGAAAACAACTCTCTATAGAAAACTCAAGGAGTACTCCTCCCAAAACTGAGCGCAAGACATTGTCGGGGTGCCGAAAAGGGAAGATAAGAACGATTCTCACCAGTAAGCCCTTTGTTATCAATGGCAAACGATTGGCTAAGAAGTTGCCCAAAGAATGTGCATGATCCTTCTCGTGACTCCCAGCCAGCGGGCCAACGAGTGCGTGGACGCTCTCCATCAGGCGACCAGCGAAGAGGTTGTGATGGCGGAAAGTCTGCACAAGGCCGTCTCTCTGTTGCGTGCGGAATCCTATCTGGCGGTGGTGCTGGATCAATATCTTTTGGAAACCGAGCCGGACCAGACCGCCACCGTGATGCAGCACCTTGGGACTGCGATCCCGGTGCAGGTGAATCTGGCAATCAGCGGAGTGGAACGGCTGGCGCGCGAGGTGTGCGCGGCCGTTCAGCGGCGCAAACGTGAAGAAGTGGCGGCACGGCGGTCGGCGGCCAGCACTCTGTGCAGCGAACTGAATGGCACCGTCACGGCGCTGCTGCTCTCCTGTGAACTGGCCCTAGCTACGCCCGGCCTGCCCTCGGCGGCGGCCGAGATGATGGAGTCGGCTCACGAGCTAATCAAGAAGATCCGCTCGCAACTGGAATCCTCGGCGGCTGGCGCCTGACTGAGCGTGGAACAGGCCCAGTCGGTCTCCCCCGCAGCCGCCTAGCAAGCTGGAAAGCCTCAAAACCGGGGGGTTCGCCGAAAAAACCACAGTTTTGCGCAAGAAAAGCTTTGTCCCCAGCCCGCTCGGCCCATAAACTATGGGCCATAGGGGCGAGGAACGGTTTCCGCTCCAGATTCCCGAGGGTTCTGTGCGCATTCTGGTCACAACTGACACGTTCAGCGGGGTGTGGACCTACACACGCGAACTCGTTTCCGGGCTGGTCACGCAGGGCGCCCAGGTCGTTCTGGTCAGTTTCGGCGAGATTCCGCTACCCCATCAGACGGGGTGGATGCAGGGCTTGCACGGGCTGGAATATCACCCGACCGCGTTCCGCCTAGACTGGATGCAGGAAGGCGAGCAGGACTTCCACGCCGCACAGGACTATCTGTGTTCAGTGGTGCGCGATACTCGTCCCGATCTCCTGCACATGAATCAGTTGAGCTTTGGCGCCCTACCGGCGGAAACGCCGCGTCTGGTGGTTGCGCACGGCGACATCGTCACGTGGTGGTTGAGTGTCCACGGACGGGAACCGGCTGCTTCCGCGTGGCTGGACTGGTACCGCAAGACGATTGTTGCCGGACTGCAGCGGGCCGAGACGGTGGTGACGACCTCGCGCTGGATGGAAGAGATGCTGCGCCTCGCCTATGGCGATGAGTTCGAATCGTGCATCGTAGCTCCTGGACGCAATCCGATTTACTTCAATCCTTTCGTCACCAAAGAAGAGTCGGTGCTGGCCATCGGACGCCTGTGGGACACCGGAAAACAGGTGGCGCTGCTGACGCACCACTCTCACGGCATGCCGGTTTGCATCGTGGGTGCGGACCACACCATCCCGCCACCGCCCGTGCCGATCCGAGCCGACGTGCGCGTCTCGACCGGGCAGCATGAAATTTCCGTGAAGGGCGCGCAGACCGAGTCGCAATTGCGGACGCTCTACAGCAAATCCACGATCTTCGCCGCGACTTCGCGCTATGAACCGATCGGGTTGACTTCGATCGAAGCGGCCTTTTCGCGGTGCGCACTGGTGGCCAACGACATGCCGGTCTATCGCGACCTGTGGGGCGACGCCGCCCTCTACTTCGAGTGCAACGACGCCGACAGCCTGGCCGCAGTGCTGGCCGAGTTGCACAAAGATACAGAACTGTCGCGCCTCTACGGAACGCGCGCCTACAATCGCGCCCGCGAACGCTTCACCGCCCGGCGCATGGTGGACGACTATCTGCGGTTGTACCGTCAGCTCAGAACGTCGAAAGTCGCCGTCGCCTGATGGCCGGCTCGCGCGTTGGCGCCGAGCCTCCTGAAAAATCTCCAACATGAGGGCGCCGGCATGCCTTCAACCAACCAGGGAGTTTGCCGCGATCTGGGGCTATAATCACGGCCACCTATGCCCCTGGCGTCCGGCACCAGACTCGGTCCGTATGAAATCCAATCGCCGCTCGGAGCGGGCGGCATGGGCGAGGTGTATCGCGCTCGCGATACGCGCCTTGACCGGACGGTGGCGGTCAAGATTCTGCCTTCTCATCTCTCCGACGATCCCCAGTGCAAGCAGCGCCTGGAGCGCGAAGCGCGGGCCATCTCCGGCCTGAGTCATCCCAACATCTGTCATCTCTACGACGTTGGTTCGCAGGACGGGATCGACTTCCTGGTGATGGAGTACCTGGAAGGGGAAACACTTGCGGACCGCCTGCGCCGAGGTCCGCTCCCGGTCGACCAGATTTTGAAAACGGCCCTGGAGATCTGCGAGGGGCTCGAGAAAGCCCATCGCAGCGGCGTGGTGCATCGCGACCTGAAGCCGGGAAACGTCATGCTCACGAAATCGGGGGCGAAGCTGATGGATTTCGGGCTGGCAAAGACGTCGACTGCCTGCGCCGCGCCGATCTCAGAGATGACGCAGACGATGGCCAGTCCGAGTAGTCCGTTGACCGCGCGGGGAACCATCGTGGGCACGTTCCAGTACATGTCGCCGGAGCAGGTGGAAGGCAAGGAGGCCGATGCCCGAAGCGACATCTTCTCTCTGGGCACCGTGCTGTACGAAATGACTACCGGGAAGCGGGCTTTCGAAGGCAAGACAACGGCATCGACGATCGCAGCGATTCTGGCTGCCGATCCGCCGCCCATTTCGGCCGTCCAGCCGC
>Ga0326726_10000476_pt1 | contig 37388 bp, 30 predicted proteins | sample MHFenrmetagenome_2_FD_207603 | JGI IMG/M metagenome (GOLD analysis project Ga0326726, IMG submission 207603) | Lab enriched peat soil microbial communities from Michigan Hollow, Ithaca, NY, United States - MHF15MN | ecosystem: Environmental > Terrestrial > Soil > Wetlands > Peat | place: USA...
GCCATCTTCAATGGTGGCGTAACAGATGTCTTTCGGGTCGGCAAGGAACAATCTTCCGGCGGCCTTGATGAGGATTTTAGCGGACTGCGGCTTCTGCGCTTCAAGCATGCGGACCAGGGTCTCGAACTTTTCTTCCGACCCGGCGCCGCCTTCGATTTTCGCGCGCGCTTTTTCCACCGACTGCGCCACCCGCTTCTTGTCGAAGGGCTTCAGGATGTAATCCACCGCATTCACTTCGAAGGCCTTGACCGCGTACTGATCGAAGGCGGTGGCGAAGACAATTTTGGGAAGCGGAACCTTGCGGTCGAGCAGCTTCTTGATCACGCCAAAGCCGTCGAGGCCGGGCATCTGCACGTCGAGAAAGACCAGGTCCGGACTGTGTTCCTTGATGAGGTTGACCGCTTCCAGGCCGTTCTTGCCCTGGGCGACCACATTGACGTCGGCGAGACCCTTGACCAGGTAGGCAAGTTCGTCGCGGGCGAGTTGTTCATCGTCAACGATAACCGCAGAGAGGGACATAGAGTTCAGCGCTGAGCAGCCTCAGGAGGAGAGCGAGCTCACTGTATTCCCAATTGTGAGTATAGTCACCGCGAGAAAGGGGGGCAACGGGGGGACAATCAGGAGCGTTCGCTATGGCCGCCGAAGCCACTTTCGGTCGTATGAAAGATTTGGACTAACGCAAGCCAGGTTGGGATACAGTGCAGGTGTCTCGAAATTGTCAAATGATTGTTTGCCACCTTAGCGTAGGAAACCAAAGACCAGCCCTGCGGGCGCACTCCAGCATGCATCCGGAAAAGTTAGACCGCGAGGCAGTGGACTTGGATTACTTTCCCGCAGGCGCATCCTCCACAATTGCCTCGACCAGCTGGTCAATCGTGTCGGTCACTCGTTTGGCGGGAAGATTGGAATTGTTGGAGAGGATGGAAAACATGACGGCTTGACCGCTGTCGGTAGTGGCGTAGCCGGACAGAGTCTTCACGCCTTCCAGCGATCCGGTCTTGCCGAAGATCCGGCTTTTCAAACGGGGAGCACTCAAGCGGTCGGAGAGCGATCCATCCACACCGGAGACCGGGAAGGTAGTCTTGTACGCCGCGCCCCAGGGTTGGGTCGAGGCATAGCGCAGCAACTGCACGATGGCATGGGGAGTCACCAGGTTCTGGCGGGAGAGCCCGGAACCGTCATAGAACATGTACTGATCGGGGGAGATGCCTGCCTGGTTGAGGAATCCGCGAAGCACTTCCAGGCCGCCTTCGATGGTGCCGGCGGTGCCGCGTTCGCGTCCCAGCAGACGCAGCAAAATTTCGGCGTGCAGGTTCTGGCTGACTTTATTCACTACCCGGATATCGTCCAGCATCGGTTTGGATTCGTAGCTGGCGAGCACGATGGGTTGATCGGTCTTGAGCGGACGGGACTGGCCGTCGCTGCCTCCGCGAGAAGGCGCCACCGCAGTCACGCTGAAAGTGGAAAGGGTGGCGAGCTCGGTGTGGCGGGTGCGCTGGCGGCCGTACACCACGATGCCGCGTTTCTCGAGGAGCTGGCGGAAGAGTCCGGCGGCAAACTCGGCCGGATCTTCAATGGCGAGCGCCTCGTTGGCCCCGGGGTCGTCCTGCGGCATGTTGCCCCAGACCGTGAGCACGGTCGAGCCGGGCTCGCGATTCACGAAAAACTTGCGCCCGGTGCCGGCCGGAGTCGTAATGATGCGGTTGTCGAGATGGTAATAGTCGGCAAACGGCGTGACACTGACAAAGGCCTTCTCCCCGGGCCGGTCGGCGGGCAGAATGTTCACGAAGACAACGTTGTCGTTGATGGTGAGCGCGGAGACGGGCGCGCCCTCGGCCCAGAGCAGATCGTCCTGGCTCCAGCCGATGCCGTAACGCTCGAAGGCGAAGTAGGAGTCGTCGGCCACGATGTCGCCGTCGACATACTTCACGCCTTTCTGCACGAGGGCGTCGGCCAGCGTTTCCAGCGCCTGAATGGGGTCGTCATTGCGCTGCGTGCGCAGGTCGTAGGGAAGTTCTCGTCCCGAAAGATTCGGATCGCCATGCCCGATCAGGAGCAGATCGCCATTGAGGCGGCCATAGCGGTCGAGCGTGCCTACGGTTTCGACGGTCGTCCGGAATTTGTAGTCGGGGCCGATCAGGGCCAGGGCCGCGGCGGTCGTGAAAAGCTTGGTGTTGGAGGCGGGCGTAAAGAGTTTGTCGGAGTTCAGGCTGTAGAGGGTCTCGCCCGAAGACATCGAAGTAACTTCGATACCCCAGAACCCGCGCGCCAGATCAGGAGAATTGAGCACGCCGGCAATGCGGGCCTGCAGAGCTTTAGGCGGAGCGGCCAGCGCGGCCCCGACCAATAGCAGGACAACGACCAGGCAATGCCAATGTGACCGCGGGCGGGACATTATCTAGATTGTAACACCCAAGAAAAATGGGCACGGTCTAGAATAGCGGCGGCATGCGGGCTATCTTTCACTGGAACCTGGGTTCTCGAACGATCGAACTGGGCAGGCGCACCCTGATCATGGGCGTGGTGAATGTCACGCCCGATTCTTTCTCCGACGGCGGTCTATTTGTTGACGCGGAGAAAGCGGTCGCGCACGCCGAACAACTGCTGACGGACGGCGCAACGCTCATTGATGTAGGCGGGGAATCGACGCGGCCGGGGGCGGGGGTGCTGGCTCCGGCGGGCGAGTCCGGGCCGAGCGACCTGACTCCGGCGACGCGGGTCAGAACGCCCGTGTCCGAGGAGGAAGAGCGTGAGCGGGTGCTGCCGGTGATCCGCGACCTCAAGCGGCGGCGGCCTGACGCGATCGTGAGCGTGGACACTTACAAGGCAAGTGTGGCTCGGGCAGCAGTGGAAGTCGGCGCCGAGGTCGTGAACGACATCAGCGGCTTCCGCTGGGATCCGAAGATGGCGAAGACGCTCGCGGAACTCAAAGTGGGAGCAGTGCTGATGCACACGCGCGGGCGTCCGGAGGAGTGGCGTTCGCTACCCCCGATCGGCGATCCGGTGCTGGTGGTCAAGCGGGACTTGCGGCAGTGGGCCGAGGCGGCGATCCTGGCGGGAATCAAGCGCGATCACCTGGCGCTCGATCCCGGATTCGGGTTTGGCAAGAGTTTCGAGGAAAACTATCCTCTGCTGGCACGCTTCTCCGAACTGCAGCAGGTGGGATATCCGCTGGTGGCGGGCACGTCACGCAAATCGTTTATCGGGCGGACGCTGGCACACGACGGCCAGGATGCTCCCGTCGAGCAGCGGCTTTACGGAACGCTGGCGACGGAGGTGGCGCTGATACTGAAAGGAGCGCATGTCATCCGTACCCACGACGTGCGCTGTGCAGTGGAAGCGGCGAAGATTGCAGACGCAATTGTGACGAGCGGAGGTTAGAGAAGTGAGAAGTCAGATTGCAGAAGTGGAACCTAGTTCCCGCTGGTAACGGTTTTACTTCTGCAATCTGACTTCTTACTTCTGCAATCCGCAGTTCAGGCGCGAGCGGCTTCGCTCAGCGGAGCGCCCACCTTCACGGCGGGCAACCGGATCTCAAAAGCGGCGCCGCCCTCGGGACGGTTGTAACAGGTGATCTGTCCCCTGTGGTCCTGGACCACGCCGTAGGTGGCGCTGAGGCCGAGACCGGTGCCCTTGCCGATGGGCTTGGTGGTGTAGAAAGGATCAAAGACGCGCTCGGGATCGCGCAAGCCCGGCCCGCTGTCGGCGAACTCGATGACCACCTCGTTCCCTTCGTGCCGGAGAGAAACCAGGAGGTGGCCGCCGCCGGCGTCCTGCAAGGCATCCACCGCATTCTCGACAATCTGAAGAAAAGCCTGCAAAAGCTGATTGGAATTGCCGAGCACGCGCGGCAAAGCGTCGGCGCATTTGACGGTGAGGCTGATCTCCCGGTTTTTCAGTTTGAACCCTTCCATCTGGACGGCGCGTTGCAACAGAGGCTTCAACTCCAGCGGAGCTTTCTCGCCGGGAGTCTGCTGCGCGAAACTCAAAAGATCGTTGACAAGATCGCGGGTGCGCCGCGCTTGCTGGCCAATTTTCTGTGCGGTAGCGAGTTGTTCGCGGCTCAGGTTGCTGCTGGCGGCCAAACGCTCGGAGCTACTCAGAATCGTGGAGAGCGGATACTCCAGTTCGCTGGCCGCCATGGCGACCAGTTCACCCAATGAAGCCAGCTTGGCCTGCTGGACCACTCTTCCCTGCAGGCGCTGCAGGTTGTCATAGCGACTGCGGGACTGTCTGAGCAGTTGCACCAGTTTGCGGTCCAGCAGGTGCTGCTTCAAGAAAACGAAGAAAGCGAGAACCGCGACTCCACCCATGGCCACGGTGAAACGTACCTGCCGCAGGAAGGGTGGATCGGAGCCCATAAACAACGCCCAGTACGCCATCAGGGGCAGCGAAAGCAACGCCAGCTTGGTGAGCAGAGGAGCGATCCAGCCATTGGCCAGGGTGACCGAGGCCGTCGCCTGCGTCTCGTCCAGACAGCGGCGTCCAGTGAGCGCCACCCAGAAGAAACCCATCAGCGCGATGAGAAACGGGACGTCGTACATCCCACCACTCACATAGGTGCCGCGGGCGATGGCGATGTTGCTCGCTTCCGAGAAGAAGGCGTAAACAGTACTGGCGAGCAGGATGTCGCGATAGAGCTTTCGCCACGCACCCGAGCTGGTGAGGGCTGACCAGCCGGAAAGGGCGATCAAAATCAGCCCTTCCAACAGATAGACAAGATCCCAGCGCAGGCCGTAGACCTGAAGATTAGTGACAATGTATTCATCCGGCAAAACCACAAAGGCATAGACCACCATCCACCACGCCAGCAAAATAACCACGTTGAGAGCGCTCGGCAGCAAGCCTTCGCTCTCGTCCGCTTTTTGCGGACGGATGGCGACCGCAGCCATGATGGGGAGGGCATGCAGGAAGAGGGCGATGTCCCCGTAGAACGGGTCCGGGACGGGCTGGCGGAGGACGACTTCAAACCACGCCCAGCCTGCCTGACTCAACCACCACAGGGTCATGCCCGCCGTCATCAGACCCCAGAAAAGGCGCGTATGACCGCGACTGTCGACCGCATTCCTGGTGGTGAGAACGATGGTGGCCCCGGAAATCAACATAGGAAGCAGGTCGCCCATGGCAATCCGGAAGAAGGTGCTCGGAAATACGAGGGGAGCGAGAGCAAAGACCACCAGCAGGGCGATGGCGCAGGCGAGGGCCGAGATTGGGCGCAGGGGCATCCCGTTTCATCATATGAGTTTCCCAGCGTTATGTTGAGGTCACTGCCTGGTTACTGGCGGTTACTCTGGTAACCTCCAGCCGGGGACAATTGCAACTGGCAGCCAGATCTCACCACCCTCAGGTGAGGGATTGTCCCGTTTTCCACCCTGGCTGCTAGAATCTGCCTATGGCCTTCCCTGTCACGCGCTTGCGGCGTTTGCGGCGGACCGAGTCGCTGCGCTCCCTGGTCCGCGAAACACGGCTTACTCCCGCGTCTCTGGTTTATCCCATGTTCATTTGCCCGGGATCGGGAGTCCGCAGGGAAGTGCGTTCCATGCCCGGGGTTGCGAACCTGTCGGTGGATGAGGCGGTAAAGGAGGCGCGGCAGACGTATGCGCTGGGCGTTCCGGCCGTAATTCTCTTTGGGCTGCCGGAAAAGAAAGACGAAGTGGCCACGGGTGCGTGGGCGGACGACGGCATCGTGCAACGGGCGGCGCGGGCCATCAAGAGCGAGGTGCGGGATCTGCTGATCCTGGGCGACGTCTGCCTGTGTGAATACATGTCGCATGGGCATTGTGGAATCGTGAAAGCGTCTCCGCAATCGCTGGGGGCAGCGGCCGCGGCGCCGCCCTCAACGGCCGAGTACGAGATTGTCAATGATGCGAGCCTGGAGCTGCTGGCACGCACCGCGGTTTCGCTGGTGCGGGCGGGGGTTGACATCATCGCGCCTTCCGACATGATGGACGGCCGGGTGGGGGCAATCCGCAAAGCTCTGGATCAGGCTGGATACGTCAACACACCCATCCTTTCCTATGCCGCCAAGTTCGCTTCCGGATTCTATGGTCCATTTCGTGAGGCAGCGGATTCGGCGCCGCAGTTCGGCGACCGCCGCTCCTACCAGATGGATCCCGCCAATGTCCGCGAGGCGATGCGGGAGATTGAGCTCGACATCGAAGAAGGCGCCGACATGATCATGGTCAAGCCGGCCATGCCTTACCTGGACGTGATCGCCGCCGCCCGCGAACGCTTTGACCTGCCGCTGGCGGCCTACCAGGTGTCGGGCGAGTACGCCATGATCGAAGCCGCCGCCCGGAATCAGTGGATCGACCGGGAACGGGTGATGATGGAGTCTCTGCTCTGTATCCGACGCGCGGGCGCCGGCATGATTCTCACTTACTACGCGCAAGAGGCGGCCAAGCTGTTGGCATAACCTGACAGGGGCCACTCACTGGCTTTCCGTATCTACTCGAGTTTCCCTCTAATTCTTTGCGACATATTCACAAAAGTGCTGTAAAATCGCGCCCACTTAGGGTGTGACCTGTGGCCAGCTACTCAGCGCTCTCCTCGGAAGACCTGGTCAAAGCATGCGTCGGTACCGATAATTCGGCGGCCTGGGCGGAATTCATCCGGCGCTTCCAGCCGCTCATCGCCAAGGTGGTGCTGAGAACCGCGCGACGACATTGCGCGGAACCGCCCCGGCATTTGGCCGACGACCTCATCCAAGACACGTATCTGAAACTGTGCGCGGACGACTGCCGTCAGTTGCGGCGTTTCCAGTCGCGGCATCACCACTCCATTTTCGGATTCCTGAAAGTGGTGGCGGCGAGTGTGGTGCACGATCACTTCAAGTCCGAGCGAGCCCGTAAACGGGATACCGCTCAAACTGAAGCGCTGTCGGAACAGGCTCCTTCGTTTCCAGCGGAAGCGGGAAGGGGAAACCTGGACGCCATCGAAAGGGCAATCGTGCTGCGTCAGATTGACGACCTGATGTGCAAGATCTTCAAAGGCGAGAATCTGGTGAGAAACCGAGCCATCTTCTGGCTCAACTATCGCGATGGTATGACCGCCCGCGCAATCGCGTCTATCCCTGAGATAGGGTTGAATACCAAGGGGGTAGAGAGCATCCTCCGGCGGATGACGCACATGATCCAGGGTCACATGGAGCAGTGAAGGGTTTGGACCGCGGGAGTCGTTCTACATTGTGAAAGCCTGTTTCGGATAAGCGACGTACGGTGGAGCGGGCCGCACTTCGGCGTGTCGAGATGTTGTCGGGAGCGTTTCACTTTGGATCGTGACTTCGAGAATTCGGAACCGGGGAAGAATCGACCCCAGCCAGATTGCCCCGAGCCGATCGTATGGTATGAGATTGCGGGCGGAGAGATGGCGGCCGCGCAAGCGCAGGAACTGTTGCGTCACGTCAGCGGCTGTGAGCGTTGCGGCGCATTGTTTCGCGAAGCAGTCACGGACTTGAACGAAGAAAGTAGCGCGGCGGAAGCGAAACAGATTGCCGATCTGGAAAGCGCACGACCGGAGTGGCAACGCCGACTGGCCCAGCGGATCGCGGGAGCGACTCCCGCCCCGAGTCCGGTGCCCTGGTGGGTGAGATGGAGAACGGCTCCTCGGCTGGCGCTCGTGACCGCAGGACTGGTCACGGTGGCGATCGTTGGTTATCGGATCGAGTTTCAACAAAGTCAAGAGGAACTGGCGGGCAGGTTGCTGGCGCAGGCTGCGGGCGAGAGACGCACGACCGAGTTGAGAATGGCCGGAGCGCCTTATGCCCCCTCTGGAGAGGGAGTGCAGCGAGAAAAGGACTCCACGTTCCTGAACACTCCCGGGTCCCTGCTGAAGGCCGAAGCGCTGATCCACGACCAGCTCGCCTCTCACCCTTCTGATTCTTACTGGCTTCACGCCAAAGCCCGAGCCGATCTCCTGGATGGGAAGTACGAGGCGGCGGCGGAGTCGTTGCAGCGGGCGCTGCAACTCTCGCCCAAGTCTCCGGACATTTTGACGGATCTCGCCACTGCCTATTTCATGAAACCGGATTACGCGGCGGCTTACGAGCGGCTCAGCCAGGTTCTGGCGCTCAAACCTGACGACCCAGTGGCGCTGTTTAATCGCGCCATCGTGGCGGAGCAACTCCATCTCTACCGGCAGGCGCTCGATGACGCGGAGCGCTACCTGGAGATTGATCCGCACTCCCAGTGGGCAGATGAGGCCAGCGTCCGGGTTACGAAATTACGGGCAAAGCTGAAGGAACACGATCAGAGTCATGCGACGCCGCTGCTGTCGCCGGCACAGTTGGCGTTGTCCGCCGACAACCCGAGTCTCCCGGCAGAAGTGGATCAGCGCGTCGAAGAATATCTGAACAACGCTGTCAGCACCTGGTTGCCGCAAGCCTATCCGGAGAGGGCCGGCGACGCCGATCCGGCCGCCCGGCCGGCTCTTTTTTTTTTGGCGGACCTGACCCGCCAACAGCACGGCGACCTCTGGCTCTCTGACCTTCTGCGGGGTTCTTCTTCAGAAAATTTTCCTCCAGCGGTGGCGGCGCTCGCCCGCGCCGTGCGTGCCAACGAGAAGGGGGAATACGATGCGGCCAGCGCGCAGAGTGTTCGCGCTCAGCGCTTGTTTCGCGCATCCGGGAACACAGCGGGCATGCTGCGCTCGCAGTTTGAGCAGACCTTCGCGGCGCAGATGACAAGGCGGAGCGAAGCTTGCCGGCGGCAGGCGATCGCTGCGCTGGCGGAGTCCGGGAAGTACTCCTACCCTTGGCTGCACAGCCAGCTTGGCCTGGAGCAGAGCGTGTGTTCTGTACTCATGGGCGACATCGGAACGGCCGAGAAGGCAGCGCGCCGTGCGATGGACCTGACGCAGAAAAGCAACTATGGAGTCCTATATCTGCGCGCCCTTGGGTTTGTTGCGGAGGCCCGATTCTTTACGGGTGACGAGCCGGGGGCATGGCAGCTGGTCAGCGCGGGTCTGGAGCGCTACTGGTCGGGACAGTTTCCCGCCATGCGCGGCTACAGCCTGTACTACCTACTAGGGGTCGATCTGGGGCATGGCGAACAGCCCGACCTGTTGGTGGCAATCTTACGCGAAGCCGCAGCACTGATTGATTTCGACCAGGATGTGCTGCTGCGCGCCGCTGTCCATAGTTACCTGGCGAATGCTGCGACAGCGGCCCATCAGGCGCAGTTTGCGGAACAGCAGTACGCGCAAGCCGCCCGTCTCTATACGCTCGCCCCGCGAACCGACGCCAGCCGTAGCTCCGCTCTCGAGACCAAGATCCGAATCGCTCAGCTGGAGTCCCACCTGGGGAGGTTCGATGCGGCCATTGCCCGGCTAACCTCCGTGCAGGAGGAAGTCCGCCCGCTTTCCAACAACTACCTCGCGCAGATGTTCTATTCCACTCTCGGGGAATTGCAGCTTCGCAGGGATCGTCCGGTGGAGGCCGAGCAGGCACTCCGGCCGGCGCTGGCGTTGGCGGAGCAGAGCCTGGCATCGCTGCGCTCCGAAGCGGCTCGCTCAAGCTGGAGCAAGAACGCTGCTCCGGCGTATCTCGCACTCACCGAAGCAGAGTTGGCGCAGGGCCGTTCGCAGCAGGCGCTCGAGATGTATGAGTGGTACCTGGGAGCGGCCCAGCGGGTGACTCTCGATCCGCACCGGCACCGGTCTTTAACCGAACCCCCGCTGCCAGATCCGTCGCGACTGACGGCAAGCCTTCCTCTGCTTACAAAAGAGACAGTTCTCACTTATGCCACGCTGCCCGATGGCCTCGCGATCTGGGTGTGTGACGACCGCGGGGTAAAGCTGAACTGGCTTCCGCAACCTACCGAGGTTCTGCAGGAGTTAGCGGAACGGCTTCACGACCTGTCTTCGGATCCCAGGTCAGAACTGAGCGCCGTGCGCCGGGACGCGCGCAGCCTGTATGAGGCGCTGATTGCGCCCGTGGAACAACAGCTCGCGCCGGGACGCACGCTGGTGATCGAGGCGGAGGGATGGCTGGCCCGCGTGCCCTTCGAAGCGCTGCTGGATGCGAACGATCGCTACCTGATCGAACGTGCGCCCATGGTTTATTCGCTGGGCCAGGATTCGCAGGCGCGGCTGCGCAGCGACACCGGGATTTCGGCAGACTTGCCGGCCCTGGTCGTGGGCAGCACCGCTTCATCGCCGGCGGGGGGGTTCATTCGACTTCCCGATGTGGCCGCAGAAGCGGACGCCGTGGCCGGCGGATTTCATTCCGCGCACGTGCTCAAGGGCGGAGAAGCCACCCTCGCCGCAGTCCGCAGCGAACTGCCCGGCGCCGCCGTTTTCCACTTTGCCGGACATTCGCTCGCCACTCCCGAAAGGACGGGATTGATGCTGGAAGGCGGAGACCGACCAGCAAACGCCCCCCGCCTGTTGGACGCAGCCGCTGTGCGACAGCTGCGCTTACCAGGCATGCAGCTGGCGGTGCTCTCGGCGTGCAGCACGGCTTCGGGCAGCGGCGGCTCGAGCGGATTCAACAGCGTTGCGGACGCTCTTCTGCGAGCGGGTGTGCCCCATGTGGTCGCCAGCCGGTGGGCAGTGGACTCCGCCGAGACCCGAGGATTTGTCGAAGACTTTTATCACAATGCGCTGTCTGGCCAAACCATCTCCGACGCCATTCGCCTGACCTCACGGAAAATGCTGGCCAACCCGCGCACATCTCATCCCTACTACTGGTCGGCGTTTGCAGCGTACGGACGGCCCTAATCCTTTGCACAGGAGGAACCAAATGAAACTGAGCCGCTACTTCTCCAGCATGATGGCTGTGCTGGCCAGTGCTGTCTTAGCGACCCTTGTCCTGGTCGCGTGTAATCAATCCCAACCGACGGCGACCGCCCCCACGGCAGCTGAATCCAAGGCAGCCGCTACCAAAGACGTTTACGTAGTTTTTGAGGGTCCCTGGGCCATCGCTCCCGATCCGAAAGACGCCAACAGCGTCCTGCTGCTGGCTCCCAAAACCACGAGTCACCACGATCTCTACGTGTCGGCTTCGAACTATTCGACCCTCGCGGCGGGAATTTACGACCTGTCGCTTCCCGGCCACACCGGGACAGGGGCCGGAGCCTACGATCCCAGCTTCTTCCGGGCGAAGATCGATCCTCAGAATGCGCAACGGGTGCTGGATAGCAAGTCGGGCCGGTACGCTATCCGGCTTCCCAAGCCCGAGGCGTACGTGCCCGCTGCCCGGCACCGCAGCCGCGTGGGTCCCACTTACCCTCCCGATGCGTCTACCGAAATGGAATACGCCAGCGAAGCTTCGCTGCGTTATACGGTCAGCAGCCTGAGCGGATTCTCTCTGTCCGGGACTCCGGACACGGGAACTTTCAATCCGCTGCTGCTGCAGGTGGATACTCCGACCATTCGCTTTGGGATTGAGCCAACCCAGCCCGACGATGCTTGCAATCTCCATTCCCGGCAAGCCTTTCACGACCTGGCGCAGTTGGTAGGGCTGACCTTGTACGTGGATTACCCAGACAACCCGAGCGATTGCCGCAGCAAGGACCCGCAGGCTCCTGGCAAAAACAAGGCGCACGCCAGCTTGACGTCGCAGGTGCAACACCTGGCGGCGCTCTTAACCGGAAATCTGGCCGACATTCTGGCAGCGGATACAACCGCCGAAGAGGTGCCGCCGCGCTATCTGAGGTTCGTCGCCAGCAGCCGTCTCGCGAGAGGACTCATGCACCGTCTGAGCGCCATCTATTTCTTTGGCGCGTCGTCCGGTGATTGCAAAGGGCCCATCGTGGGCGGAGGCTAGCACGCGGTTCCTGCTTTCCCTTGCCCGGATTTCGAGGCGGAAACGAATCATTTCCGCCTCGCCTGTTTGTGTGGAAATTTCCGCGCGGACCGCGCGATGGAATCTCAGCTCCCCAGTTGATACGCCATCCGCACCAGGGTTCTCTCCGAAAAGGGCACATACAACAGCGCAGCGGTGGCAGCGAAGGCCAAACCGATTCCGATCTGTGGCAGAAGCAAGAATGGAGCTACGGCCCAGAGCTGATCCAGAGCGAGGACGAACGGAAACAGACGGCGGAAAGTTTCTCCCAGCTTGCGGAAATCGAAAGCGACTGCCGACAGCAGATAGAACCTTAGTGGGATTCCAGTCGCGCCCGTCACCAGTACGGCGATCACGATCACCCGAGCGCCCCAGTCGGGCAGAGAGCCGCTGGCCACGCGATCCACGTCGTGCAGGTGGTAGAGGGCGCTGACGTAGAAAATCAGATACATCACCTGGAGCAGCCCGAACAGGTAGCGCACCACACCGCGGCGCGGGACGGGCACGTGCAGTTCGGGGTGCAAGGTTTCCGTCGTCGCGCGGGTGGCGGCATCGCGGGCCGGCAGGTTGGGAGATGTCGACGCGGGCGGCTCGACTCCGTTCACCGGAGCGATGAAGCGGTAGCCGCGGCGGGCCAGAGTTTCGACAAAGCGCGGGCTGGAAGCCGAATCGCCCAGCACCTCGCGAATCTTGTTCACGGCGGTATTCAGGCTGTGATCGAAATCGACGAAAGTGTCGGCCGGCCAGATCTTCTGGCGCAGGTCTTCGCGGGTGACTACGCGGCCAGCATTCTCAAGCAGGACGGCGAGGACTTGAAAGGGCTGCTCCTGCAGGCGGAGGCGCGCGCCGTTCTTGCGCAGCTCTCCGGCAGCCAGATCCACTTCGAACACGCCAAAGCGCAAAAGGTCGGCTCCACGGTTGGATGGGGGCATCGGCATGACGTCGCGCCCGTAGTGTACACCGGTGGAAACGTGGATTTCGCGGTGCACCAGCGGATGGAGATCGCGCCCAGAAGAGCTACAATAGCAGCGTGGCTGCACCTGCCTCCAAGCCCGTTGCGGATGACCAACACCGGCACCGTCATCATGCCTACGCCGCCGAAGCCACCGGGCTGCTTCTGATGGCGCTGCTGTTGCTGATCCTGACGCTGGTCCGCTACTGGTCCTACATCAATTGGAGCGCGCGCTGAAGTTGCCGCACCGTGAGCCGCTGCTGGTGGTGGTACTCGGCCCCACGGCGAGCGGGAAAACGGCGCTGGCGCTCACCATCGCGCGCCGCTTCGACGGTGAGATCGTCAACTGCGATTCGGTCGCGATGTACCGCGACTTTGAGATCGGCACCGCCAAGCCGAGCGCGGCCGAGCGCGCCGAGGTGCCACATCACCTGCTCGATCTTGTCGATCCCATGGCCGACGTCACCGCGGGAGAATATGCGCGCCAGGCTCGGCAAGTCCTGGGCCAGATCGCGCAGCGGGGACATCTTCCAATCGTCAGCGGGGGAACGGGCCTCTATCTTCGCGCCTTGCTCGAAGGGCTTTTTCCCGGGCCGCAGCGCTCGGCAGAATTGCGCAACAGACTGCGGCAGCGCGCCGCAGTGAGCGGGCCGGAAAGACTGCATCGTATCCTGCGGCGGCTCGATTCCTCGGCAGCAGAACGCATTCATGCCAATGATGTGCCCAAGGTGATCCGCGCTATTGAGGTATGCCTGGCGGCGCGCCAGCCGATGACCCAGCTTTGGCGCGAAGGCCGCGAGCCCTTGCGCGGGTTTCGCATGCTGCGGCTTGGACTCAACCCAGCGCGGGAGGCGCTCTACGCGCGCATTAACCTGCGTGCGGAGAGGATGTTCGAGCAAGGGTTGATCGCCGAAACTGAACAGCTGCGGAAGAAGTACGGTGACGACGCGCGTCCGCTGACTTCGCTCGGCTACCAGCAGGCGTTGCAGGTGTTGCGCGGCGAGATCGACCGAAAACAGGCCCTGGTTGCGGCGCAGCAGGCACATCGCAACTACGCCAAGCGGCAGATGACCTGGTTCCGTCGCGAGCCCGAAGTTCATTGGCTGGCGGGTTTCGGGGACGATCAAGCCATTCAGTCCGAGGCTGTCGGCGCCGTCCGGCAAGCCATTTGAAACAATTTCCCTGGTCTCCAGCTCACCACCACACCAACTTGACGACCAGAATGGCGAGCACGATGAGACATCCCAGAATGGCGTTGTACTCACGATGCTTCCAATAAAGCGCTGACGCAAATGCCCCTTTTTGGCTGCCGTAGCGGGTCAAGCGGAGCCAGAAGCGGGGCACGCTGCGGGCATAGTCTTCGTATTCCGGAAAGGTTTGACGGAGGTAACGCTCTTCCCCCGCGATCACGGGAACATAGATCGCCATGAACATCAGAATGAGAATCGCGAGAATCCATCCGCTGCGGGCGGCGACGACAAATCCAGCGGCGAGAATTAACGAGCCCAGGTACAGAGGATTGCGGGTGTAGGCATAGGGTCCGCTCATGGTGAGCTGGCGATCTTTTTGCACGTGCCCGGCAGCCAGCCCACGCAACACTAAGCCAGGCAACAGAAGCACAGTCCCCGCGAGCAGCGAAGCCCGCGTCGGACGCGCCAGGCAGACGTAAGCCACGGCGAACGCGAAACTCAATGGCACACGGACACGGCGAGCCACTCGAGACCAGGTGGCGAAGGCGGCCGGTGACGCGGGCGGCAAGGTTTCACTCACGGTCTGCTCCCCAGCAATTTTCGCGCGGCCGAGATGACTTCTTCGGGAGTAATTTCGAGCAATCCTTTTTCTGGTTCGCGGTGGCGGGCGTGGCTGGTCAGGCTGGTGGCGCTGCGTAGAACCACCGCCGCCGTGCCGAACGGACCATTGCGGGCGGGATTCGTTGGGCCGAAAATTCCCACCACCGGGACCTGCAAAGCGGCCGCCAGGTGCATGGGACCAGTGTCGCCCCCGATGAACAGTCGCGCGCGGCGCGTAAGTGCGATCAACTCGGATACCGAACAGGAAATTCGTCGCGCTGCTCCTGCGCTTGCGGTTTCGACGGCGACAGCCAGGGCCTCCTCACCGGGACCGTAATTGATCAGCAAGGGCAGGCCATCCTGGGCGAGTGCTCTGGCGACCAACCCGTAGCGCTCGGCCGGCCATTGCTTGGCTCCCCAGCCGGCGCCGGGATTGAGAAGCGCAAAATCGCGAGCATCGCCGAGGAGAGCATTGATCCTGTTCTCCGCATCCGGATCCACCGGAAACTGGGCCTTCGGCGCGGGCGCGTTGCGCTGGATCACGGCTTGCGCCAGCGCCAGAGCCTGTTGCACGACATGAGTCCCACCGGCAATCACCTGGCGCGTGTACCACATACTGGCGGCGTTTTCGCGAGGCTGCGTGTCACCGTACACGACGCCGGCACCCGACCAGCGCGCCAGCAGGGCGGTCCGCACGGCGCCCTGGAAATCCACTGCAACCTCGTACCTCACGCCACGCAATTCACTCAAGCCGACCGCCATCTGCTGCCAGGTGTTGAAGGAAAACAGCGAGCGCCGCCAGGCTCCGGTGTTGATGGTATGAACTCGGTCTACCAACGGCCGCTGCGAGGATCGGCGACCTGCACGCGGGTAGCGCAGTGTGCACAGCAACTCCGCCCAGCGTTCTTCGACGAGCCATCCCAGGGTGGCATGGGGGAAGGCTTCGCGCAGTGCCGCGACTGCCGGCAGAGTGTGGACGATGTCTCCCATGGCGCTGAGGCGCACCACCAGCAGGCGCTCGAAGCGTGGCCGTTCGGCGGGAGGAGGAGAGACGGCAGTCATCCGGCCTCAAGTACTCCGCGGGGTGAGCCGCGAGCGGATGATCTCGGTGGCGGAATGATCCTTGCGATCGCCGACGATGGCGACGCGTCCGCCACAGGCCTCGACCTCGGCGCGCTCGGGCACGCTCTCAGCGGTGTAGTCGGTGCCTTTGGCGTGAAAGTCGGGACGGATCTCGCGGATGATGGCCCGCACGTCGTCCTCCGGGAAAATCACAACCGCGTCCACGTCGGCGAGCGCAGAGAGAATTTCCGCGCGTTCCTCGGCCGGCATCAGCGGACGGCCCGCGCCCTTGAGTTTCCGCACCGACGAGTCGGAGTTCACAGCGACCACGAGCTTGCCACCCAGTTCGCGGGCAGCGTGGAGATAGCGCACGTGGCCCACGTGGAGCAGGTCAAAGCAGCCGTTGGCGAGGGTGACACGAGCGCCGGTGCGACGCCATTCCGCCACACGTTCTCGAAGCTGGTCGCGAGAAAGAATCTTGAGATGGGCGCTCGCGCTCAATGCGGTCGGGTCACGGGCGCTGCCTTGTCCAGCGCCTGAAGCAGTTCCTGCTGGCTGACGGTGGCGGTTCCGCGCTTCATGACCACGATGCCGCCGGCGTAGTTGGCGAGATGGGCAGCTTCCTCGGTGTCGGCGCCCGCGGCCAGGGCGGCAGTGAAGGCCGCGATCACGGTGTCGCCCGCGCCGGTCACGTCAGCGACTTCATCGCTGCCGAAGATGGGGATATCAATCGCCCGGTGGCGCCGGGGAAAAGCAACCATGCCATCCTTGCCGCGCGTGATGAGGAGCGATTCCAGTTTCATTTCGCCGACGATCTGGTCTCCGGCAGCGACCAGCCGATCCCAATCGTTGCCGATGCGGATGCCGAGGATTTCTTCGACTTCGGCTTCGTTCGGTGTGGCGGCGGTGATGCCGGAAAACTGCAACATGCGATAGCGCGAGTCCAGCGTAACCGGGACTCTGTCGATCCCGCGCTTCTCGCGGACGGCCGTCAGCAATGCCGGAGTAGCCGCGCCATAGCCATAATCGGAAACCAGCAGAGCATCGGAAGCGCGCGCATATTCGCGGGTGGCGAGCACGAGCTCGCGGCGCAAGTGCGAATTCGGGCCCTCGGCGGGCTCACGATCCAGACGCACGACTTGCTGCCCCGCGGTATGAGCGAACCCAGCCAGGATGCGGGTTTTGGTCACTGTGGTGTAACTCTTGTCCTTGAGGACGCCGCTAACGGGAATCCGCCGGTGACGAAAGGCGCGGAGCAGCATTTTGCCAGCTTCGTCATCGCCCACGACGCCAACCGGCAGCACGGTGACGCCGAGGTCGGCCAGGTTGTAGATGGCGTTGGCGCCGCCCCCGGGGACCACCTTGCGATCGCGGTGTTTCAGGATTAAAACGGGCGCCTCGCGCGAAACGCGCGAGATTTCGCCGAAAACGAACTCGTCGGCGACCAGATCTCCAAGGACGGTGACCGTAACCTTGGGAAAGGCCTCGACGATCTTGCGAAGGCGATCGTTCTCTTTGGGCGGCTTGGTCATGCGGAACCTAAGATTTTCTCATGAGCGCGGCTTTCGGTTCGCAATTCTCGCCAGAATGGTATCCACAAGGTCAGCCGGACGGTCGATGGTCAGCCGAAGCGTGGCGACGGCCAGGGGTTCGAGACCGCTACGCAGGGGACCGAGGTTGATGGCATCTTTTTCCGTTGTAAGGAAGCCGCCGGCGGCGCGTTCGCGGTGCATTGCCATCAGGCCTTGCACGCTGTTCTGATCGTAGGCGTAGTGGTCGCGAAAAGTGATCTCGGCGGAGGGGTTGATCCCGGCGGCACGCACCTGCTCGAAAAACTGCTCAGGCCGCGCAATGCCACAGAACACGATGGGCGACGGGGGCACCTGCGAGAGCGCAATCTCCCGCCGTATCCTCCAGACGGGCTTCCCGCGCAGCGCCGGATGCTCGGCCGCGAGGCCTCCCGGCAGGACGACCGCGTCAGCGCGGCGCAGCGCGGAGAGGGGCTCGCGCAGTCGTCCGGAGGGCAGCAGCCGGTCTTCGAAATCGCCCGCCGTAAGGAGCACGATGTCGAAGTCACGGGCGAGCGAGCGATGCTGGAAACCGTCGTCGAGGATGTGCAGTTGTGTCTGAAATTTCTGTTCGGAGACGCGTCCTGCCTGGTAACGGCTTTCGCCGACGACGACCGGGATCCCAAGTTTCTGGGCGATCAACAGCGGCTCATCGCCGAAGTGAGCCGCGGTGCCTGCCGGATCGACCACCAGAACACCGCGCGTCTGGCGGCGGTATCCGCGGGAGAGGACATCAAAGCGAACGCCGCGCTCCTTCAGCAACTCGCCCAGCGCGATCACAAACGGCGTCTTGCCCGAGCCGCCCGCCGACAAGTTTCCAACGCTGACGACGGGCTGCTGCAGCCGCATCGCGGGCAGCACACCGCGGTCAAAGAGCGTGTTCCGCAGAGCGATGCCTGCACCGTAAAGTCCGGTCAGCGGATTCATGCAGAACCCTTGCGCATCAGCCGAACCAGGGCACTCACAGTTCTTTCGGTCGCGCCGCGCTGGGACTCGAGCGCAGCCAACGCGTTGCGGCCCAGAGTCTCCCGTTCTTCCGGCTTCTCGATCAGCTCCATGAAAACGAGCGGCAGTTCCGCCAGTCCGACCACGCGCACCGCGTTGCGGTCGCGAAAGTAGTTCACGATGTCGCGGAAGTTCTCGTAGTGGTTGCCGATGACGACCGGGACACCATAGAGCGCGGGCTCGAGAATATTGTGGCCGCCGCGCGGAACCAGACTTCCGCCGACAAAGGCGACGGTGGCGAGGGAATAGAGCGCAGCCAGTTCGCCGATGCTATCCACCAGCAGAACCCCGCCGGCGACCGACTCTCCGCTCCACAGCGAGCGCCGCCACAGGCGGAAGCCAAGCTTCTCAACGAGTTCTCCAACTTCTGCGAAGCGTTCGGGATGGCGCGGCGCGAGGATCATGGTTGCCCTGGGATGATTCGCCAGGATATTGCGAAAAGCCGAAAGCAGGGAGCCCTCTTCATCTTCCAGAGTACTGCCACAGACCAGCACCGGACCCGCGCCGGAGTGGCTCAAGCTTGTCCGCAGGCTTCCGACGATGGGCGGCGGCGGAGGTGGAGCGACGTCGAACTTCAGGTTGCCGGCCACCGAGACTCTGCTCTCGGGCGCGCCGATTTCGATCAGCCGCCGTCGATCTTCCTCGGTCTGCGCGATGAACAGATCGACATGGTCGAGCACTTTCGGTAACCAGAAGCGCAAGCGTTTGTAACCCGGGAGCGAACGGTCGGAGATGCGGCAGTTGATGACGGCAATACGCGCACCGCCGAGCTTTGCGAGGTGGAGAACGTTCGGCCAGAACTCGGTTTCGGCCACCACGAGCAGTTCCGGCCGAAGAGCTGCAAGGTAGGGCCGGATGGCGAAGGCGAAGTCCAGCGGGAAGCAGAAGACGTTGTCCGCGCCAAAACGGTTGGCAGCGAGTCTTTGGCCGGTATCGGTCGTGGTCGAGACGACGACCCGGTGGCCTGGAAAGGTCTGTTGGAGGGCCGCCACGACAGCGCTCGAGGCAACCACTTCTCCGACCGAAACGGCGTGCACCCAGATGGTGGGCCGCTCCGGCGGCGCCACCAGTTTGGGTGGGACTCTGCCCAGTCTCTGGCCGAGCCCGGCGCGATACTTCCCGTGCCGCATCATTTGCAGCAGCCAGTAAGGCAGGGTCGCAAGCAGAAAAAGGCCGAGCAGCGCGCTGTAAAGCAGATACATGGAGGAAGTCACATTCTAAATGGACGGAGCGATGCTTTTTCTACGTGTTCCCGAACACGCAGGCTTCCGCTTGCATCCTATAATTTGAGTATGCGGAAATTATTTAATCTCTGGGTTCGGAAGTTGAGCGTGGTGGCGATGGTTGTCCTGCTTTCCTGCTTGAATGCTACGGCAGGCAAAGAGTTTGTCATGCCGGCGGCGCACGCGGCCCGCAATTACCCCGCGCACGATGACCATCCGAGCGAAAAAGTGGCGATCGCGGTGGATCCCTACGACATGGCGGACAAGGCGCAGATCTTCAGCGTCAACTACAGCGGCTACGGCTACCTGCCGGTTTTCTTTGTCGTCACCAATGACAGCGATGAACCAGTCGCGCTGAGCGGGATGAAGGCGCAGCTCATCACCGTGAACCGCACCAAGCTCTTCCCGGCCTCGACCGACGACCTGCTGCGCCGATTGTCGCATCCTTCGCGCAATGACCGTCCCGGGGTGCCGTTGCCGATTCCACTGCCGGGAAGTAAGAAGGTCAAAGGCGCGGTCAGCCGCCAGACCCAAGACGAAATCAACATGGCGCAATTCGGCGCCCGGTCGGTCGAACCGCACTCGACCGTCTCCGGCTTCTTCTTTTTTGACGTGTCGGACATCTCGACGCCGCTGGCCGGGGCGAACTTCTATCTGACCGGCGTGCGCGACGCAGGCGGGAACGAACTGATGTATTTCGAAATTGCGATGGAAAAGTATCTGAGCGCACCGGAAGCGAAGAAGCCGTAGGTCCAAGGCCGCACCTCGGGGGCTAACGCCCCCAATGGAAGGAATGCGCTGACCGCAGCGGTAAACCGCTGGCACCACCCAAAACGCAGCAGCAGGCTTGTGTCGCTGCGCAGACCGCCCTACTTGACGCCGAACACTTCCTTCAACAGTGCTGTGGTTTGAGCGGCGGGATTCTTGCGAATCTTCTTCTCTTCTTCTCCCAGCATCAAAAAGAGACCGTCGAGAGTCTTGCCGACGACGTACTTGTTGAGGTCGAACTGGCCCGCGAGAGCGCTGCCACCGGGCGCGCTGGCGAGAACCTTGTTGTACTGCTGGACGACGCCTACGTGCTGCATGGAACGCTGCACGATGGGCGTGAAAGCGGTCGTGAGGTCAGCGGAACTGGTGCGCTGAAAGTACTCGGTAGCGGCCGTGTCGCTGCCGGTGAGGATCTTGCGAGCATCGTCAAACGTCATCTTTTTCACGGCATTCAGGAAGATCTGTTTGGCGTAGGGCGTGGCCTGTTCGGCAGCGCGGTTCATGCCGACTTCGAGTTCGTCCACTTGCGCGCCCATGCCCAGCATCCGCATGCCCGCGCCAACCGTCTTCAGTTTTGGGGGCAAGAGAATCTTGATGGCTTCATTCTTAAGGAACCCGTCGGGCTTGCCCGTGAGAGCGACTGCTTTCCCGGTGCTCACCTGCAAGGCCTGCTTGAGCCCGGCGACGATCTTGTCGTCGCTGAGCGCGGAAGTGTTGCGCTGGTTAAGAGTCTCATCCGCTTTCTTGAGAATCTGGTCGAGTTGCGCCTGCGCTGAACAGCCCACCGACAATATGACAGCCCATAGCAGGGGTCGCATAATTAGCCTCGCGCGATCAGGAGTGAATGAGAACGCTGGATGATTCTATCCCGGAGTGCGAATCTTGGGGGTTCTCCAACAGCTATAATCTCCCGGTATGGCAACTACTCCAGCCATTTCGGAGGAGATCCTCGCGAAATATGAGCCGGTGATCGGGCTCGAAGTGCATGTGCACTTGCTTACGGCTTCGAAGATTTTCTGTTCCTGTTCCACTCAATTCGGCGCTCCTCCGAATACCAACGTCTGCCCGGTCTGTCTGGGAATGCCGGGCGCGCTGCCGGTGTTGAACCGCAAGGCGGTGGAGTTCGCAGTGCTGGCTGGAATGGCGCTGAACTGCCGTATCAACGAGACCTCGATTTTCGCCCGGAAGAACTACTTTTATCCCGACCTGCCCAAGGGCTACCAGATTTCGCAGTACGACAAACCGCTGGCCGAGCACGGATTCATCGAGATTCCCGTGAGCGGCGGCACAAGGAAAATCGGCATCACGCGCCTTCACCTGGAAGAAGATGCCGGCAAGAGCCTGCACGAAGGATTTCCCGAAGCGGCCGACAAAACCGCCATCGACCTGAACCGCGCGGGCGTGCCGCTGGCCGAGATCGTAAGCGAGCCCGAGATGCGCTCGCCCGAGGAAGCCCACGAATACCTGACGCGGCTGAAGGAAATAGTCCTGTACACCGGCGTGAGCGACTGCAATATGGAAGAAGGGTCGCTGCGCTGCGACGCCAACATCAGCGTGCGGCCGCGCGGCCAGAAGGAGTTTGGCACCAAGACCGAAATCAAGAACGTGAACTCGTTCCGCTTCATCAAGCAGGCGCTGGAATACGAAATCGAACGCCACGTGGGCGTGCTGGAATCGGGCGGCAAGATCACGCAGGAAACCCGCCTTTACAACCCGAACGAAGGCCGCACCTATGGCATGCGCTCGAAAGAGCAGGCCCACGATTACCGCTACTTTCCGGAGCCCGACCTGCTTCCGCTCCTGGTCGATGAGAAATGGCAGGAGCAGATTCGTGGCGCTTTGCCTGAGCTTCCAGAAGCGCGCCGCGAGCGTATGAAGAAGGAATACGGCATCACCGCCGGCGACGCCCAGACCCTGACCCGGACCCGAGCGATGGCCGATCAGTTTGAATCGGCCGCCCAGGCAGCGAAGAATCCGAAGCGGGTCGCCAACCTGGTGCAAAGCGAGTTGCTCGGGCGCCTGAAGGAGAAGGGGCTGGAACTTGAGCAGTCGCCGGTTTCGATGGCTGGCGTGGCGGCTTCGGCCGACCTGGTGGAGTCAGGCACAATCTCCGGCAAGATGCTTAAGGACCTTTACGACCTCAGCTTCGAGCGAAACAAAGATTTCCCGGTGGTGTATGAAGAAGAGGGACGTCCGCAGCAGTCGCGCGACACGTCAGCATTGGAGAAGCTGGCGGACGAAGTGATCGCGGCGAATCCCAAGCAGGTGGAGCAATATCGTGCCGGCAAGAAAACCATGCTGGGGTTCTTCGTCGGGCAGGTGATGAAAGCGTCGAAGGGACAGGCGAATCCGCAACTGGTGAATGAAGTTTTGACGAAGAAGCTGGATTCGTAGAGACGGGCTGGTCCCGTCTCCGCTGCGGTCGGCGATACCACTGCCGACGAGACGCGGCAAGCCGCGTCTCTACCGATGGCCTTCTATTTTGCCGCCCCCGCGTTATTCAGCACTTCCAAGGCGTAGTAGTTCGTGACTTTGGCGTCGTTGCGCAGAGTTTCGTAATAAGCGGCTTTCAATAATTGCTCCCGGCGATCACGCAACTGCTGGCGGAAGGCTTGCTGCACGCGGGGATCGTTCAAATCGCGCTGGCCCGCCGGCTCCTTCGAAACCAGCTTCACGATCATGTAGCCATAGGGCTGGTGGTTGGCCGGATTGAGCAGGGGCAGCACGGGAGTGTACTGTCCGGGCTTGAGCTTCATCACAGCGTCGCGGGTTGCGGGATCGGCGGTCTTGAGCGCCGACTCCGGGGCCAGTCCCAGATCGCCGCCGTTGTTGCTGGTTTCAGGGTCTTCGGAGAGATTCATCGCGAGCGTGGCGAAGTCATCGCCACTGTCGAGGCGATTGGCAATCATCTGGATTTTCTTGCGCGCGTCGGCATCGTTCTGTGCCTTGCTGTTTTGCAGGTTGTGCACCTGGGGATTGGGCATTCCGGTAACCACAATCTTGGACAGGCGGTACTGGGGTTCGATGTAGTTGAACTCGGCTTTGTGCGCGTTGTAGTAGCCGGCCACGTCCTGGTCGGTGATGTTGATGCGCGATGTGATCTCCTTGTTCACGACCTTGTCACGAGTGAGTGAACGGCGCAGTTCGCGCTTGAAGTCGTCGAGAGTAATTTTCTTTTCGTCGAGGCGCTTGGCGAACTCTTCGGCCGTGTAGGGCGACTTGATTTCGTTCAACTTGCGGTCCACTTCTTCGTCGGTCGCAAGGAGCCCGAGTTTTTCCGCGCGGCGCATCAGGATTTCCGTTTCGATCAGGCTGTCAAGCACGCTGAGGCGAAGGCTGACCGCCTGTTCGCCGGTGGGCTGTTGCTCGGACCCGGCGGTCTGGTTGGCATAATATTTGTCCACTTCGCTGCGGTAGATCTTGCGTCCGTTGACCGAGGCCATCACGTCGCCGCCGCTGCTGTCACGGTTACACGCCGCCAGTTGCAGCAGGACGAACACGATCAGTACGGCAAGACTGGCTTGTTTCAGGTGGACAGGTTTCAATTTTGCCTCCGGAGAACGGCACTTCGCATTAAGCACTTGGCACTTGGCTAAATCCAGCAGACGGCTTTACTTTGATGGTTTGTCCGGCGCACTCTTCGCTTCCGGCGGAGCGGGCTTGTGTTCCGGAGGAGCGACGCCGGCATCCCGCAGGGCGCTGTCGAGCACGGCTCGCAACTCATCGATCGGAACTGCGCCGTCCACTTTCTGACCATTCACGAACATGGCGGGCGTGGCGCTCACACCAATCTTGTCGCCTTCTTTTTGCGAATCTTTTACGGCCTTTTCATCCTGCGCCTTGACGCACGCCTGCAATTTCGTGGCGTCCAAGTTGTGCTTTTGGCCCTGCAGGATGGCCAGTTTGTCGAGTGCGGCGCTAGCGGCTTCGAGTCCCTTTTCGTTGTATTCTTTGTCGGCTTCTTCCTTGCTACGATGTCCGGCGAGAGCAGCGTTCGAAGCGGTGCGACCCTTTTCCTTGTATTCTTTGTCAACCTCTTCCCGATTACCATGCACGTAATCGGCGAAGTCCCAGTACGCGTCGGTGTTTTGCGACGCCAGGCAGTTGGCGTTCACCGCGGCATGAATGGCCCAGGGATGAATCTCGTCGAGCGGGTAGTCCTTATAGATGAAGAGCACGCGGTCGCCGTATTCCTTCAGAAGCGTGGGGAAAAGTACGGCATGCATGCGCGAACAGAACGGGCACTCGAAGTCGTCGAAATTAACCGCCACGACCTTGGCATCCTTGGCGCCGCGCGTCGGCCGGCCACTGACATCAATTTTCTTCATCAGTTCGGCATACGGGTCTTTGGTCAAATCGATCCGCGTCATGCGCAACAGGGTCTTGTGGTCTTTGGCGAGCAGGAACTCATAGTCCTGCTTCTTGTCCTCGTTATCGAAAGTGATCGTCAACGCCTCGTAGTTGGGAAATTCGCTGGGGCGAAGCGGGCCGACATTGACCTTGACCTCGGGTGGGACAGAATACGTTGCGCGCACCTGGCGCTCGAGCACCCGCACGACGTCCGCCGGAGCAGACGGAGTGGGCTGAGCGGAACAACCGAGACAGACGAGTAGAAGAACCAAAAAAGCACGCCGGACAAAAATCACTAGAAACCGCCTAAACATGTGGAATCGCTTGATTATCTCATGGGGAGAGCGCAGCCGAGCCCCGAGCTACGGGCTTCGAGCCACCCAGTTTGTGCTCAGGCACGGCGCCGGCTGAGTTCGTCGGCGGGCAGGAGGGAGTTCATCGATCCCGAGCGGAAGCCTTCCAGGTCGAGCGTGACGAACTTGAAGCCAAGCCGTTTAAAGATGGCCGTGAATTCACGAGCCATTTCGGTGGACAGGGCGCGGGGAAGCTCCTCGCGGGCGATTTCGATGCGTACGATGTCGCCGTGATGCCGCACGCGAAACTGGCGGAATCCGAGGGCGCGCAGGGCGTCTTCTCCCCGTTCCACAATTTGCAGCGCTTCCGGCGTGACCGGCCGGCCATATTCGATCCGGGAGGAGAGACACGCGGACGCTGGTTTGTCCCAAACCCGCAGACCCGCTTGTCGAGCCAGTTCGCGAATCTCCCGTTTGCCAAGTCCGGCGTCGAGCAGAGGAGCCAGAACGTGATGCTGACGAGCCGCTTGTTGTCCTGGCCGGAAGTCGCCCTGATCGTCGGTATTCACACCATAAGCAATGGCGTCGAAACCATGCGCGCTGCGGTACTGCTCCATCACCGTAAACAACTCGTCCTTGCAGTGGAAACAGCGCATGGCGTCATTGCGAGCGTAATCAGGATTTTCCAGTTCGCGGGTTTCGATCACTTCCGACGGGATGCCGTTCTCGCGAGCGAAGGCGAGAGCGTCTTCGAGGTGGGTCCGCGCCAGGCTGGGAGAGTCCGCGATAACGGCGCGCATGTGGTCGCCGAGGACCTGGTGGGCCGCCCAGGCGAGGAAGGCCGAGTCCACACCACCGGAGTAAGCAACGAGCAGACGGCCGGCGCCGGCTAGGGCCTCACGCAGACGAGCGAGTCTAGGGTCGAGCTGGACTGGAGAATCCACCATTGCATTGTAATGAAGAAACAGTAGGGGCGGCGCTACGAGCGCGTCCAGAGCAGTCGCCCTTGTGGCTAGTACAGCCGTTCCTGTCGCTTAAGGTTGCCGAACGCTCCCACGTTGGCGAGCGAGAACGCGAACCGGAACTGATTCTCATTCCGCACCAGGCCCAAAGCGAAGCGGCGATACTCGACGCTCAGGCCGCAGCAATCCCAGTTGTAAGTGGTTTGCACGGTGGAGTACTGCAGGAATCCCTGGTTGTGGTCGAATCCAAAGCTGGTGGCGGCGCTCAAGCCACGCTTCTGAGGCTGGCCGTAGCCGAACAAAATGCGGTACTGGTGAAAATCGCGCTGGCCCTGCACAGCGTCCACGCCTTGGGTCGTGTCGTTGACTCGCAGGAAGGCGTCTCCGCCGCCGAGGGTGAACGGCCCATAGTGATAGTTAATGAGAGCGGTACTGGCATTGATGCGCCCGGTCTTCAGGTCGTAGTCCAGATCCCATTCCGTGTTGGTGCGCGGGCTGGTCTCAATCCGCAAGCGGGAAATGATGGGCGAGAAGCGGCGCATCTCGTTGAGAAAGGCGATGCCGGTGAAATCCGCGGTCGAGGTAAAGACATTGCGGTGGTCCGGAACAAGAGCGTGTCCGAAGGTGGGGTCGAAGTAATACTTCTGGCCGACTTCCCACGTCACCACTTCCCTGGGACCGGCGGGGCAAAGTTCAGAGGCCGGAGTCTGGGGCGTTTCCCACGGAACGGTGCCCGACAGCGGGGCTCCGCCGATGGTCAGAGAACTCATCCCCTGCTGCTCGCAGTCTTTGTTGTCGTCAGGACGGACGCGCTTGGCATACAAACGATTCACCAGCGCGTATTCGATGCCATTGCTGTTGCTCAAGATGTCGCTGGCGTCGAAGCGCAGGATATTGGCAAAGTTATTCACGCCGGTGACATAGTCGTAGCGCATGCGTGGCTCGATGACATGCTTCCACTTGCGTCCGAGCCAGGGATGTTCGAAGACCCGTGAAAGGGCCGGCGGGCGTAGCTCAAACGACATCTCCAGCGCCTTGCGGTTCAGTACGCTGTCTTCGGCCCGGTGGGTGGCCGCCGCCAGTTCAGAGTTGAAGCGCTGGGTATAGAAGGTGTCGCGCAGAGTCAACTCCGCGCGCGCCGCCCATCCTTTCCACTGAAAAGGCATGGCCAGCGACGGGGCCAGATCAAAGCGGCCGACGAGGGGAGCGGTGCCGAATCCCAGGACAATCGGTGGGCCCAGCGAATCGACTCTGAGGTCGCGGCGCTGCAGGCCCTCAGCCGCGCTCTGGAACGACCAGAACAGCGGCGTGTTTCCCAGCCTCTGCTCCGCACCGGAGAGGAAGAAACTCGGTGTATGCAGGATGCGAATCAGTTCCGTCTGCGTGAGCGTGGCGCAGGGGGCGCCTGGCACAGCGGGATTGCAGACTTCGAAGTTCTGATAGCGTTCGGTCAGCACGTTGTAGTGAAAACCATTGGTGGTATTGGAGAGAAAGATCTGTGACTTGACTTCCGAGTTAACCGCCTGGCTGTAGACCTCGGTGAAGGCGATGCGGAAGACGAAGGAACTCAGGTAGTCCACATTGGCCACGCCGCGAAAGTTATCGAAGCGGCCTTCGGCATTGAAGCGGGCGTCTTCGCCGCCCTGATTCTGAAGGGGATTTCCGATGCCGCGATCCAGCACGCCGAAGTAGTTGAATTCGATGAAAGAAGTATCGCTGGGACGGGCGCGAAATTCGCCCCGCTGTGACCATCCGCGCTTGGAGTAATATTCGGCGCCCAGGGTGATGTCCATACTGCGGTTCAGAGCCCAATATACGGACTCGCCGACAATTTTTCCCTTGCGTGAGGAGTTGCCAATACTTGGGATCAGCAGTCCTGATTGGCGCTCGAGCTTTTGCACGGGATGCGTGACGAAAGGAAAATAGAACACCGGGACGCCGCCCAGCCTGAAGGCGCTGTTGTAGATCTTCGCGCTGGCGTCCACGTCAACCGTGATTCGACTCGCTTCGAATTGCCACTTCGGATGAGGCAGTTCACAGGTCGTCACCGTGCCCTGGCGGACAAGGTAGTGTTCCGGGCCATGCTTCTCGACCACCTTACCGGTGAACGCGAAGGGGTTGGAAGTGGTGAGGACGTAACCGGAACGCCGCAGCCGGAATCCCGCCGTACCCACGACATCGTAGAAAGTTCCCACCTGGGTGCGAACGTTGTAGTTGCCGTGACTGGCTTCCACGTGCTCGTCGTAGGGACCGCCGTCCAGAACCACGTGGCCTTCGAGTTCGGCGTCGCCCGTGGCGGAGTTATAGGTGACCGCATCGGCGTACAGGATGTAGGTGCGGTAGTGAATCTCGGCCTGGCCACGCAACTTGTAAACAGAGCCGTCTTTTTCCTGCTGCACGGCTCGAATCTCGACTTCCTCTTCTGTCTGGCTGGCGGGAGCGGCCGGGAGCGATGTAGAAACGGCAGTTTCCGGGGGCGGCGTCTGGCTGGTTACTAGGGCGGGAGCGAGAAGGAGATGACAAAGCGAAACGGCCGTGATAAGGATTCGATAGCGGAAGATCATTGCAGGAGCACGTACGCTCCGCCGGCCGGTCGCCAACGGGAACCTCGGTTGACCTTAGCACGCGGCTGGCGCGGGAAGCAAAGTTGTGCTGACGTGTGATCCCCGCCCATCGTGCCTGGCCTGGCTCTGGCTGCTGGCATTCTCCGAAGACCGGTTGATGAACTGCCCCACGAGCGGCGAGGCCGCCGCACAAGCAGACGATTCCCGTATCGAGAGCGCAGCAGCCGCGGCGGGAGTTACCGGCTTCGAACCGGACGGCGAATACTGGCGCCGGGAAGTCGCCGCTCGCCTGCAGCGCTATCGCGCGCGCCGCAAGCCGCATTCGCCTCGCTATCCGTCGCTGTTCTTACCGTTTGACTCGGCCGAGAGCTGGTCCCGGCCCTCCCCCGTCAACGAGGCGTCACACGCAGGATCCGTCGCCGTTCCGGCCGCCGCCGCGCTGGCCTGCGCACACTCGCTGGATCAGAGAGAAGAAACGGAGTCGGTGGAGACTCCGCGCATTCTCGAATACCAAGCGTCGATGGCAGAAGAGGCAGAGTACTCTGCCAAGGTCATTGAGTTTCCACGTTCGGCCGCAGTCCCCCTCTTCCATGGCGATGAACTGGCTGAGCCCATTCTGGACCGACCGCGCATCGTGGAAGCACCAGAGGTGTTGCCGCCGCCACCCGCTTTAGGCGGAATCCTGATGGAGCCGGCCACTAACCGGGACCCCGAAAAGCGCGCAAGCGCGGACCTGCTCCTGCCATCGGCATCGCTCGGCCGCCGCATGCTGGCTGGGCTGTTGGATGGCCTGGTCCTGATCGGCGCGCTGGCAGCATTCGGTGGAATTTTTCTTTGGGTCAATCCGAAGCTTCCGCCCGTACCGGTGCTGGCCGCGGCGGTCATCGTCGTTGGAGTCGTGCTATGGGCGGCTTACGAATTTCTTTTCCTCGTGTACACCGGGTCGACCCCCGGATTGCTTCTGGCCCGGCTGCGTCTGGCCAGGTTTGATGGCTCCCCGGCCAACCGGCGCACGCGCCGCTGGCGAGTGCTGGCGTCGTATCTTTCCGCGTTCTCTCTCGGGCTCGGCTATCTTTGGGGCGTGCTCGACGAGGACGGCCTGTGCTGGCACGATCGCATCACGCGCACTCACGTTTTCTGAAGCTTCTACCAGGACTTCGCAGCAGCCCCTGCCTTGACCGATCGCGATACGGATCGTGCATGTGTCAGTAGATGAAAACTATTTCACGTAGTAGATCCCCACATCACAGTTTTTGCCAAGATTTCCAATCCCTTCTTTGCTTTCGGTGCTACACTCCCCGTCATCGCGGCTCGGGTTCGGTTGGGTCCCCTGGGAAACCGCTTTGTCCCCCGAGTAGTTTGGTTGCCAAATTCAATTTCAAGAGGAAACGCATGAGGGTATTGCGCGCGCTCGGAATTACCTGTGTGCTTCTGGCTGGGCTGGGCACGATGAGTGCCCAGACCTGGACGCCACTGACGAATCAACCAAGTTTCGCAGCCAGCACGGCTCTTCTCCTGACCGACGGCACCGTCATGGTGCACGATGCGGGCGCGCAGGACTGGTGGAAGCTGACGCCCGACGCCGGCGGAAGTTACATCAACGGAACCTGGTCGCAGCTGGCTTCACTGCCCGCGGGATACAGCCCGCTGTACTACGCGTCAGCCGTGCTGCGCGATGGGCGCGTCATCGTGGAGGGCGGAGAGTACAACTTCTTCAATCCGGTCTGGACGACTCTCGGGGCCATCTACAACCCGCTCACCAACAAGTGGAAGAAGGTGAACCCTCCTGCCGGATGGACGACCATCGGCGACGCGCAGAGCACGATCCTCGCCGACGGCACCTTCATGCTGGCGAACTGCTGCACCGCAGAAGCCGCCCTTCTCAACGCCAAGACCCTGACTTGGACTCCGGTAGGAACCGGGAAGGCTGACATCAACGACGAAGAAGGCTGGACATTGTTGTCCAGCGGCAAGGTGTTGACCGTCGATGCCTTCAATGGCACGAACTCGGAAATTTTCGATCCGGCCACCGGGGTGTGGTCTCTGGCAGGCAGCACGGTGGTTCTGCTCGTCGATCCGCACTCTTCTGAAATCGGACCGGCTGTATTGCGGCCAGACGGAACAGTTTTTGCCACGGGCGCGACCGGGCACAACGCCATTTACGACACCACTGCTGGAAGTTGGTCGGCTGGGCCGGATTTTCCGAAAGTCGGCGGCGTGTTCTTGGACATCGCGGACGGCCCGGCTGCTCTTCTTCCCAATGGCAACGTGCTGTGCGGCGCGAGTCCCGGCGTGTTCAAGCCAAACACTCGCTTCTTCGAGTTCGATGGCAGCAATCTGACGCAGGTCGCGGGCCCGCCGAACTCGCCGAACTTTTCGTCGTTCGAGGGCCGCATGCTGGTGCTGCCCACCGGCCAGGTGCTGTTTACAGACGGTTCATCGGACGTGGAGATCTACACCTCTACGGGCAACCCGAACCCGGGATGGGCTCCCGCAATCACGAGAGTCGGAAAGACGCTGATTCACGGCAAGAGCTATACCGCGAAGGGCACGCAGTTCAACGGCCTCTCGCAAGCCGGCGCCTACGGCGATGATGCCCAGGCCGCGAGCAACTATCCGCTGGTCCGGATTACCAACAACGCCACGGGCCACGTCTTCTACGCGCGCACCAAGAACCATAGCTCGATGGGAGTAGCAACCGGCAGTGCAATCGTGAGCACGCATTTCACAGTTCCGGCCGGCATCGAACTGGGTGCCAGTCAGCTGGAAGTGGTCGCGAACGGCATCGCGTCGAATCCCGTGAGCGTCACGATCAACTAGAACGAACGCGCCCGGCGAAATTCGTTTGTTCTAGCGGATTGAAGATGGCGCCGCTGCCCGGCGGCGCTATTTTCGAGCGCCGGTTATTTCTGCCCGTTCAGCAAATTCCGCAGCACCCCGACCTCCGCCTTGATCCCGGCCCGCAGTGCCGGGTCCACATCCGGTGCGAAGAACGGCGAATGGTTTGAGGGCAGCGTGGTCGCAGCCGCCTTGGCTTCCGCAAACCTCTGCGGATCGGCTCCGCCCAGGCTGAAATACAAGGACGGCACTCCATTCTTGATGTAAACCGAATAGTCTTCCGACGGCATGATGGGCTCGGTTGTGATGACATTTTCTTTGCCGAGCGCAGCTTCGAGCGGCGCGCGCAGTCGCTCCGCCAGCGCTGGATCGTTGTACACCGAGTCGGTCCCTTCGTAGCTTTCAATCAGCGGCTCCTGCTGCGCCCCGGCCGCAGCCGTTTCCGCTTTGGTGATGCGGGTAATCGCGGCCAGCACCTGCTTGCGCACGTCGGCCTTAACGGTTCGAATCGTCAACCCCATCTCGGCCTTGTCGGGAATGATGTTGTTCTTCGTGCCCGCGCGGATGTAGCCGACCGTCACCACCGCCGTCTCGCCCGGCTTCACCTCGCGAGAGACAATCGTCTGCAGGGCCAGAATGGTGCGCGCAGCGATCACGATCGGATCGATCGTGGTGTGCGGTTGCGCGCCGTGCCCGCCCTTGCCGTAGATGGTGATCCGGATGGAATCGGAATTGGTGTTGTACACGCCCGGAGTGATGCCGACTTGCCCGGCAGGAAGACTGTTGCCGACATGCAGGGCGATGCCGTAGTCCGGCTTCGGAAAGCGGGTGAACAATCCATCCTTGATCATGCCGCTGGCGCCGCCGATGGTTTCTTCGGCGGGCTGGCCAATCAGCATGAGCGTGCCGTGCCACGTATCTTTGCTGTGCGCCATGATCGCCGCCGTCCCTACCAGCGACGCCATGTGGAGATCGTGTCCGCAGGCATGCATGACGGGCACGTCGAGCCCGGCGTCGTCTTTTGCGTGCACTTTGCTGGAGTATGGAAGGCCGGTCTTTTCTTCGACCGGCAGCGCATCGAGTTCCGTGCGCAGCATGATCGTCGGCCCAGCTCCGTTCTTGAGGATCGCAACTACACCGGTCCCGCCCACGTGCTCGGTAACGTCGTAGCCCAGACTACGGAGGCGCGCGGCCAGTTTCGCCGCGGTTTGCATTTCATGCGCCGAGAGTTCGGGATTCTGATGGAGGTCGAGGTAGAGGTCGTGGGCCTGGGGATAGACCGCGTCGATTTCTTTCGAACTCGGACCCGTTTGGGCGCACGCGCAAGAAGTCAGTGTGAGGAGAATCAGCAGTCTTGTCGATTTCATGGCCTAGGGATGATAGCGGGCATCCCTGAATCGGGGCAAACACCAAGCGGAACTACACTCCGAACCTCTCCCGGTAGGCGCTCGGGGAGACTCCCGTGTGTCGCTGAAACAGCGCGCGGAAAAAAGCGACATCCTGATAGCCCACGGCGTCGCTGATCTCCTGCATGGTGCGATGGTCGCTCTCCAGCAGGCGCTTGGCGGCAGCGATGCGTAGCTTCTGCAGGTAGATCAACGGGCTGTCTCCGGTGGCCTGCTTGAAGCGGCGGACGAAGTTGCGCAGGCTCATGCCCACGCGACGCGCCGGAGCTTCGAGCGGGAAGGCCCGGTGAAAATTCTCGTGTAACCAATCCTGGGCGCTGGAGATCGAGTCATCGCTATGGTCGGTTTTCAAGGGAACAACCGCAAACCCGGCCTGCCAGGCGCGTGGCGTCTCGATGAGCAGCGCTTTGGCGGTTTGCATGGCGATGTCATGGCCGCAGAATTTCTCGACCAGGTACAGGCTGAGATCGAGTGCCGCGTGCACGCCTCCGCCACAGTAGAAGCCGCGGTCCTCAGTCACCATCAATTCGGGCATCCACTTCACTCTCGGATATTTCTCGCGGAAGAGATCGGCCAGAGCCCAGTGCGTGGTGGCGCGTTTGCCATCGAGCATGCCGGTCGCGGCTACCAGACCCACGCCGGAACACACACTGGCGATAGCGGCTCCGCGTTTGTGCCAGCGTCGTAGCCAGGGCACAACCGGCGCGTAGAGCTGGAGGACGTCGTCTAGATTGAGCCCGGTGGTCGGGATGAAAATAAGATCCGTCTTGCGAATGTCGGTGAGCGCTGCGTCGGGGTGGATCTGGATCTCTCCGTCACAACGGACCGCTCGTCCATCCACCGATACCGTCGTGACACGAAATTGCGGCGCCGGCGGCGTACCCGTAAGAAAGTTCCACAGCGTGCCGGCATGACGGAAGACCTCCATCGGGCCGACGGCGGTAGAAGAGAAAGTTCCTTCGAGAAACAGGACCGTGACCTCGGTCATAAGCACACTCCGGAATGGCAAAGGATCGGGGATGGCGTAATCACCTATATACAATGGCATATATGCCATCTTGTTTCAAGCCTTTCCTGCGGCTACTCTCGGGAAGTGGTTGGCAAGCTGTTCCAAGACATGCTGTCCCCATAGGAGACCAAAATGAGCGAACACTATCATGATCCCGCCGATCTGCGATTTCTGAAGGAGATGGGGAAACTCGCCCCCACCGAATTCAACGCATGGTTCGGCTTAGACAAAATTGTTGGCCGTGAGGACGGAGCCATTCCGAGAAAGTATCGCGAGCTCATCGCATTGGGCGTTGCGTTCACGACCCAATGTCCGTACTGCATCGAGGTGCACACCAAGGCGGCGAAGAGCGCGGGGGCGTCGCGCGAGGAAATCGTCGAAAGCTCGCTGATTGCAGCGGCCTTGCGCGCTGGAGGCGCGGCCACGCACGGCGCCATGGCGCTGAAGTTCTACGACAAGCTCTGAATCCGCAATACCGCATTTGTGACGAATCAAGGAGGAAGGAAATGGCTGAACCCGATCGCACCAAGTACTTGCGCATCGCATTGTCGCTGGTGGGTCTGATTTTCATATTCGGGATCTACCCGCTCACCATTGTCTGGCCCGCGGGCTGGTCGTGGCACACAGGCCCCACCCCGCACTATCTCCAGATGATTCTGGGCGTTTACGCGACGCTGGGAGTATTTCTGTTGGTTGCTTCCCGCAACCCGCTCGCCAACTTGAGCCTCATCTGGTTCACGGTGTGGTCCAGCGTCGTGCACGCCGGAATCATGGCGGCGCAGTCGTTGGCAAACCCTGAGCACATGGGACATCTTTGGGGCGACGTTTTGGCGCTGTTCCTGGTCGCCGCCGTCCTCGCGCTTCTGACGCCGCGAGGTGCGGCAGCCAGAGCGTGACAAGATCTCGGTGTGTCTCTGGCCAAAAATTGCGGCAAGGCCGGGGCGGTTGAGGATGGTGAGTTTAGTCCGCCCCGTGCCCGTGCGCCTGGTGCTCGACGGACCAGATCTTCGCTGTTTCTTTCTCCAGCGGGTACACGTGCACCATCCAGTTGAAGATGATGGGATGGAAAGTTCCGCCGTTGGCGTCGCACTCTTCCTGGGTAGAAATCGATCCCAACAGGCCAAATTTTGCCTTCGGGCCAAATAGTTCTTTCTTGCGGTCCGCGGGCGGAGCGCAGAAGTTCACGTGCTCATGCCATTGCGCGATGCTGAGCGGAATGCGCTCGTTCAGGTCGTCTTCGGTAAAGCGCCTGGGCGCGGTGTACATCACGCCGATAAGTTTGTAGTCGTCGCCCTCCTTCTGGTAGAGCAATGAGGTCGGGTGCTCAGGGTTGAAGCTGAACGCGGCTTCGAATCCATACCGGTAGTTGGTGAAGTGATATTGCTTTTGGGGGAGGTCGGGCAGAAAGATCTGGTACCCGTCTTTCAGTGCGGTGTGATAGTCCTTGTATTTCTCGGCGACTTTGCGAGCGGCTTCCACCACCTGGTTGGCCCGTTTTTCATCGCCCGCTTGGGCCGGTCGCAGAGCGGTCATCTTCATGTGCGGACCCATGTCCATATGGCGGTCTTCCATGGAGTGCATGGCGTGGGCGCTGGCGTCGGAGTCCGCGGCCATGTCGTGGTCTTGCATTTTCGACATGTCATGACCGGACATCTGCATGCCGCTCATATCGTGATCGGAATTGCTTTGCTCGGCCCCGACAGCCAACGATATCCCCGCTACGCAAACAATTAGAAAAAAGCTGCGCGTCATCCTGTTGTCCCCTTCATCCTCTACGGTACTAACCCCGCTCGCGATTCACAGTTTCTGACAAACAGCATTCCTCGGCAGGTTACGGCAGTAATTGGGAAGTCACTGCAACATGGAAAGGAGAGGCGGTCAGGTGCTTGTGGACTGGGCAGCATCGGCCGAGCCCAAGCCGAACACGCTGGAAAGCCGGTCGGCGGCCTGCGTGCCCGAGCGGACACAATCCGGCACGCCGATGCCCGTGAAACCGTTGCCGGCGAGCACGAGTCCGGGGAGACTCCCACAGAGATTCTGGATGCGATGCAGGCGTTCCAGATGTCCTACTTCATACTGCGCCATGGCGCCACGCCACTTATAGACGCGGGCAAAGAGCGGCTCGGCGGCGAGGCCAATGATCTGCTTGAGTTCGCTGCGCACCATGCGCAGGATTTCATCTTCCTTAAAGTCGAGGATCTGCTCGTCGCGGGCGCCTCCCAGGAAGCAGCGGACGAGGGCGCGATTCTCGGGAGCGCGGTGGGGAAACTTGTTGTGGACGAAGGTTGCTGCCAGCATACGGCGCCCTTCACTGCGCGGCACCAGAAAGCCGAATCCAGGCGGGAGCGATCGGCGAACGTTTTCGTCGTAGCCGAGCGTGACCGTGACCGACGAACTGTAGCGGATCCCAGCGAGTTCGGAGGCCAACTTTTCATGCGTCAAGTGCAGCAAAGTCGCGGCGGCGGGAGCCGGAGTGGCGATAATGACAGCATCGAAATGATCGCTCTTATAGCCGGCGGACACCGTCCAACCACCGATCTCGCCCGTCACACACTGAACCGGAGACGAAGTGCGCAGCGCTCTGCGATCGAGCCGGGTAACGAGCGCATCCACCATCTGCTGCATACCTTCCTTGAGCGAGGTGAACAAGGGGGGCACTGGGCCTTTCGCCATGCCGGCCATTTTCTTGCGCGCCGAGAGCATGGCGCGGCCCAGACTGCCGTGTTTGGCTTCCATGTCGGAAAAGCGCGAGAGCACGGCACGCACGCTCAATTGCGATGCTTCGCCGCCATAGACGCCGGAAAGCAGCGGGTCAGCCAGACGATCAACCATCTCGGGACCGTAGTGGCGCTCGACCATTTCGGCGACGGTTTCGTCATCCGATGCTTTACGTGGCGGGTGAAACCACTCCGCCGCCATCCGTATCTTGGTACGCAACGAGAATAACGGCGAAAACACCGTGGGCAGGATCTTGGTGGGGACCATGAACATCAGGCCGTCGGGCATGACCACCAGTTTGCCCTTGACGAGAATGTACGTTTTGCGTTGCGAGTCGTTGGAGCCGATGAGTTGATCGGCCAGGTCGAGCTTCTTGCAGAGCTCGATGGCCCACGGTTTTTCGGTGAGAAACGAGTCGGGGCCGGCTTCGACCAGGCATCCTTGAACGCGGTCGGTGAGCATCACGCCCCCCAGGCGCGGACTGGCCTCGAACAGGACGTACTCCACCGGTACGCCTCGCAGGCGCCTTTCCTCGAGCGCGTAAGCGGCCGCGAGGCCGGAGATTCCGCCGCCGATGATGGCGATACGTTTTGGCATTTGGCAATTAGCAATTAGCACTTAGCATTTAGCACTTAGCACTTAGCAAGGCCCTGGTAATTGGGTTCAAGGCTAACCGCTAAATGCTAACTGCTGTCATTCGACTGCGGACTAATTCCGCCAAGGCTGCGGTCAGGGTTCCTGAGCCATTCAGCGATTCGGCGCGCCACAGGCGCATCCCTTGTTTCTCTGCGAACTGTTTGAAAAAGATATCAATGTCGTAGAGCACTTCCACGTGATCGCAGAGGAAACCAATGGGCTGGACAAAAACGCCGCGATGGCCTTTTGTCTTCAAGTTCAAAATCGTTTCTTCCACGGTCGGACCGATCCAGGCACCGCCCGACATCCCTTGACTCTGGAAGGCGAAGACCCAGTCGTCGGCTGACAAGCCAGCTTCTTTCGCGACCAGCCCGGCAGTTTCTTTGGACTGAGCTTCGTAGGGGTCGCCTTCTGTGATGGTTTTCTCGGGCACGCTGTGGGCGGTGAAGATCACGGGCAGTC
>Ga0326726_10000477_pt1 | contig 37329 bp, 29 predicted proteins | sample MHFenrmetagenome_2_FD_207603 | JGI IMG/M metagenome (GOLD analysis project Ga0326726, IMG submission 207603) | Lab enriched peat soil microbial communities from Michigan Hollow, Ithaca, NY, United States - MHF15MN | ecosystem: Environmental > Terrestrial > Soil > Wetlands > Peat | place: USA...
GATGATCGTCGTCGTGGCCTGCTGCTGGAAGAACCACGCAACGGCGAGCACAACCAGGATATAGCCGACGATCGGCAGGATCCGGATTCGACTCTTGCGCCTCGGTCGGATGGCGGGTTCCATAATTAGAGAAAGCAGCTCGAAGCGGCGAGGGACGGACGTGAGTTCACCGCCGCGATTCTACCGCACCGCGCGCCCCGCGACCGCTCGACGCACGCGCCGGGCCGCCTAACGGCTCACTTCTCCGGCCCGTCGATGCGGCGAAAAAAGCCGTCGAACCAGACGATCCAGGCTTGCGCGCCAAGATCGAACTCCTCGAGCCGCTGGCGCACGCGTCCGTCCGCGCCCTGCGTCCAGCTGCCGCGAAACGCGACCACGCGGTTGCCCTCGATGTACTCGACCTGGCCCTCCATCTTCATCGAGCCGTCGACGAGCTTGCCCGTGAGGTCGAACAGCGTGCCGCTGGAGCCGGTCCACACCTGGCGCCACTCGCCGCGGCTCGGCAGGTAGAAGCTCAAGCTCGTGCCCGAGGAGCCGCCCGCGCCTTCGTAGCGCTCCCGAATCGAGCAACCGCCGTCGCCTTTCTCGATGTTGTCCGTGCCGACCAGCGTGCCGTCGGGCTCGCGAACTTCCCAGCGGCCGATCCAGAAGTCGAAGTCGCTCGCGTTCGGCTCGCCCTCGCACGGGAACACGCGCGAGCGAATGTTGCGGTGCACGCGCTCGAAGCGGCTCGAGCCACGAAACGAATCGAACTCGTGTGCGGTCTCGACGAGCTCGAGCGCGCGCAGGCCGCTGTGGTCGGACGCGTCGAGCGCGTCGAGCGCGTCGTCCTTGCGGCCGAGCAGCGCAAGGTTGCGCGCGCGCTCGAGGTCGACCATCGCCTCGGGCGCGTTTGCGGTACGTGCCTGCTCGAGCGTCGCGAGCGCGTCGTTGTATTTGTGCAGCTCGCGCTGCGCCTGCGCGATTCGGAGCAGGCTCAGCCGATCTTCGGGCGAGGCGGCGAGCAGCCTGCGGTACTCGTCGATCGCGTCCTGCCAGCGGTGCTGCTCGAACGCGAGCTCGCCCGGGTCGGCGACCGACGCAGTCGAATCGTTCGCGCTGTTGGCGGGCCCGGCGCCGGCCGGAGCGGCAGCGCCGTAGCCACTGCCGGCGCGCGTCTGCGCGCTCGAGGGCGCGGCTGCGAGCACTCCGACAGCGAACGAAACGAGGATCCACTGGCTGCGTAACGGCATGAAAACCTCCGACCGCGCATGGTCGGGCGTCCAGCCGCGCGGCGCAAGCCGGCTTGGGTCACCGCGACGCGACGTTCAGGCCAGGCGCGGCCAGGTTGCGCCGATGTCGGCACGCCGAGACAATGCGCGGGCCGGAGAGGTGGCAGAGTGGTTGAATGCGGCGGTCTTGAAAACCGTTGACCCGCAAGGGTTCGGGGGTTCGAATCCCTCCCTCTCCGCCAAGACTTGAATTCTGCGCGCTCTCCGCAGTCATCTCGCCGAAAGCCTCTCTTCCTCTGGCGTTGCGAGCGCACAGTGATCAGCGTTTAGTCCGCGATTCGAACGACAGCGTCGGCGCACTCGCTTGCCTGCACCGCCAGTCAATCGGCTGCCGGAGCCGCGGCGTCCCGCTGCGCGCCGACGGCCTTGTACGCCGAATAGTACTTATAAATGTTGCCCACGTAGTCGACGGTCTCGCGACCGATCACGCGCGCCGCGATGATCTCTACGTTGCCGAACCACTGGTTCGGATCGAGGCCCACGGTCGCCGCCTTGCGTCGCATCGTCGCAACGCGCGCAGGACCCGCGTTGTAAGCGGCGAGCGTGAGCAGGCCCTGATCGAGCGGATCGATACCTTGGTCTGCAAAATAGCGGTCCCTGAGGAAGCTCATGTACTTGATGCTCGCGTGAATGTTGTTCTCGAGCACCTCCACGTCGTCGATGCCGACATTTGGATCCGCAGCCGTGGAAGGCTTGACCTGCATGACACCTACGGCGCCGGCGTCGCTGCGCCTCGAATGGTCGAGCTCCGATTCCTGATAGCCCTGTGCCACCGCAAGCACCCAATCGGAACCGTACTGGTCTGCGTAGGCGCGGAAATACTGCGCCATGGAGCGATATCTCTCGAGCTTGGCGGCACTCCTCGGGTTCGTCAGCCGCTTCACGCTGCCCAGATAACGCTGCAGCAACACGTTGCCGAAGAGCGTGCCGGCGCGGTGTTCGGCAACGAACTTGTCGACGACCTTCTTGATTTGCGGTGTCTGCTTCCGCAGGGCCCAGGCGATCTCTGCATCGGAGCGCAGCGCCACTCCGGACACCACGACCAACCCGTCGTATAGCTGCGCCCAGAACTCGGCGACCGGAAGCTTGCTGACGGTCGCGGGAATGATTCCGGCGTCGACCATCTGGAGCACATCCTCGTCCTCGAGGTGCGCATCGACGTCCTTGATCGAAACTGGGCGCTGCCCCGCTTTCGTCAAACGCTCGTTCAGCGCGACGAGGTCTTCGTAGTAGCTGCTCGCACGCCGCACGTGAATTTCGCGTCCAGCGAGATCGGCTTCCGTCAGCACGGCGGGCGCATCCTTGCTCGTGACAACGACTTCTTCGATTCCGGACATCGTGGGAGCGGAGAACTCGACGGTCTTACCGTGGAGGTCGGCGACGGTGAACGCGCCGATTGCGACGTCGCCATAACCTTCGGCGAGAGCCGGCAGCAGACGGTCGCGGGTCGTCGGAATGATCACGATCTTCGGCCGCACGTTCGCTTTGCCGATGCGCGGCAGCTGGCTTTCTAGCTGTAGCAACGCTTCGTACGCGATACCCTTCTGCTCGGGCCCGTCGAGGTAATAGAGCGTGCGGCTGAACGGCACGAGCACCCGCAGGAAGCGACGCTCTGCAAGCTGATCGTAGTCCCCGGTCCAACGCTGGTTCAGATTGAGGATGTCGGCTATAGCGAGATCCTGAAACGGTCTCGGGTCCGTGGCCGCGATCTCTGAATCGGGCGCACTCGGCCCGCTCTCGGCTGCCGGCGTCTCCAGTTCGGCCGGCGACGTCTGCGGCTCGGCTGGCGTCTGCGGCTCGGCCGGCGTCTGCGGCTCGACAGCCGCAGTAGCGGGTGGCTGCGCTTCTCCGCCGCACGCTGTCAGCAGGAACGCGAGGCCGATCCCGAGTGCACCCATGGCCAGGGCAGATCTCGCGCGAACGCCCGAACAGGATCTCAAGCTCACCGGCAGTTTGATCCCGTGTAGTCGGCGTGCGTGAGTCTCTCACCGATGGTCCAAAACCACCACCGTTTCCGAACGCCGGCACGAATTCGCAGTAGACTCGGCCCTCCGTCAAAGCCGTTCGCGAGGCTCGTGTACGAGTCGAAGTCACACCGGCCTCTCAATCGCGGGCAATTCCTCCGCCGCGTGCTGCGCCATGCCGCGGCCGCCGCGGCACTCGTCGTGTTCTCGCTCGCGGCCGGGATGGCGGGCTACGAGCACTTCGAGGGGCTCGCGTGGCGCGACGCGTTCGTGAACGCCGCAATGATCGCGAGCGGCATGGGCCCGGTCGACGCGCCGCGCACGGATTCCGGCAAGGTGTTCGAGGGCCTCTACGCGCTCTACTCAGGGCTCGTGTTCATCTTCACGGCAGGGCTGCTGCTCGCGCCGGTCGTGCATCGCGTGCTCCACAAATTCCACTGGGAACAAGAGCACTAGCCCGGTATCCTTTGGGTAGGCGCGGAACGCGAGTGGTCGCCGCGGTCGCGCGCCGAGGTGAACGTAGCAGAGGACATCGACATGCCAGTCCCAGCCCAAGACCGCCCGCTGAATTCAGTTCGCGAAGAGACCATCGATCGCCTGATCGTCAACTACGGCCACGGCAAGCTCTCGCTCGAAGCGTTCGAGCGCCGGCTCGATCAAGCGCTCGACGCAAAATCCGCCGACGAACTCGTCGCGCTGACGCAGGATCTCGAGCTTCAGGTCGACAGGCAATACGCTCAGCGGAAGCGCGCCGAGTTCGGCATCCGGACCGAGCCGGTGCCGTACGCGCGCGATACGGGCTACATGATCCACATCTTCGGTGGCGGCAACCGGCGTGGCGCATGGACGGTGCCCGGGGAGATCTGGATGCTGAACATCTTCGGCGGCGCCGAGATCGACTTCAGCGAGGCCCGTTTCACCTCGCCCATCACGCGGATCAAGATGCTCACGCTCTTCGGCGGCGCGCAGTTCTACGTGAACGAGAACATCAACACGCAGTCGCACGCGATCTGTCTCTTCGGCGGCATCGACGACCGCGGCCCGTCGAATCCCGACCCGAGCGTGCCGACGGTGATCGTCGAGGGGCTCGTGCTGTTCGGCGGCGCGAGCATCAAGATCAAGCGGACGTTGAAGGAGCGTTGGCTCGCGTTCGCGGACCAGTTCAAGCAAGCCTTCGGCCCGCTCCACCACAACTATACGAACCGGCCATAGCCGTCCGTCTCAGCGGCGCCGTGCGAGCCCAGCGATGCGCTCGCCGGCGAGCCATCCGCTGCGCTCGCACACCGCCGCCAAGGCGAACCGCTACGGCTCGCTAGTAGGCTAGTGGATCGGGCCTGATCTGGAAGTGGACCACTTTGCCGAGCGATCCCTTGCCGCCTTCGATGTGCCAGATCAAATGCGTGCCGTAGTTCGCCCAGAGCCCGCGGCCCTTCCAGCCCGCGGCCGGGTCGTCGATGCGCCCGTCGATGCCACGGTGATAGAAACCGAGCGGGTACGGCACGCGGAGCTTGACCCACTGCTTCGTCTTGGTATCGAGCACGAGGATTGCCTCGGAGTTCGAGCCCGTCGCGAGCGGCGTGTTCTTGCCGAAGCCCGCGACATCGTGCTGGTCGACCCAGTTGTAGTAGTGGAAGTCCGACGGGATGTCCGTGCCCTTGAAGCGCGGGCCGTCCGATAGATAGAGCGCCCACCCCTCGGGGCACTGCGTGCCGTCGAGCGTGTTCGCCCCACCCTTCGTGACCTTGCACTTGCGCCGATCGAAGCTCGCGAGATGGCTGCTCGCCGCGAGCGCGGTCCAGACGACGCCGTTGCTGTCGATGTCGATGCCGCGCGGGTCGATGCCGGGCGCCGGCACCTTGTAGACCTCGGTGATGCACGTCTCGGGCGGGTTCGCGCCGCGGTCGACGCGCACGATGTAGCCCGGGTAGTCCTCAGACGCGCCCCAGGCCGAGTTGTCGACGGGGCTCGGTATGATCGAGTAGAGGTTGTGCTTCACCTCGGTGTCGCGCTTCGGATCGACGGGCTCACCGGGCTTGTTCCACGGCTTCGTGATCTTGCCGTCGCCGTTCGTGTCGACGATTTGCGGGCACCAACCCTGCGACGCCTGCTCGTCGCCCGTGCGGTCGTACTCGCGCACGTTGAGCCAGCCGACCATCGGGCCGACGAGCTCGTTGAAGTACAGCGTCTGGTCGGCGTCGGTGTCGAACTGTAGGTGATGCGTGCCGAAGCACGTGTCGATGAGCTTGAACTCGCCGGTCTTCGGGTCGTAAACCGACGCTTGCCGCGCGCTGAACGTGAGCGGGTAGTACTGCGCGAACTTGTTCTTCGAGCCTTCCTTGCACCAGTCGGGCTCGTTCTCGCGGATCTTCGACGTGGCCCAGACGCGGCCCTTGCGGTCCATCATCGGATTGTGCGGATCGGCCGGGTTCTCGACGCCCCAGAGGTGGCGCATGCCCCAGAAGTTCGACGGCATCGCGGCCGGCGGGAAGCGCGAGCTAACCTTGCGCGGATCGTCGCGCGTCGGGATCGTGATCTCGTACGTCTTGTTCTCGACGGGATCGACCGCCGAGATCTTGCCGTGGCCCGCGGACGCCGCGTACACCGGGCCGTACGCGTTCACGGTCGGATCGTTCTTGTCCGTCGAGACTTCGTCGTGCATGAACGAGTTGTCGGTGCCCCAATCCCAGAGCGTGACGACGACGTTACGCTCGACGCCCTGCGGGCGCGGCGGCTGCGGCGGCAGCTCGCCGCTCGCGATTCGGTTGGTCCAATCCGCGAACACTTTCGCGCCGGCCTGCGTGCCGAACACCGCGAACTGCCCGGCCATGTAGCTGCCGCGCACGCCGAGCTGCGTGCGGTAGATCCACGCCTCCTCGGGCGTCTTGAAACCCAAGTGATCCATGTGGCCGAGCGAGCGCGTGATCGCCGTGCCGAGCTCGTGGCAGAAGTTGCACTGGCTCTTGATGTTGTTGATCCACTGGCCCTGCTCCTTGAGCGCGGGCGGGATGCCGTTGCCGCTCGGGCCAGTGCCCGGGAACTCGCTCTTCGCCGGCGGCTCGAGCAACGACAGCCAGTAGTTGCCGGGATAGACCTTCGCCGCGTCGGCCGGCGTCGGCGCGATCTTCGCGGTGAGCTCGACGCCGGTGTCGCCCGGTCGGCCCTTCACCTTGTCGGAATCGACGAGGCCGTAGCCGCGGACCCAGAGGTTATAGGTCGCGTTCGGCAGCTGCGGCAGCACGAAGCGGCCCGCGTCGTCCGTCACGACGATCTTGATGAGCTGCGTCTGGAGGTCGTCGGTTTGCGCGATCACCCAGACGCCGGCCTCGGGACCCTTCGTGCTCTTCACGACGCCGCTGATCATGCCGTCGGGCAGCGCGCGCGGCGCGGCGTTCGCAACGCCGAGCGTGAGCGTCGCTACTGCGAGCAACGCGGCCGCGGCGCCCGCGAGGACGCACGCGCTCGGGAAGAAGTTCTTGCTCTTCATGCGGATCCTTCGATCGTCTTGGTGTTCGTGTCGTGCGTCGGCCGCGCGGCGGCTCAGACGTCCATGATGTCGAGGCACTGCGCGATGCTTTGCAGCGCGTCGCGGCCCGGCGTCGGCCGCCACTCGTGGCTCAAGTAGCCGTCGTACTTGAGGTCGGCGATCACGCTCGCGACGTAGCGCCAATTCACTTCCTGCGTGTAGTCGAGCTCGTTGCGCGATGGCACGCCGGCCGCGTGGAAATGCGCTATCCACTGGATCGAGTCGCGGAGGTTCTGAGCGATGTCGCCGTTCATGATCTGCAAGTGATAGAGATCGCAGAGCAGCTTCACGTTCTTCGAGTTCACACGCTCGCAGACGCCGACGCCCCACTCCCAGCGGCCAAAGATCTGATCCGGGCGGCCGAAGCGGTTGTCCATGCGCCGGTTGTTCATGATCTCGATCGCGAGCGTGACGTTGCGATCCTCGAGGTGGCTCTTGATCTTGCTCAAGAACGCGACCGCGTTGTCCGCGCCCTGCTCGTACGGCATTCCGCGGCGCTGCCCGCCGATCGAGATGATCGTCTTCACGCGCTCTTTCGCGCACTGATCGATCCAGTCGCGCAGCTTCGGCTCGAGATCCTTGTGGACCTCGGAGTGGATCAGGCCGTTGTCGAACGTGACGGGACCCGCGCCCGCGATCAGCGGCTCGAGCCCGTGCTTGCGCAGCGTGGGCCAGTCGACGGGGTCGATGAGATCGAAGCCGTAGCAGCCGAGGCGCGCGGCCTCTCGGCACATGTCGTCGAACGTGAGCTTCGTGTCGTCGCCGAAGTTCACCTTCCAGAGGCCCTGCTTGATGCGGCCCTTGCGCGCGACCTTCGCGGGCGCGGCGGCGCCGCTCGGCGCGGGCGGCTGGCTGGACGCCGGCAACGCAGCCAACGCGCCCGCCGCAGCCGCAACGGTGCCGAGAAACTCTCTTCTTTGCATCGACGGTTCCCCCCGGAGTGCGGCACATCTTATGCCGCGGCGGCGCCGGGCGGAAAGCCGTCGCCCTGCGTGCGGGCCCCGACGCGGATCAACGACCGTGCGGTATCGAGAGCGCCGTCATGGCCCCGGGGCGTTGGCATCTGCGCGAGGCGACTGAAGCTTGTCGGGACCGGCGACCAACAGCGCTGGAATCGTGAGAGCTGTTACCAACGCACTCGCGCCAACCCCGCACCAGAGCACCAAGTCGCTTCCGTCCGGCAAGCCCGGAAACACGCGACCTGATATGTCCCGCACGCCATTGATATGCCAGTGCAAGAGCATGGCCAACAGCAGGCTCCCCGTGCGCAGGTAGACCGTGCCGATCAGCACGCTCATGCAGGTCACTCCCAACATCGTGGTCGCTAGTTCGCGCCCCGGGGCAGCAATGAAACTCTGGTGGAGAAGCGGCCAATGCCAAAGCGCCCAGACCACTCCCACGACGAGGACCGCGGGAAGGACGGAGAACTGCCTGGCGAGCCGGGGTAACAGGTATCCGCGCCAACCGAACTCTTCCCCGAACGGGCCAAGAAAGAACGTGACGAGCATCGACGGAGCGACAAGCCGCAAGAAAAAGGCGGGCTCAAAGTGGACAACGTTACCGCTGATGCCGATATAGAGGAGCACGGTGCCGGCGCTTGCCAAGATTGGAACGAACAGGACGAACAACCACCACCGCAGCGGCACCGAGAAGCGAACGGATTCACGCAACAGTCTCCGCACCCCATGCGCGCCTTCTTCCATATAGGTTGCGATGAGCCCGGCTGCGCTGGCGGCCCAGCCGGTCAAATACAACGCTTGCCACGCGCCGTCGGCTGGCAGGAAACCGAAGCGGAGCAGCGACCAACCTATCCACGGCGGAACGCAAGCGATCAGGAAGAAGCAGACCAACGCCCTGTTATCGGTGCGCACCGCCTGTTCTGCTTGTCTCGCGCCGCGCAATCTGGTCGCCAGCGGGTCTCGGCGGCTGCCGCCGTGTCCGCGCTAGACCGCGCGCAGCGCAGTCGCTACAGGCAGGCGAGCGGCGCGCACCGCTGGGAACAGGCCGCCGATCAAGCCGACCGTGACAGCCCAGGCGACGCCGACGCCTAGCAGTGCGGGCGTGACTCGCATCTGGAACACGAGCGACGACGTCGTGTTGCCGAGCGAGATCGTATTGCCGCTGAACAGCGCCCACGCGACGCCCGCGCCGATCACGGCGCCGAGCAACGCGAGCGCGAGCGACTCGACGAGCACCGAAATCACGACGCCGGTCGCACCGAAGCCGATCGCGCGCAGCGTCGCAATTTCGACCACGCGCGTGCTGACGGCCGAGTACATCGTGTTGAGCGCCGCGAACAAAGCGCCGAGCGCCATGATCCCGCCGACGAACGTCGCGACGAAGCCGAAGAACGTGGTCGCGCTCTTCGACTGGCGCAGGTAGTAGTCGTTCTCGCGCTCGACGGACACGGACAACGTCGGATTCGTCGTGAGCGCTTGCTTGAACTCGTCGAACGAAGCCTCCGAATTCAGCAGCACCGTCACGCTGCTCGCGGCCGTTCGGCCGTACGCTGACATCAGCGTCGCCTGGTCGGCAAGCACGCGCGACTCGTTCACGTCGCCGCCGCTCTCGAAGACGCCGACGACAGTCCACTGGCTGTTACGCAGCGAGAGGTGATCGCCGATGTCGAGGCCGCTGAACTCCTTCTGCGCGGCGCGGCCGACGATGAGCTCGCGAAGACCCGGGTTGAACAGCCGGCCGTCGACGAGCTTGATCTCTGGCCGCACGAAGAACGCTTGGGGCTCGACGCCGCGGATCGGCAAGCCGGCCGCCGAAGCGTCCTTCCTGCGCTTGAAGTTCGCCGTCGTGATCATGTCGGCCGTCGCCGCGGCGTCGTCCTTCGGCGTCCGCGCGACGCCGGGCGCATCCTTGATCGTCGCGATGGCGTCGACGAGCAGCGTGCTCGACGCCTCACCGTCCGAGCCGCTGCGCAGCACGACCGCACGATTCGGACGCCCCGAGTCGACGAGCGCCTGTCCGAGGCTCCGGTTCATGCCGAAGATCGAGACGACGACGCCGACCACGCCCGCGATGCCGATCACGACCACGCTCGAGCTGCCGAGCCGGCGCGGGATGCTCTGCAGGTTCATGCCGACGACTGCGCCGATCTGCCGAAAAACGCTCATGGTTGCTTCCCTCGATCTCGATCGTTGAATCAGCGGCCCGCGAGCGCGTCCACGACGTTGAGCGTCTGCACGCGCCGCGCGGGCGGCAGCGAGCTCACGATTGCGACGGCGGCGGACAGCGCGATGCCGGTCCAGATCACGTTGAGCGGAAACGACATCCCGCCCGCCCCGATCTGGCGGTAGATCATCGGCGAGAGGGCGGCAGCGATCCCGAGACCGATTCCCGCCGCGACGACGCAGAGCAGCAGCGCCTCGCCGAAAACGAGCGCCAAGATCGACGTATTCCCGAAGCCATAGGTCTTGAGCACCGCGAGCTCCGGGATTCGCTCGCGGACGGACTGCATCATCGTGTTGCCGGTCAGGAACAGCAGCGTGAACATCACGGCGGCGACGATCGCGTTCACGAAGAACTGCATGTCGCCGATCTGCGCGATGCGGCCGCGGAGCCAGTCGCGCTCGTTGACCGTTTGCGTCTCGAACGTCGAGTTCGCGAACTGCTGGTCGATGGCTTCCGAGATCGCTCCCGAGCTCGCGGGATTTGCGATCTTGGCGAAATACATCATTACCGTGCCGTTCCCGAACGTGCGTGCCTCGTCGAAATACGGGTAGTTGAACCAGAGCTCGTTCGTCGGGATCTTGCCGTCGCCGAAGTCGTAGATGCCGACGATCTCGAAGTCCCACTGGGGCGCGCCGTCCTTGCGCATGTAGATGCTCGACTTGAGCGGCAACCTGTCGCCGATCTTCCAGCCGCGCGTGGCGGCGAGGTCTCGACCGATCAGCGCGCCGTTGCGCGTGCTGCGCATCGCGGCCGCGTACTCGTCCTTGAGGTTCAGCTCCGGGAACATCGAGTGCAGCCGGTCGACGTCGACCGCGCCGACGCTGATCTGGTTCTTCGGCTCCTGGTAGTACCCGCCGAACCACGCGTAGTAGCCGACACCCTCGACCCCCTTCACGGACTCGATCCGCGCGAGGTATGAGAGCGGCAGCGGCTCGACGAGGCTCACCTTGCTCTGAATCCGGAGCCGCGTGTCGCTCATCCCATTAATGAGGCTGTCGATCGCGGCCGTGACACCGTGCAGTGCGCCGAACAGCACGAACGCGACGATCACCGAGAACAACGTAAGGATCGAGCGGACCGGCTTGCGCCGGAGCCCGGCCCAAATCAGCGGGAAGTACTTCATGCCGCAACTCCGAGCTCGCTCGACGACACGAGCACGCCCTTGTCGACGTACAGCCGCCGCGATGCATGGTCTGCCGCGCGCGGGTCGTGCGTGACCATCACGATCGTCTTGCCCTGCTTCTTGTTCAGGAGCTGCAGCAACCCAAGGATCGACCCCGACGTCTCGCGGTCGAGGTCACCCGTCGGCTCGTCGCAGACGAGCAGCGTCGGGTCCGCCACGAGCGCGCGCGCGATCGCAACCCTCTGCTGCTGCCCGCCCGAGAGCTCCGACGGCTTATGCTTCGCACGGTCCGCGAGCCCCACGAGCTCCAGCGCCGCGCGCACGTTGCGCTGCCGCTCGCGGCTGCCGAGCTTCGTCAACAGCAGCGGCACCTCGACGTTGCGCTCCGCCGTGAGCACCGGCAGCAGGTTGTAGAACTGGAAGATGAAGCCCACGTGCCGCGCGCGCCACTTCGCGAGCTGCCCCGAGGACATCCGGTCGATGCGCTCGTTGCCGACCGTGATCTCGCCTCGGTCGGGCCGGTCGAGACCGCCGATCAGGTTCAGCAGCGTGGTCTTGCCCGAGCCCGACGGGCCCATCAGCGCGAGAAACTCGCCCGCCTCCACCTCGAGGTTGATACCGTGCAGCACCTCGACGCGCTGCTTGCCGCGCACGTAACCCTTCACCACGTTCCTGATCGAAACCAGCGCACTCATTGACTACTCCTTCGTTCGCCCGGCAGGCCGGGCGCTAATTCGCGATTCGAACCTTCGCGCCATCGGCGAGCTGGGACAGGTCGCCGACCGCGAGCCGCGCGCCGGAGTTGAGGCCGGACAACACGATCTGCCCGCCCGCGACGCGCGTGCCGAGCTTCACGCTGCGCTTCTCGACGGCGCCCTCGTGGACGACGTAGACGACGCCGACGTCGCCGTTGCCCTGCACCGCCGCCGCCGGCACGACGAGCGCGCGCGAACCGGTGTTCGTCTGCAGCGCCGCCGACGCCGATTCGTCGTCGAGGAACGCGACGCGCACGCCCATCTCGGGCAGGATCCGGTCGTCGCGCGTATCGAAGCCGACGCGCACCTTCACGGTGGCCTTCGCGCGGTCGGCAGTCGGAATGATCGCGATCACGTGCGCGGCGATCTCCCAATCCGGATACGCGTTCAGCTTCGCGGTCGCGCGCTGACCACCATGCACGCGATTGATGAAGTTCTCGCTCACGTCGACCTCGACCTCGAGCGAGTCCATGTCGACGATCGTGCCGACGCCCGTGCGCGTGTAGCCCCCGCCCGCGGAGATCGGCGACACCATCTCGCCCTCTTGCGCGGCCTTGACGGTAACGATGCCCGCGAACGGCGCGCGCACGACGGTATCCTCGAGATTCCGCTCGGCGACGGCGACGCCGGCCTCGGCGACCTGGAGCACGCGCGCCGCGACGTCGAGCCCGGTGCGCGCGGCGTCGTAGCTCGCCTTCGCGGTGTCGAGCGTCTGGGCGCTGATCACCGCCTTGGCGTATTGGAGCTCGTTGCGCTGGTAGGTCGGCTTCGCGTTCTCGAACGCGACGCGCGCCGCGACGAGATTCGCCTCGGCTTGGGCGCGCTGCGCACGCGCCTGCTCGACGGCGGCGCGCGCGTTCGTGTCGTCGAGCCGCGCGATGATCTGGCCGGGCGCGACGCGCTTACCCTCCTCGATCGACACCTGCACGACCTTGCCGGTTATCTTCGAGGACACGGTCGCCTGCCGGCGCGCGACGACATAGCCCGACGCGTCGAGGATCGTGCTCGGCCCAACGGCCACGTCGGCCGGCGCAGGCTCGGCGGTCGCGACGCTGATCGGCGTCGCGCGCGGGAGCGCGTACCACGCGACCGTGCCCGCCGCGAAAACCGCGACCACGATCGCGATCGCCCAGACGACCCAGCTCACGCCGCGATCTTCTTCCGTGGCCGGACGCTCGATACGCAGTTGATCGAGCAGCTCGGATTTGTCGCTCAAGAGACCTCCCCGGCCTCGCGCTGTGAGAAAACCGACCGACGGAGCCCATTAAGCAGAAAGCGTGCCACGCGACCGTCGGCGTCTAACCGACTGTTTATACGGGTCTTCTAGCTGCGGCCTGGAAGGGACGCGCGCCAGCCGGTTGCGTGAGCGCGCCAGTACTTAGCGAATCCAGCTACCGGACTGGAGCTTTTCACCAACCTTGGATGCTCGAACGGCGTGGAGGGTTGCGTCCGTCCGCGGCTCCGGGAGCGGGTCAGGCCGCGGCGGGATTCACGTCGACTGCGACCGCGACCTGATGCGCGCCGCCGCCGACGATGAAGCCGTTGATCGGGCTCACGTCGCCGTAGTCGCGGCCCCAGCCGATCGTGATGTGCTCGACGTTCGGGATCACGTTGTTGGTCGGGTCGAAGTCGACCCAGCCGTTGCTCCGGCTCCAGACCGAGAGCCACGCATGCGATGCGTCCGCGCCGACGAGCTTCTCCTTGCCCTCGGGCGGGTGCGTGCGCAAGTAGCCGCTCACGTAGCGCGCCGCGAGCCCGATGCTGCGCAAGCACGCGATCTCGAGGTGCGCGAAGTCCTGGCACACGCCCTTGCGCATCGCGAACACGTCGCGCACGGGCGTCGAGACATCGGAAACGCCGCCGCGGTACTCGAACTCGTTGTAGATGCGCGTGGTGAGATCCATCGCGGCCTCGAGCACGGGACGGTCGCCGACGAACGACTGAAGCGCGTAGTCGCGAACCTCGTCGTTCGCGAACGAGTACGGCGAGTCGAAAGCGAACTGAAAAGCCTGGAGCAGCGTGTCGTCGGCGGCGGCCGCGAGCAACTCTCGCGTCTCGACCCATGGCTCGCTCGCGCCGAGATCGATCGGAGCCGGCAGCGGCTGCACGTCGATCCGCGAGCGCGCCTCGACGACGAGCTGATCGTGGGGCTCCTGCACCGTGAGGTAGTGGACCGGGTTGCCGAAGTAGTCCTTGCCCTGCGAATCGACGGACGGCGACGGATCGATCAGCATCGCGGTCTCGAGCGCCCGCTGCCGCGGATGGCGGCGCGGCGCGAGGTGCAGCACGTGGTGCGACACGGAGACGACGTCCTCGTAGGTGAACGTGGTGCGATGGCGGATGTCGTACATCACCGCGGCGACTCCAGCCGCCGCGCGCCGGCGGTCCGCTTCGGCGACGAATGACTGAAGAACCGCTCTGCGATGTGGGCGTAGAGCTCGTGCACGTCGCGGTCGATCCGGCGCGCGAGCCGATCGAGCTCGATGCGCGCGTCGAAGCGGCTCACCATCGACCCTAGCTCGGTCGGATCCGCGAGCCTGAGCTCGCTGCCGAGACGCATCACGATCTTGCGATCCGCGCTCATGAGTCCGTCGTCGCCCCTATCCGGCAGGCTCGCCATGTGATCGCTGAGCGTGAGGATCTGGAACACGGCCGAGCGAGGGTTCGTCTCGTCGCAGAGCAGAAGGTCGAGCACGGCCGGCAGCTGCGGCGCGGCCTGATAACGGCCGCGGTAGGTCATCGTGCTGTCGGCGAGCTCGAGCAGGAGCTCGAGGCCGCCGTCGTCGGCCGGCTCGCCGCGCACCGCGAGCTGCTGGATCAGCTGGATCATTGCGCGCAGCCGCTCGAGCCGCCGACCCATGTCGAGGAAGCGCCAGCCAAAGCCGCGCGTCATGTTCTCCAGCACCATGCCGTTGAACGCGGCGAGGTACTGGATCAGCCGGTTCAGGAGCCGCAGCGCGTCGTCCGTCTCGTGACCCGGCGAGAGCTCCCACGCGTGCATGATCTCGGTAAGGTCGCGCAAGATCCTGAACGTGTCGAACGACAAGCGTTCGCGCACGGCTTCCGCGTTGCGCCGCACGTTGCCGAGCACCGTCGCGAGACCGTCGCGGCTTTCGGGGTCGAACAGCACGTTCCAGAGCTCGCGCTGCACCGCCTCGCGGCCCTCCTGCATCGCTCGCCGGCCGCGGCGCGCGGACAGGTGCTTTTGCACGATCAGCATCGACACGACGCGCTCGGGCGAGACGATGTTCCGTGTCGAGCCCATCTCACCGCCGAGCCGGATCACGAGGCTGCGAAGCAACCGCACCGCGCCTTCGGCGCGCTCCGTGTAGCGGCCGAGCCAGAACAGGTTGTCGGCCGAGCGGCTCGGCAGGTCGCGTCCGCCGCGATGCAGCCGTTGGCTCGCCTGGCGCTGCGCGAGCAAGCTGAACTGCTCGACGGGCTGATCGGAGAGCACCCACGTGTCCTTGCTCACGTCGCCGGCCTCGAGCCACTGCGCACGCGGATCCGAGCCGACCGCGATACGCGTGAGCCCGCCGGGCATCACCTCGTAGCCCTTTTCGGTCGCCGCAACATAGACGCGCAGCGTGATCGGCGCGGCCGTCAGCGAGCTCGCGCCGGACCAAGCCGGTGCGACCGACAGCGCCGCGGGCTCCTGGCCGACGAAGTCGTGGCCTGCGAGCTCGATCGCGTGTACGAGTCGCTCGCGCTCCTCGGCCGACGTCTCGGGCGTCACGAGACTGCCCTGGCCGCTGCCGAACAGGCTCCGCGCCGACGAGATCCGGCGGACGACGAGATCGTCGAGATGGTCGAGCACGTACTCGCGCTCGCGCGGCTGGCCGCACCACCAGGTCGCGACGCTCGGCAACACGAGGTCCTCGTCGAAGAAGTAGCGGCTCAAGCCCGGCAGGAAGCTCAAGAACGCGTCGCTCTCGACGAGGCCCGAGCCGAGCGCGTTGCCGATCACGACTTTGCGCGCGCGCGCGGCCTGCAAGAGCCCGGGCACGCCGATCATCGAGTCCGTGCGAAGCTCCAACGGATCGCAGAGCTCCGCGCTGATCCGTCGCATGACGAGGTCGACCGGCTTCAAACCTTCGACGGTCTTCAAATACACGCGATCGTCGCGAACCGTGAGGTCCGAGCCTTCGACGACGCTGAAGCCGAGATAACGCGCGAGGTACGCGTGCTCGAAATAGTTCTGCGTCGACTGGCCGGGCGATAGGAACACCGCGAGCGGCGTATCGCTGTTGCCGAGGCTCAAGAATCGCTGCGTGAACGAGCGGAAGAAGCTCGCGAGCCGGCGCACGTTGCGCTCCGCGAAGATCTCGGGCAAGGACTGCGACGACACGACGCGATTCTCGAGCGCGTAGCCCGCGCCCGACGGCGCCTGCGTGCGGTCGCTGAGCACCCACCAGCGTCCGTCCGCCGAGCGCGCGAGATCGAACGCGATGAAGTGCAAGTGCAGGTCGTCGCGCACGCCGATGCTTGCGCAGGGCCTCAGGAATTGCGGGTTGCCGAACACGAGCCCGGCCGGCAACACCTTGTCCTTCAGCACGCGTTGCTCGCCGTAGAGATCGACGAGCAGCGCGTTCAGGAGACGCGCGCGCTGGATCACGCCGAGCTCGATCGCCGCCCACTCGTCGGGATCCATCAGCAGCGGGAAAAGGTCGAGTCGCCACGGCCGGCTGCGTTCGCCCTGCGCGACGAACGTCACGCCGTTCTCTTCCAACAGCCGCTGCGCCTTGTCCTGTGCGGAGCGCGTGGCCTCGGGGCCCATCGCGGCGAACGCGTCGAGCACGTCGCGCCAGCGCGGCCGCACCGCGCCGGCGTTGCTCAATTCGTCGAAGACGCCCGCGGAGGGCTGGTAGGACTCGAGCAGCTGCGCCTCGCGCGATGCGTGCTCGCTTTCTGCGGTGTTGAACGCCGACATGCTTTCCGAAGTCGAGAGTGAGCGCTGGCCAGTCTACCTCAGTGCGCCCAGCGCAGATCGAGCGTGTACGGGAACTCGGGCCGCGAGAGCGGCTGCGGCTCTTGGGTTACACCTGCGGTGTGGCCGAACGGGAAGAAGCGCGCGAGCCGCCGGCTCTCGGCTTCGTAAGCGTTGACCGGGAAACGCTCGAAGTTCCGGCCGCCCGGATGCGCGACGTGATAGGTGCAACCCGCGACCGCGCGCCCGGACCAGCGGTCATAGAGGTCGAAGACGAGCGGCGAGTCCACCGGGATGGTCGGATGGAGGCTCGACGCGGGTTGCCACGCGCGGAAGCGCACGCCGCCGACGTATTCCTCCGCGCGCCCGGTGGACACGAGCGGCACGCGGCGGCCGTTGCACGCGACGAGATACCGGCCCGCGTTCATGCCGCTGACTCTGACCTGGAGCCGCTCGACCGACGAATCGACGTAGCGCACGGTGCCACCCGGCGCGCCTTCTTCGCCGAGCACGTGCCACGGCTCGAGCGCCTGACGAATCTCGATCTCGACGCTGCCGTAGCTCACGCTGCCGTAGCGCGGGAAGCGAAACTCGAAGTGCGGCGCGAACCACGCGGCATCGACGCCGTAGCCCGCGCGGTTCATGTCGTCGATCACGTCGGAAAAGTCTTGCCAGACGTGAAACGGCAGCATGAACTTGTCGTGCAGCTGCGTGCCCCAGCGGATCAGGTCGCCGCGGTACGGCATGCGCCAGAAGCGCGCGACGAGCGACAGCAGCAACAACTGCTGCACGAGGCTCATCTTCGGATGCGGCGGCATCTCGAACGCGCGGAACTCGACGAGCCCGAGCCGCCCCGTCGGCCCGTCGGGCGAGTAGAGCTTGTCGATGCAGATCTCGGCGCGGTGCGTGTTGCCCGTCACGTCGATCAAGAGATTGCGGAACAGCCGGTCGACGAGCCACGGCGGCGGCTGCGACGCCTTCTGCACTTGCGCGAACGCGAGCTCGAGCTCGTAGAGCGAGTCGTGTCGCGCCTCGTCGATTCGCGGCGCTTGGCTCGTCGGCCCGATGAACATGCCGGAAAAGAGATACGACAGCGATGGATGATGCTGCCAGTACGTGATCAGGCTGCGCAGCAAATCGGGCCGGCGCAGGAACGGGCTGTCGGACGCGCGCGCGCCGCCGAGCACGACGTGGTTGCCGCCGCCGGTGCCGGTGTGCCGGCCGTCGAGCATGAACTTCTCGGTCACGAGGCGTGTGTGATGCGCGTCGTCGTACAAGCCCTCCGTGATCGCGCGCATCTCGTCCCAGCCGCTCGCGGGCTGGACGTTGACCTCGATCACGCCGGGATCCGGAGTCACCTTGATCACGTTGAGCCGCGGGTCGCGCGGCGGCTCGTAACCTTCGACGTGCACGGGCACGCCGAGCTCGGCGCTCGTATCCTCGACCGCGGCGATGAGATCCAGATAGTCCTCGAGCTCGGCGACCGGCGGCAGGAACACGCAGAGCCGGCCGTGCCGCGGCTCCACGGCGATCGCGGTTCGCACCACGGCGCCGGCCGCGACTTGCGCCGCGACGCGCTCCGCGCGCGGGCGTTGCGCGACCGGCTCGCCGCGCAGAAACGGCTGGCGGCTGGGATGCGGATCCGGTAGCTCACCATGCTCGGCGAACGGGTCCGCCTCTATGACGTGCGGATAGTCGACGGGTGCGATGTACTTGAGCGACGGCAGCGGCAGCCGGAACCCGAGCGGCGAGTCTCCGGGCAACAGGAACAGCTTGCCCACGCGCGTCGTCCATGGCGCGCTGACCCAGCGACGCGGGTCGGGCGCGGCCTGCGCGTTCCAGCGCTGCACGGGAAGAACATAGCCGGTCGGCTTGCCCAAGCCGCGCTCGAACACGCGCGCGAGCCGCGCGCGCGCCATCGGATCGTCGAGCTTGTTCGTGGCGGGATCCAGATTCTCGGGGAGCTTGCGCTCCTGACCGATGAAGTACCACGGGTCCTCGTACGCGCCCGCGACCGCGCCCGCGTCGACCTCGAGGCGCCGCGCGATGCCCTCGAGAAAACCGCGCGCCGTGTCGGCCGTGACGCCATAGTCCTTGTGCTCGGCCGCGATCAACGCGCCGTCGGCCCAGATCGGCCGGTCGTCGCGGCGCCAGAACAACGAGAACGACCAGCGCGGCAGCTGCTCGCCCGGATACCACTTTCCCTGGCCGTAGTGCAAAAGCCCCTGCGGCGCGAAGCGTGCTCGTAAACGCTCGATGAGCTCGGCGGCGAACTCGCGCTTGTTCGGCCCGACCGCTGCCGTGTTCCACTCGGGCGCGTCGGGATCCTCGGCGGCGACGAAAGTCGGCTCGCCGCCGATCGTGACACGCACGTCGTCGGTGAGGAGCTGGCGCTCGATGCGGTGGCCGAACTCGTCGATCGCGTGCCACTGCTCGTCGCTGTACGGCTTCGTCACGCGCGGGGATTCGACGACACGCCGGACGCTCATCCTGTGCTCGAACGTCGCCTCGGACTCCTCGACCACGCCCGTGATCGGCGCGGCGCTCACGGGATGCGGCGTGCACGCGAGCGGGATGTGGCCTTCACCCGCGAGCAAGCCGGACGTCGGGTCGAGCCCGATCCAGCCTGCGCCCGGCAAGTAGGCTTCGCACCACGCGTGCAGGTCGGTGAAGTCCTTCGAAACGCCGGTTGGGCCGTCGAGCGCCTTCACATCGGCGACGAGCTGGATGAGATATCCCGACACGAAGCGGCTCGCGATGCCGAGATGGCGCAGGATCTGCACGAGCAGCCAGCCCGTGTCGCGGCACGAGCCCGAGCGCAGCGACAGCGTCTCCTCCGGCGTCTGCACGCCGGGCTCGAGTCGGATCGTGTAGCGGATTTCCTGCTGGAGCCGCTGGTTCAGCTCGACGAGGAAATCGATCGTGCGCACGTCCTTGCGGCCGCGCAGCTCGCGCAGCCACTTCTTCAATAGCGGCGGCGCCGGCATCTTCGCGAGGAACGGCTCGAGATCCTTGAGGACGACGGGCTCGTACTCGAACGGATACTTCTCGGCCTCGGGCTCGACGAAGAAATCGAACGGATTGCGCACCGCCATGTCGGCGATGAGATCGACCTCGACGAAGAAATGCGTGACTTTGTCGGGGAACACGACGCGCGCGAGGAAGTTGCCGAACGGGTCCTGCTGCCAGTTCAAGAAGTGGCCCTTCGGCTCGACCTTGAGCGCATAGCTCGGGACCGGAGTGTGGCTATGCGGCGCGGGCCGCAGGCGGATCACTTGCGGTCCGAGCTGGACGCGCCGGTCGTATTCGTAGCGAGTCTGGTGGTTCAGCGCGACGTGCAGGGTCATTCTTATGGCGAGCTCGGCGAGCGGCGGAAGCGATTCGAGTATATCGAATCGCGGCCCGCCGACAGCGCGGTTCTAGGGCGCCACGGGTGAGCTCATCTCATTTGTCAGAATGCAGGTCTCGTCGCCGAGGCGCCGACCGCTGGGGCGGGGCGCGTTCCAAGGCGGCGCGCTCGCGCGGTCAGCCACCGATGACGTCGACGCCGCCCATGTACGGCCGCAGCGCCTGCGGGATCGCGATCGAGCCGTCCGCCCGCTGATTGTTCTCGAGCACCGCGATCAGTGTGCGCCCGACGGCGAGCCCCGAGCCGTTCAGCGTGTGCAGCGGCTCGGGCTTGCCGGTCTCGGGATTGCGCCAACGCGCCTGCATGCGCCGTGCCTGGAACGCCTCGCAATTGCTGCACGAGGAGATCTCGCGATACTTGCCCTGCCCCGGCAACCACACCTCGAGGTCGTACGTCTTCGCCGACTGGAAGCCAACGTCGCCGCCACAGAGCGCGAGGACGCGATACGGCAGCTCGAGCCGCTTCAAGATCGCCTCGGCGTTGCCGACGAGCACCTCGAGCTCCCGGTAGGACTCCGACGGCGCCGCGATGTGCACCAGCTCGACCTTCTCGAACTGATGCTGGCGGATCATCCCGCGCGTGTCTTGGCCGTAGGAGCCCGCCTCCGAGCGGAAGCACGGCGTATGCGCGGTGAGGCGCATCGGCAATCGGCCCGGCTCGACGATGCTATCGGCCACGAGGTTCGTGAGCGACACCTCGGCGGTCGGAATCAGACGCAGCTTCGGATCGACGTCGAGCGCGAAGAGCTCCGCCGCGAACTTCGGCAGCTGCCCCGTGCCGAACAGAGTGCGGTCGTTCACGATGTACGGAACGTAGGTCTCGCTGTAGCCGTGCTCCTGCGTCTGCACGTCGAGCATCAGCTGCGTGAGCGCGCGCTGTAGGCGCGCGAGCGCGCCGCGCAGCACGACGAAGCGAGCGCCCGAGAGCTTCGCGGCGGCGTCGAAGTCCATGAGGCCGAGCCTCTCGCCGAGCGCGACGTGATCGAGCGGCGTGAAGTCGAACTTCGGCGGCGTGCCCCAGCGCCGCAGCTCGACGTTGTCGCTCGAGTCCGTGCCCGGCGGCACGGACTCGTGCAGCATGTTGGGCAAGCCTGCGAGGAAATCGTCGAGCTGAGCGGAAGTCGTGGTTAGCTTCCCCTCGGCCGCCGTCAACGAGTCGCCGAGCTCGCCGACCTCGCGCTTCAGCGACTCGACGTCGCCGCCCGCGGCCTTCGCGCGGCCGATGCTCTTCGAGCGCTCGTTGCGCGCCTGGCGCAAGCTCTCGACCTCGACCTGAAGCTCCTTGCGCTGCGCCTCGAGCGAGAGCCAGCGTTCGCGGTCGAGCTTGAAACCGCGGCGTGCGAGATTCGCGACGACCGCGTCGAGGTCTTGGCGGAGCAGCTTGATGTCGAGCATATCGGGGCCTAGGCGGCTAACGGGCGGTCAGGCGCTGCGTATGGTGAGGCGCTCCAGTCGCTGACACCAGCCCTCGAGGACCCAAAAGGCCAACGCGAGCGCCACGGCTATGCCGATCGCGTCGGCCGCGATGTCGAGCAGCTCGAACGAGCGCGTCCGCGTCGCGGTGCCCTGGAGGATGTCGAGCGCGATGCCGAGCAACAGCAGCGCGCCGGCCACGCGCAGGTGCTTCGCACGCGGATAGAGCCCCCCGAACCAGATCATCAGCGCGAAATACGCGCTGAAGTGCTCGACCTTGTCGTTCAGGGGCGGCGTGATCTCTTGTATGACGGGGCCCGGCAACAAGCTGCCCACGACCACGCCGATCACGAGCAGCCAGCCGACCGAAAGCCAGACATAGGGATAGCGCAGCGGCAGCACGGCTCAGCCTCTCCCGCCGATCACATCGACGCCGGCGGGCGGCGTAAATTCGAACACGCCGTCGGCGAGCTCCGGATTGACGACGACGTTCGCGAGCGCGATCCGCGTGACGTGGTTCAATCCATCGACGAGCTCGAGCCGCCGCGGCGCGGCGCCCTCGAAGCCGATCGTCACGGACCTGAAATCGGCCGCGCCGGTCTTCGGCACGAGCTTCACCCACTCGAGGCCGTCGCGCGTGAAGGTTTGCTCGACGTCGAACTCGTCGCGTACATCGCGATCGCCGGAGAGCAGCATCGCGGGGCTCGAGCCGACGGTATCGTCGAGCGGCGAGACGGTCACTTGCGCGAGGTCGACGTCGTACATCCAGAGCTTCTTGCCGTCGGCGACGACAACGAGCTCGGTCGGCTTCGCATAGCTCCACCGGAAGCGGTTGGGCCGCCGAAGCGACAGCGTGCCGGCCTGCGTTTCCAGCAAGTGACCGTCGGGCGAGTACAGCTCTTGCTTGAAATCCGCGGTGAGACTCCGAACGCCGCTCAGGAAAGCGTGCAGCGTCGCGGCACCGTGCTCGTCCGTGCTCTCGGGCTGGGCGCCTACGCCCTGCGCGAGCGCGAGCGCGAATACGGCGACTAGCTCAATCGGCACTCGGAGGCGGCGGGGCAAGCACTTCGCGGAATCCATTCGTCTGCAAGCTCCCAACGATGCCAGCCTCCTCCATGGTCTCCACCATTCGCGCCGCTCGGTTGTAACCGATCTTCAGCCGCCGCTGGATGCCCGAGATGGAGGCCTTGCGCGTCTCGGTCACGATGCGGACAGCCTGATCGTAGAGCGGATCCTGCTCCCCGTCCAACTCGCCCGGCATGCCGCCGCCGCTCGCCTCGAACCCCGGCGCGTCCGTGTCCGGCCCTTCTAGAACGTCTTCGATATAGCTCGGGCTGCCCATCGCACGCAGCGCCTTCACGACCGCGTGCACCTCGTTGTCGGAGACGAACGCCCCATGCACGCGGATCGGCGTCGACGTTCCGAGCGGCAGATACAGCATGTCACCGTGGCCGAGCAGGTGCTCGGCGCCGATCTGGTCCAGGATCGTGCGCGAATCGACTTTCGCCGACACCTGAAACGCGATGCGGCACGGAATGTTCGCCTTGATCAAGCCCGTGATCACGTCGACCGACGGGCGCTGCGTCGCGACGATCATGTGGATGCCCGACGCGCGGGCTTTCTGCGCGAGCCGCGCGATCAGCTCTTCGACCTTCTTGCCGACCATCATCATCATGTCGGCGAGCTCGTCGATGATCACGACGATGAACGGCATCGGCTGGAGCTCGGGCGCCTTGTCGCCTTCCTGCTCGGGCTTGAACGTCGGGTCGAGCAGCGGCTTACCGCTGTCGATCGCGTCTTGCACCTTCTTGTTGTAGCTAGACAGGTGCCGGACACCGAGCCCCGCCATCAGCGCGTAGCGGCGCTCCATCTCGGCGACGCACCAGCGCAACGCGTTAGCGGCCTGCTTCATGTCTGTCACGACGGGCGCGAGCAGATGCGGGATGCCCTCGTAGACGGAGAGCTCGAGCATCTTCGGATCGATCATGATGAGCCGGACGTGCTCGGGTGTGGACTTGTACAGCAGGCTCAAGACCATCGCGTTCAACGCCACGGACTTGCCCGAGCCCGTGGTGCCCGCGATCAAGAGGTGCGGCATCCGTGCGAGGTCGGCGCACATCGGCTGGCCGCCGATATCCTTGCCGAGCGCGAGCGTGAGCGGCGACTTCAGTTCGTCGTAGGCCTGCGACTTCACGATCTCGCCGAGCGCGACGAGCTCGCGGACCTCGTTCGGGATCTCGAGGCCGACGTAGGGCTTGCCCGGAATGATCTCGACCACCCGGACGCTAACGGTCGCGAGCGAGCGCGCGAGATCCTTCGCGAGATTGCTGATCTGGCTGCTCTTCACACCCGCGGCCGGCTTGAGCTCGAAGCGCGTGACGACCGGTCCCGGATGCACGGCGACCACTTCCGCCTCGACGCCGAAGTCGTTGAGCTTGATCTCGACGAGCCGCGACATCGCCTCGAGCGCCTCGGCGGAGTAGCCACCGATCTTCGGCGGCGGGTCGTCGAGCAGCGAGAGCGCCGGCAACTCGGTCGACGCGGGCGGCTCGAACAGCGGCACTTGGCGCTCGCGCTCGCGTTCACGCTCGGCGCGCGCGCTGACCTCGACCTTCTCGATCGTCGGCTCGATCCGCGGCGCGGCGGCTTTGGGCCTAGCGCGCACTTTGGCCACGACCTCTTCGCGCTGCTGCTTCGCGCGCCGGCCTTCGAGCCAGATCCGGAATTGATTCACGCGCACGTTGAGCTCGACCATGCCCGCGTAGACCGCGCGGCCGACGCGATCCATGATCGCGACCCACGACACGCCGGTCGCGAGCGATACCGCCGCGAGCCAAAGCACGAGCAGCAGAACGGTCGCGCCGAGCATGCCGAGCCCGTGCTCGAGCCCGCGGCCGACCAGCTGACCCAAGATGCCGCCCGCGGTCTCGCGCATGTCGCGAGGCTCGAAATGCAGCGTCGCGAGGCCGGAGCTCGTCGCGATCGTGAGTAGGAAGCCCGCGCCGCGCCAGAGCATCGGCCCGCGCTCGGGCAGCTCCTGATGGCGAAACAGGAACACGCCCGCGATCAGCACGAGCACGGGGAACAGGTACGCCGTCTCGCCGACGAGCAGGAATGCGACGTCCGCGAACCAGGCACCGGCGGGCCCCATCCGATTCGCGACGCTGCCGTCGCCGCCCGCGACGCTGAACGAGGGGTCGATGGGGTTATAGCTCAGGAGCGCGAGCAGCAGGATCACGCTCAAGCCCGCGAGGATCCAGAACGCGGACTCGCGTAGCCCGCGAATGCGGGGAACGAAGAATCCGTCGGCGACGGCAGTGTCCTTCGGCTTGCTCAAGCTGTCCGTCAGTAAGCTCTCTTAGGCGCCTGATTATACTGATAACCAAGAGCGAGCATAGCGCGTCGAAATCCTAGTCGCTCGCCAGGGGTCCTACTTATCTCTAACATCGATCCGACTCATTCTACGACTCGCCGAAGCGAGACATGTCACTCCGACTCGAACGCGTTGCGAGCCTCCAACCGGTCGCGCCGGGCGCCTGGAACGCGCTCGCCGGCGACAGCCCGTTCCTGCGCCACGAGTTCCTGACCGCGCTCGAGCGCAGCGGCTGCGTAGGCCCGCGCACGGCCTGGCAACCGGCGTATCTGCTCGCGAAGGAAGGCACCGACCTCGTCGGCGCCATTCCTCTATATATGAAGCACGACTCGCGCGGCGAATTCGTATTCGACTGGGGCTGGGCGGACGCCTATGAGCGCAGCGGGCGGCGCTATTACCCGAAGCTCGTCGCGGCGGTGCCCTTCACGCCGGCGACCGGAACGCGGCTGCTCGTCCGGCCCGGCGCCGACGTGTCGCTCGTGCGCGAGCAGCTGATCGCCGGGGCGCTCGCGGTTGCGACGGAGCTCCGCGTCTCGTCGTTGCACGTGCTGTTCCCGATCGAGGCGGAACGCGAGCGCCTCGCCGCCGCCGGCCTATTGAGCCGCAAAGCCTGCCAGTTCCACTGGCACAACGACGGCTACACCGACTTCGACGACTTTCTCGCCCGCTTCAGCTCCGCCAAGCGTAAGAAGGCCAAGCGCGAGCGCAGGCGCGTCGCCGAAGCGGAGATTACATTCGAGCATCTGCGCGGCGACGAGCCGAGCGAGGCCGAGTGGGACGCGATCTTCGACTTCTACTCGCGCACGTTCGAGTGTCGCGGTCGGCCGCCGTACTTGAATCGTGCGTTCTTCGCCGAGATCGCGCGCACGATGCCCGAGAATCTCGTCATCATCCTCGCGCGCTTCCGCGGGACACCGATCGCGTGCGCGATCTGCTTCCGCGGTGGCGACACGCTCTACGGCCGCTATTGGGGCAGCGCGGCGGACTTCCACAGCCTGCACTTCGAGACGTGCTATTACCAAGGCATCGACTACTGCATCCGCGAGCGGCTCGCGAAGTTCGAGCCCGGCACGCAAGGCGAGCACAAAATCAGTCGCGGCTTCACGCCGAGCGCGACGTGGTCGTGCCACTGGCTCGGCGACCCGGACTTCCACGACGCGGTCGCGGACTTCCTCGCGCGCGAGACCCATCACGTCGACGCATACATGGACGAGCTCGACGAGCACGTGCCGTACCGCAACGACGCGCTGCCGCCGATCGCGGCACCGTAGCTCGATGTCTACGCTGCGCTGGCTGTCGAGCGCCGATGCCGCGGACCGATTCCCTCCCGCGAGCCAGGCCCTGACCGAGCCGAACGGGTTGCTCGCCGCCGGCGGCGACCTTAGCCCTAAGCGGCTGCTCGCCGCCTATCGGCGCGGCATCTTCCCGTGGTACGAGGAGGGTCAGCCGATACTCTGGTGGAGCCCGGACCCTCGCTCGGTGCTGCAACCGGATGCCGTCAAGGTGTCGCGCAGCCTGCGGCGCTCCTTAAATAGAGGGGGCTTCGACCTGAAGATCGACTACGCGTTCGCGGCAGTCGTCGCGGCCTGCGCGGAGCCGCGCCGCTACACGGACGCGACCTGGATCACGCGCGAAATGGCCGCGGCTTATACGCGATTGCACCGGCTCGGCTGGGCGCACTCGTTCGAGAGTTGGCGCGACGGCGAGCTCGTCGGTGGGCTCTACGGCGTCGCGATCGGCCGCGTATTCTTCGGCGAGTCAATGTTCGCGCGCGCGACCGACGCGTCGAAAGTCGCGCTCGTGCGGCTGGCCGAGCACTTGCGGGCGCGCGAGTTTCGGCTCATCGACTGTCAAGTCGCTTCCGCGCACGTCGCGAGCCTCGGCGCGACGACCGTGTCGCGCGCCAATTTCCTCGCGCTGCTCGACGAATACTGCGAGCCGCCGGGCGAGCCCGCGCGCTGGAGTTGATCGCTCGGTCGCAAAGTCGCGACAGCAATGCGCTCGTAACCTCGCGACCCGCCAGTCGTTTGCCGCCGTTGCGCTCGATATGCAACAATGCCGCGCCCTAATCGGGCACCAACTCACACTGAATGGCCAAAGAAGAAGCGATACAAATGGAAGGTACGGTAGTGGAAACGCTGCCGAACACGACCTTTCGCGTCGAGCTCGCGAATGGCCATATCGTCACCGCGCACATCTCGGGGAAGATGCGCAAGCATTACATCCGAATTCTGAAAGGCGACGCCGTGACCGTCGAGCTCACGCCCTACGACCTCACGAAGGGCCGGATCACCTATCGCGCGCGCTGACGCGCGCTAGCCTGAAGGGCCGCCGCGCGTCTCGACTCAGTGCTGTGAGCTCTCGGGCAAGTGCTCGAGCTCGCGGACTTCGGGCTCGCTCGTGAGCACGAGACCTTCCCCATCCGCCGCGACCTCGACGCGCACGTGGCCGCCGCCGGCGAGCTTGCCGAACAAGAGCTCCTCGGCGAGCGGGCGCTTGATGTGCTCCTGGATCACGCGCGCCATCGGCCGCGCGCCCATCTTCTTGTCGTAGCCGCGCTTTGCGATCCAGTCGCGCGCGGCCTGATCGAGCTCGATCGTCACGGCGTTCTTGTCGAGCTGCGCCTCGAGCTCGACGATCAGCTTGTCGACGACGCGAGCGATCGATAGCTCGTCGAGCGGCTCGAACTGGATGATCGCGTCGAGGCGGTTGCGGAATTCGGGCGAGAACAGCTTCTTCAGAACTTCCATTGAGTCGGTCGAGTGATCCTGCGTCGTGAAGCCGACCGACGCGCGGCTCGACTCCTGTGCGCCCACGTTCGTCGTCATCACGATCGTGACGTTGCGGAAGTCGGCCTTGCGGCCGTTGTTATCCGTCAGCGTGCCGTGATCCATCACCTGGAGCAGCAAGTTGAAGACTTCGGGATGCGCCTTCTCGATCTCGTCGAACAAGAGTACGCAGTGCGGATGCTTCGTGATCGCTTCGGTGAGCAAGCCGCCTTGATCGAAGCCGACGTAGCCCGGCGGCGCGCCGATCAGGCGCGAGACCGTGTGCCGCTCCATGTACTCAGACATGTCGAAGCGGATCAGCTCGACGCCCATGGTCATCGCGAGCTGGCGCGTGACCTCGGTCTTGCCGACGCCGGTCGGTCCCGAGAACAGGAACGAGCCGACGGGCCTGCGCTCGTCTCCGAGACCCGAGCGCGCCATCTTGATCGCCGCGCCGAGCGCGCCGATCGCGCGATCTTGACCGAAGATCACGAGCTTCAGATCGCGCTCGAGGTGACGCAGCGTGTCGCGGTCGGACGCCGAGACGTTCTTCGGCGGAATCCGCGCGATCTTCGCGACGATGTTCTGGATCAGCTCGACGTCGACGACCTTTGGTCGAGTCGCCTCGGGCTGGAGCCGGCAGTAAGCGCCGGCCTCGTCGATCACGTCGATCGCCTTGTCCGGCAAGTGCCGGTCGTTGATATGCCGGCTCGAGAGCTCGACGGCCGCGCGCAGCGCCTCGTCGGAATACGAGATGCCGTGATGCTCCTCGAAGCGGCTCTTGAGGCCGCGCAAGATCTCGACCGTCTCGTCGACGGACGGCTCGGTGACGTCGATCTTCTGGAAGCGCCGCGCGAGCGCATGGTCCTTCTCGAAGATCCCGCGGTACTCGTTATAAGTAGTGGAGCCGATGCAGCGCAGCTCGCCGTTCGCGAGCACGGGCTTGATGAGGTTCGACGCGTCCATCACGCCGCCCGACGCGGCGCCCGCGCCGATCACGGTGTGGATCTCGTCGATGAACAAGATCGCGCCCGGCTGCTTCTTCAGTCCCGCGACCACGCCCTTCAACCGCTTCTCGAAATCGCCGCGATACTTGGTGCCCGCGATCAACGAGCCCATGTCGAGCGCGTAGATCGTGCAGCGCCGGAGCACGTCCGGAACCTTGCCCTCGACGATCAATCGCGCGAGCCCTTCCGCGAGCGCGGTCTTGCCGACACCGGCTTCGCCGACGAACAGCGGGTTGTTCTTGCGGCGGCGGCAAAGTATCTGCACGGTGCGCTCGATCTCGAGCTGCCGCCCGATCAGGGGATCGATCTTGCCGGCCTCGGCGAGCGCGTTGAGATTCGTCGTGAAGCGCTCGAGCGGGCTCGCCTCGCCGGCGCGCTCCTCGGCGTTGCCGTCGTCGCTCTCCGGCTTTGCCTCTTGGATCTTCGGCACGCCGTGCGACACATAATTCACGACGTCGAGCCGACCGACGTCTTGCAAGCCGAGCAGATAGACAGCCTGCGACTGCTTCTCGCCGAAGATCGCAACCAGCACGTTCGCCGGCGTGACTTCTTTGCGGCCGCTCGACTGCACGTGAAACACCGCGCGCTGCAGCACGCGCTGAAAGCCGAGCGTCGGCTGCACATCGGTCGACTCGTCTTCTTCTTCGCTGCGCAGACGCGGAGTCGAAGCGTCGATGAACTCCTTCAGCTCGCGGCGAAGACGCACGAGGTCCGCGCCGCACGCCTTCAGAATCTCGACAACGGGCGGCGTATCGAGCAGCGCGAGCAGCAAGTGCTCGACCGTGATGAACTCGTGGCGTTCATCGCGAGCACGTTGGAACGCGTCGTTCAGACAATATTCGAGCTCGTTCGACAGCATTTAAGTCTCTTCCATGGTGCAAAGGAGCGGATGTTGATGCTGCTGAGCGAGCCCCGTGACCTGCGCGACTTTCGTCTCCGCAATCTCGTAGGTGTACACGCCGCAGACTCCCTTTCCCTTCGTATGGACCTCCAACATGATCCGGGTCGCCGTGTTGCGATCCAAAGAAAACACCTTCTCGAGCACCTGAACGACGAATTCCATCGGAGTGTAATCGTCATTCAGCAGAATGACCCGGTAGAGAGGCGGCCGCTTGAGCCGCGGCTTGGCCTCTTCAGTCACGAGACCGTGATCGTCGCCGGCTTTGAATCGCTCGTTGGCCATGCTCTCGGGAATTCTATCGACCCTCGACTGTCAATGGAAAGGCGCGCGCCAAGACCCGTTCGGGGGGTTCGAACGTGTGACGGGTGTCGCAATCGAGCGTCACAGTTTTAGTGAATTCAGTCACTTGTTGCTTGGTGTGTTGCTGACCTATCATGGCCAGCCGATCCTAGTCCGCGCTCGGAGTCGGACACCCGTATGGACCTTGCGAAGCACCTCGGTACCTGGAAGGAACGATCACCCGAGCAATGGGTCCGCACGGCGAACCGTTATCTTCCTACCGGCGGTACCGCGATATTGGTGCTCGCGATCGCATATCAACTCGCCGCGCTGACCTGGGTGATCGCGCCCGGGGCGCCGCCTCCGGTCCGACTGCGATCGGCCTCGGCGGCCGAGCCGGCCACGAGCGATGCCCAGGCCGCGGATATCGAGGCGCTGCTCCACTCGCATCTCTTCGGCGAAGCCGACAAGGCGCCGCCCGCGCCGGCCACCGAGAACGTCACGGACGCCCCCGACACGACGCTGAGCTTGGACCTGCGCGGAATCCTGGCTATCGGCGGAGAAGGGTCTGATGGCGCAGTGATCATCGCGGCCAACCGCGGCGAGGACAAAAACTATCGTGTGGGCCAGGCAATCGATAACGCGAGCGGCACGAAGCTCTACTCGGTCTTTTGGGACCGGGTTCTGCTCGACCGCGGCGAGGGCCGCTACGAGACGTTGCGGCTGCCGAAGGAGCTGCTCGGCACGCCGGCGGCGCGCGCGAGGGGCCCGATGATGGCGCCGCCACCCGTCGCAGCCCCGGCAGCGAACGAGACGCTGCGTAACGTGATCAGCCAGAACGCGTCACGGTTCACCGACATCGTTCGAATCTCGCCGCAGGTCGAACAGGGCAAGACCGTCGGCTTTCGTGTCCAGCCGGCCAAGGATCGCCCAACCTTCGACGCGCTCGGCCTCGTGCCCGGCGACGTGGTCACCCAGATCAACGGCGTCGCGCTCGACGACGCGAGCAAAGGGTTGCAGGCGTTCGAGGCGCTCGGCGAAGCGACGCAGGCGAACGTGACCGTGCTTCGCGACGGCGCTCCGCAAGCGCTCGTGATCGACACGACGCAGCTTCAGGGCCTCAAGGACAAGGACAAGGAGAACCGCCAGTGACGCGCGCAACCGCGCCGCGCTCGCGCGGCGTCGGCAGCCGGGCGGCAGCGCTCGCCCTCTCGCATTCTCCTGTTTGCGCGGTGCTGCTCGCCGCGGCGTTCTGGGCCGGCTCCGCCTCGGCGCAGCCTCAGCGCACGCCGCTGCAAGGGCCGCAGCTCACGCCGAACTATCGCGAGGCCGACATCCGCGTCGTCGCGGACCAGGTCCAGCAGGTCATCGGCCGGCCGATCATCATCGATCCGCGCGTGCGCGCGCAGGTCACGGTGCTGTCGAACGCACCGATGTCGCCCGACGCCTTCTACAAGCTGTTCCAATCGGCGCTCGAGGTGCACGGCTTCGTCGCGCTCGACTCGGGCAGCGCGATCGAGATCGTCCCGGACGCCAATGCGCGTTTCGGCGAGGGCGACGACTACGTGTCGCAAGCGATCGTGCTCGAGAACATCGGCGCGGCGCAGCTCGTGCCGATCCTGAGGCCGCTGTTGCCGCAGTCGGCCCATCTCGCCGCTCACCCGGCCTCGAACGCGCTGATCGTGGCCGACCGCCCGCAGAACATCGAACGAATGATGCGGCTGATCCGGAGGATGGACAAAGCCGGCACCGCCGAGATCGAGGTCATCGCGCTCGAGAACGCATCGGCCGACGAGGTAGTGCGGACGCTGGGCGCGCTGAACCAGGCCGCGCAGGCGGCCGGCGGCACGCCGCCGGTACAGGTGATCGCGGACACGCGGACGAACAGCGTGCTGCTGAGCGGCGCGAGCACGTCGCGCCTGCAGTACCGCGCATTGATCGCGCACCTCGATACGCCGTCCGCGCAGGGCGGCAATACGCAGGTTGTCTATCTGAACTACGCGGACGCGATGGACCTCGCGAGCAAGCTCCAGTCCCAGTTCGGCACGGCCGGAGGCTCGGGAGGCGGCGCCGCGAAGCCGCCCGCGGGCGCCGCCGCCGCGGAAGGCGCCACGGGTCCCGTCACGATCTGGGCCGACGCGGGCACGAACGCGCTCGTGATCAACGCGCCCGAGCGCATCCGCCAAGACATGCTGGCGGTGATCAAGCAGATCGACATCCCGCGGCTGCAGGTCGCGGTCGACGCGATCATCGTCGAGCTCACGCAGCAGAAGTCGGCCGAGCTCGGCGTGACGTGGGCGGTCGGCAACAACGGCAAGGCGGCCGGCCTCACGAACTTCAGCGGCACGACCGGCGGCATCGTCCAACTCGGCACCGCAGCCGGCGGCGGCTCGGGCACGCCGAGCCCGAACCTGATCCGGGACGGTCTCACGCTCGCCGTCGGCAAGATCGCGGAGAACGGCCTCAGCTGGGCGGCGGTCGTCGACGCGCTCGCCGGCGACGCCGACACGAACATCGTCTCGACGCCGCACATCGTGACGCTCGACAACGAGGAAGCCGAGATCAAGGTCGGCCAGGAAGTCCCGTTCGTCACCGGTCAGTTCACGAACACGGGCGCGACGAACGGCGCGGTAAATCCGTTCCAGACGATCCAGCGCCAGCAGGTCGGCACCCGGCTCAAGATCACGCCGCAAATCAACGAAGGCAACGGCGTGAAGCTCACGATCGAGCAGGAGACTTCGAGCATCGCAGGCGGCTCGAGCGGCGCCGTCGATCTCGTGACCAATACGCGCACGATCACGACCTCGGTATTCGTGAACGACGGCGACGTGCTCGTGCTCGGCGGCCTGCTCGACGATCAGATGCGCCAGAACGAGCAGCACGTCCCGGGCATCGGCAAGATCCCGGGCTTAGGCTGGCTGTTCCGCGCGCGCAAGAGCGAGCACGACAAGTCGAACCTCATGGTCTTCATTCGGCCTACCATCCTGCACAACGAAGCCGACGCGCGCTTCAAGACGGGCGAGAAGTACAGCTACATCCAGGAGCTCCAGCGACAGATGGCCTCGAGCCCGGTCAAGCTGCTGAAGGACGAGAAGCAGCCCTTGCTGCCGCCGTTGCCGCCGGGGCCGGAGGAGTCGCTGCAGCAGCCCGCCGCCCCGGGATCCGAGGCGCCGCAGAACCCGACGGCGCGGCCGACCCCGACGTCCGCTCCAAGTCCGGCTAATGGCGGTCAACCCAACTAGCAAGGAAGCCGCGCCGCTCGACGCCGTCGCGATCGAGCCCGCGCGCAACCTGCCTTTCGCATTCGCGAAGCGCAACGGCGTGCTGTTCCAGGAGCGCGAGCACGGCGTGCTCAAGGCGATTTATCGAACCGGGACCGCGCCTCTGGTCTTGGCCGAGGTCCGGCGGTTCGCCGGCGGGCCCGTCCGATTCGCCGAGGTCGACCCGCAGGCGTTCGACGCGCGGCTCCAGGCCGCGTACGAGAGCGGCGCAGCGATGACGATGGTCGAAGGCCTCGACGGCGAGACCGACCTGCTTGCGGTCGCGCAGCAGCTGCCCGAGCCGTCGGACCTCATCGACAGCGACGACGAGGCGCCGATCATCCGGCTCATCAACGCGCTGCTGACACAAGCCGTCAAGGACAACGCGTCGGACATTCACATCGAGCCGTTCGAGAACCGAATGACGGTGCGCTTCCGGATCGACGGCGTGCTGCGCGAGGTGTTGCAGTCGAAGCGCGCGGTCGCGCCAATCGTGGTGTCGCGCATCAAGGTGATGTCGAAGCTCGACATCGCCGAGAAGCGCCTGCCGCAGGACGGCCGCATTTCGCTGCGGATCGCGGGGCGCGCCGTCGACGTGCGCGTGTCGACGATCCCGTCGGGCCACGGCGAGCGTGTGGTGCTCCGCTTGCTCGACAAGCAGGCCGGACGGCTCACGCTGTCGAATCTCGGCATGTCGGACCCGGACCAGGCGCTGATGGACGAGCTCGTCCACCGGCCCCACGGCATCTTGCTCGTGACGGGCCCGACCGGCTCGGGCAAGACCACGACGCTCTACGCGGCGCTCGAGCGGATCAACGACCTCTCGAGCAACATTTTGACCGTCGAGGACCCGATCGAGTACCACATCGACGGCATCGGGCAGACTCAGGTCAACACCAAGGTCGAGATGACATTCGCGCGCGGCCTGCGCGCGATCTTGCGCCAGGATCCCGACATCGTGATGGTCGGCGAGATCCGCGACCTCGAGACCGCGGAGATCGCGGTGCAAGCGAGCTTGACGGGTCACCTCGTGCTGTCGACGCTGCACACCAATACGGCCGTCGGCGCCGTCACTCGGCTCCGCGACATGGGCGTCGAGCCGTTCCTGCTGTCATCGAGCTTGATCGGCGTGCTCGCGCAGCGCCTCGTGCGCGTGCTCGACCCCGCGCTGCGCGTGCCGTATACCGCAAGCGAGTACGAGTGCCGGATTCTGAACGTCGACCCGGCGAATCCACCGACGATTTACCGCTCGCCGACCGATGATTATGGCTACGCGGGCCGCACGGGCATCTACGAGCTGGTCCAGGTCGACAACACGATGCGCACGATGATTCACGACGGCGCGGGCGAGCACGAGCTCGAGCGCTACGCGCGCACGCTGACTCCGAGCATCCGCGAGGACGGAATGCAGAAGGTCCTTGCCGGAAAGACGACGCTCGAGGAGGTTGTCCGAGTTACGCGGGCCGACTGATGGGCGCGTACCAATACGTCGCGGTCGACCCGGGCGGCAAAGAGCATCGCGGCGTGCTCGAAGGCGATACGCCGCGCCATGTCCGCCAGCTGCTTCGCGAGAAGCAACTTTTCCCCGTCGAGGTAGCCGAGGTCGAGCAGCGCGAGCGCATTGCTCGACGCCAGCTCAGCCTGCGGCGCGGCGTCTCGGGCCTCGACCTCGCACTGCTCACGCGCCAGCTCGCGACGCTCGTGCGCGCGGGTCTGCCGCTCGAGGAGGCGTTGCTCGCGGTCAGCGAGCAGACCGAAAAGGCGCGTCTCAAGAGCATCATCCTCGGCGTGCGGGCCAAGGTGCTCGAGGGACACTCGCTCGCGGTCGGGCTCGAGGACTTTCCGCACGCGTTCCCGACCGTTTACAGGGCCACCGTCTCCGCCGGCGAGCAGGCCGGCCAGCTCGACACGGTGCTCGAGCGGCTCGCGGAGTTCACGGAGTCGCGGCATGCGCTCCAGCAGAAGATCACGCAGGCGATGATCTATCCGATCGTCTTGACTTGCATCGCTTTTTTCATAGTGACGCTGATGCTCGTATACGTCGTGCCGAAGGTCGTCGGCGTGTTCGAGACTACTGGCCAGCAGCTGCCGTTCCTCACGCGGGCCCTGATCGCGTTCTCGGGGCTGATTCAGCACTGGTGGTTCGTGATCATCGCCGCGATCGTGCTCGTGGTGTTCGGCGCCTCGCGCGCATTGCGCAGCGAGGCCGCGCGACGCAGGGTGCATTGGTGGCTGCTCAAGGCGCCGATTTTCGGCCGCGTGACGCGCGGCTTGAACACGGCTCGATTCACGCGGACGTTGAGCATCCTGACGTCGAGCGGCGTGCCGGCGCTCGAGGCGCTCAGGATCAGCGCGTCGGTAATCCTGAACATCCCGATGCGCGAGGCCGTCGACGAGGCCGCCGTGCGTGTGCGCGAAGGCGGCGCGATCGGGCGCTCGCTCGCGCAGTCGAAGCTGTTCCCGCCGATGAGCATCCATCTGATCTCGAGCGGTGAGACGAGCGGCGAGCTCGACGCTATGCTCGGCCGCGCGGCGTCGCATCAAGAAAGCGAGATGGACAGCTTGCTGTCGACGATGTTGAGCGTGCTCGAGCCGCTCCTGATCGTCGTGATGGGCCTCATGGTGCTCACGATCGTGATGGCGATTTTGTTACCGATCTTCCAGATCAATCAGCTCGTCCGATAGCCCAAGAAACACGCGTCGCGCAACAATCGTTTGTGACGTTTGTGCGGTCGTTCACAGGTCCTTTCGGGGGGTATTGCCAAGACTCAGTTTGCGGGTTTATAAAGCGGCCGTTGCGATTTCCGATTGACCGACTCACATGGAGGGGAGGATGAAGCTCAAAGAGTCGGAAGAAGACGAGGATCTCGACGAGGAAACCGAGGAAACCGAAGAAGCCGATGAAGGCGAGGACGACGCCGAAGAGAGCGCGGCCCCACCTGAGACGGACAACGTCGGCGACCCATCGGTCGAGATCAACGTCGAGGCTTTGATTCACGAGATCGAGGCGGAGGGCGACACCTCACGCCCGGGTGGAGAGCTGGCGGCGAAACGCCGGCTCGAAGATCTCATGGAGAAGAAGCGCGCGAAGCGCGAGCTCGAAGATTTCGATGATTACGAAGTCTAGTCCGCCGCACGCCTGAGAAAAGGTCACCCAGCGGCAGGCCAAGCAGTAACCGTTGCGGCGCGACTCATTGGAAGTCGCGCGAGCGCGTGACTAAGCTCCCGAGCCATTCGCTGTGATCGAAGAGCCGCTCGGCGATCACGTGTAGCACACTCCCCTCCTTCTGCACCTTGCCCACGACGCCCATGAGCGCGGACGCGCGCACGATCCGGCGTTCGCTCTGCGCGAGGCTGTCCCAGATCACGAGGTTCAAGTAGCCGGTCTCGTCCTCGAGCGTGACGAACGTGACACCGGACGCGCTCGACGGCCGCTGTCGGGTGATCACGAGCCCCGCCGAGCGGACGCGCGTGCCGTGGGGGAGCCCGGCCACCGAACGCGCGTCGAGAATCTCGTGGTCGACGAGCCGCTCGCGCAACAGGGCGAGCGGATGGCGGCCGAGCGTGAGGTTGAGATGCCGATAGTCGGCCGCGATGTCCTCGCTTTCTGTGGGGCGGCGCAACATCGGCAGCGCTTCATTGAACCGCATCGAGGCCAGGAGCTCGGCGGGCTTCTCGACCCCTGCGACGTCCCAACGCGCGCGGTGGCGATGGCCCGCGATCCCTTGCAGCGCGCCCGCCGACGCGAGCGCACCGAGATCCTTCGCGCCGAGCGCCGCGCGTTCGGCGAGATCGCGCGCCGTGTCGAACGCGTGAGCCGCGCGCGCCTCGGCCACGCGCTTGCCGCCGTCGGTCGATAGGCCATTGACGTTGTTAAACCCAAGCCTCAGCGCCGGCTTCGGGTCCTCGCGGAGCTCGAGTGTCGACTCGTAGTCGCTGAGATTCACATCGACCGGACGCACTTCGACTCCGTGCTCGCGCGCCGAGCGCACGAGCTGCTGCGGCGCGTAGAAACCCATCGGCTGGCTGTTCAACAGCGCGCAGCAGAACGCGGCCGGCTCGTGATGCTTGAGCCACGCCGACACATAGACGAGCAGCGCGAAACTCGCCGCATGCGATTCCGGGAACCCATATTCGCCGAATCCCTTGATCTGGTTGAAGAGCCGCTCGGCGA
>Ga0326726_10000478_pt1 | contig 37317 bp, 32 predicted proteins | sample MHFenrmetagenome_2_FD_207603 | JGI IMG/M metagenome (GOLD analysis project Ga0326726, IMG submission 207603) | Lab enriched peat soil microbial communities from Michigan Hollow, Ithaca, NY, United States - MHF15MN | ecosystem: Environmental > Terrestrial > Soil > Wetlands > Peat | place: USA...
CGGTCGTGCTGGTCGCCGCGCTGCGCGGCGTGCCGACGATGGTGCTCGAACAGAACGCGGTGCCCGGGCTCACGAACCGGTTGCTCGCGCGGGTCGTGCGGGCGGCGGCGGTGACCTTCGAATCGACGCAGGCGTTTTTCGGTGCCAAGGCGATCGTCAGCGGTAACCCGGTCCGACCGGAGTTCTTCGCGACGGCCGGACCAGAACGGGAGTCGGAAGGCGATGAGCACGCATCCGTTGCATCGGTTACAGGGGTCCTAGTTTTTGGCGGCTCTCAGGGCGCGCACGCAATCAACATGGCCATGGTGGAGGCAGCGCCGCGGCTGGCGGCCGGCGGTTCGCGTCTTCGTCTCGTTCACCAGACGGGAGAGCGAGACCTGGAGATGGTGCGCACCGCCTACCGGCAGGCGGGGCTTCAGGCCGACGTCGAGCCGTTCCTCTACGACATGGGACGGCGACTCCGACAGGCGGACGTAGTCGTCTGCCGCGCCGGCGCGACGACGCTGGCGGAGATCACCGCGGCGGGCGCGGCGGCGATTCTGATTCCGCTGCCGGGCGCGACCGACGATCACCAGCGCAAGAACGCCGAGGTGCTTCAGTCGGCCGGCGCCGCGGAATTGCTGCTGCAGGCCGATCTCTCGGGCGCGGTGCTGGCGGAACGCATCGCCGCGCTCGCCGGCGATCGAGCGCGGCGGCAGCGGCTGTCGGCGGCGGCGCGATCGCTCGCGCGCCCCGACGCCGCGAAGGTGATCGTCGATCGGGCGCTGGAGCTGGTGACGTGAGGCGGCGGTGCTAGGCAAGACGCGGCGCATTCACTTCATCGGGATCGGCGGCATCGGCATGAGCGGGATCGCCGAGCTGCTCGCGAATCTCGAGTACGTGGTGAGCGGCTCGGATGAAAAGCGATCGCCCGTCACCGAGCGGCTGGCGACGCTGGGGATTCGGATCGCGTACGGGCACGACGCGGCTCACGTCGGCGACGCGGACGTCGTCGTGACCTCGTCCGCGGTGCGGGCGACGAACCCCGAAGTGCGGGAAGCGGCACGACGGCAGATTCCCGTTATCCCGCGCGCCGAGATGCTCGGGGAGCTGATGCGCCTCAAGTACGCGATCGCCGTCGCGGGCGCGCACGGAAAGACGACGACGACGTCGATGATCGCGCTGGTGCTCGAGCGCGCCGGTCTCGATCCGACGGCGGTGATCGGCGGGCGGCTGAGCGCTTTCGGCAGCAACGCGCGGCTCGGCCGGGGGCCACTGATGGTGGCCGAGGCGGACGAAAGCGACCGATCGTTTCTGAAATTGTTTCCGACGCTGGCAGTGATGACGAACATCGACCACGAGCACCTCGAGAACTACGGCGGCTTCGACGACCTGCAGCAGGCGTTCGTCGACTTCGCCAATCGCGTGCCGTTCTTCGGCGCGGTGATCGCGTGTGTCGACGATCCGAATCTGGCTGCTGTGCTGCCGCGCATCACGCGTCGCGTGACGACGTATGGGCTGTCCTCGCCCGATGCTGATTTGACCGCGATCGGTGTCGCGCTGGGGCCGCGTGAAGTGACCGCGACGGTCCAGCGTCGCGTGCGCAACTCCGGTGCGCCGGCCACACTCACGACGCTCGGGCCGCTGACGCTGCCCGTTCCCGGCCGGCACAATCTCCAGAACGCGCTGGCCGCCATCGCCGTTGGCCTTGAACTCGACGTGCCGTTCGAGCGCATCGTGGCAGGTTTGAAGGATTTTCATGGCGCCGAAAGGCGCTTTGATATCCGCGGCGAGCCGAACGGCATCCTCGTCGTCGACGACTACGGCCACCATCCGACGGAGATCGCGGCGGTCCTCGCAGCCGCGCGGGCCTTCAACCGGCGCATCATCGTGGCCTTTCAGCCGCACCGCTTCTCGCGCACCGCGTCGCTGATGGACGCGTTCGGCCCGGCCCTCGCGGCGGCCGATCACATCGTGCTCACGGACATCTATACGGCGGGCGAGGATCCCATCCCCGGCGTCACGCTCGACGCGCTCGCGTCGTCCATCCGTCGGACGGTCCGTTCGGTGGAGATCGCGCGGGCGCTCGAGGACGTCGTGCCGGCGATCGTGCGCTTCGCGAAGCCAGGCGATCTCGTGATTACCCTGGGCGCTGGATCGATCGGCGGCGTCGCGGATCGACTCGTCGCCGCCCTGGGTGGAACCCGATCGACACCGGCGGTGCATCGATGAGCGCGGTTGCCGCGCCGGCCGATCGCCGGTTCCGCCGTCACCACGTCAAGCCCGCGCGCCGGAGACGGCAGTGGCGCGCGTGGATCGCACCGGGCCTGAAGTACAGCGCGATTGCCGCGCTGCTGGTGTTCGGCGTGTACCGCGGCGGCGCCGTCGCCGCCCACGCGCACGTGCTGCAGATCGACCGCATCGTCGTGAGCGGCAACGTGCGCCTGTCAAAAGGCGAAGTCTTGACGATGCTGGGGGGCCTGCGGGGCGAGAGCCTGCTGTTCACCGATCTCGACGCGTGGCGCAAGCGCCTGCAGGCGTCGCCGTGGGTCCGCGAAGCCGCCCTGCGGCGATCGCTGCCGTCGACGGTGGACGTGGCGATCGTCGAGCGGCAGCCGATGGGCGTCGGCCGCATCAACGGCGAGATGTACCTCGTCGACGAGCACGGCGTGATCATCGATCAGTACGGCCCGCAGTATGCGGATCTCGACCTGCCAATCGTCGACGGGCTGACGATGTCGGACGGCGGCTCGCTGACCGATGAGGCGCGGGCGGAATTCGCGGCGCGCGTGATCGCGTCGCTCCGGCCGGCGCCGCGGATTGCCCGGCGGCTGTCGCAGATCGACGTCGCCGACCTGCACAACGCGCTGGTCATTCTCAGCGGCGACGCGGCGGTCGTCCAGCTGGGGGACGACCAGTTTCTGCCGCGGCTCCAGACGTACCTCGATCTGGCGGCGGCGCTGCGTCAGCGGGTCCCAAACATCGACTACGTCGACATGCGATTCGACGATCGGGTGTACGTGCGGCCGGCCGGCAAGCCGGTGAGAGCGATGGACAAGAAGCGATGACTCTCGAAGACCCTGAGGTCCCCCGACGGCCCTGGAGGAGATGTGGCGCGTAAAGAACGGTACCTGGTCGGACTTGACGTCGGCACGTCGAAGGTGACGGCGGTCGTCGGTGAGATGCTCGATGGGGACGGCCTCGACGTCGTCGGGCTCGGCGTGGCCGAATCGCGCGGGATCCGCCGCGGCGTCGTCGTCAATCTCGAGGCCGCCGTCGAGTCCATCAAGAAGGCGATCGAGGAAGCCGAGCTGATGGCCGGCGTCGAAATCGACTCCGTGCACCTCGCGCTCTCGGGCCCGCACATCAAGGGCTTCAACAGCCGCGGCGTCATCGCGGTCGCTGGGAAGAACCGCGAGATCACGCGCGAGGACGTGCGGCGCGCGATCGACGCCGCGAAAGCCGTCTCGCTGCCGACGGGCCGCGAAATCCTGCACGTGCTGCCGCAGGATTTCGTCGTCGACGAGCAGGACGGCATCGGCGCGCCCGTCGGCATGACCGGCGCGCGGCTCGAGGTGAACGTCCACATCGTCACGGGCAGCCAGAGCTCGACGCAGAACATCGTCGCGTGCGTGAACCGCGCCGGCGTGACGGTGAAGGAGACCGTCGTCGAGCAGCTCGCGGCGAGCGATGCCGTGCTGACCGACGACGAGAAGGAACTCGGCGTCGCGCTCGTCGACATCGGCGGCGGGACGACCGACATTGCGATCTACGAGCGCGGCAGCCTGTGGCACACGGCCGTGGTGGGCGTCGGCGGCGATCACTTCACCAACGACATCGCCGTCGGCCTGCGCACGCCCGTGCCGGAAGCGGAGAAGATCAAGCGCAAGTGCGGGTGCGCGCTGTCGGGCATGGTCGACGAAGACGACACGATGGAAGTGGCGAGCGTCGGCGGGCGCAAGCCGCGCGTGATGGCGCGGCGCATCCTGTCGGAAATTCTCCAGCCGCGCGCCGAGGAGATTTTCCATCTGGTCTGGGACGAGATCCGGCGCGCCGGTCACGAGAAGAGCCTGAACTCCGGCATCGTGCTGACCGGCGGTGGGGCGATTCTCGACGGCATGCCGGAAATCGCCGAACAGATCTTCGATCTGCCGATCCGCCGCGGCTGTCCGACGGGCGTGGGCGGCCTGGCCGACCACGTGAACAGTCCGACGTTCGCGACCGGCGTCGGCCTCGTGCTCTACGGGTATCGCAACATGATGGGTGAAGCGGCGCGGACACCGGTCGGCGCCGGCGCGCTGGTGCGCGCGGCCGGACGGCTGCGCGGCTTGTTCAGGGAGTTCTTCTGACGCGGACGGCCGCACAACGGGGGCGAGACTGATGGCTGACAACAAGACGCCGCACGACGGCAGCAGGGACGCGAAGAACATGAGGCTGCATCTCGGAGAGGAGCGGAGCGCCGGCGCCCGCATCAAGGTGATCGGCGTGGGCGGCGGCGGCGGCAACGCCGTCAACCGGATGGTCCGCACGGGCCTGGACGGCGTCGAGTTCCTGGTCGCCAACACCGACCTGCAGGCGTTACGCATGAACGGCGCGTCGGTCAAACTGCAGATCGGCGCCAAGCTGACGAAAGGCCTCGGCGCCGGCGCCGATCCGACGATCGGCCGCCAGGCCGCTCTCGAGGATACCGAGGGGATCCTCCAGGCGCTCGATGGCGCCGACATGATCTTCGTCACCACCGGTCTCGGCGGTGGCACCGGCACCGGCGCCGCGCCCGTCATCGCGAGCCTCGCCAGCGAGTTGGGCGCGCTCACGGTAGCCGTCGTCACCAAGCCGTTCAAGTTCGAGGGGAAGAAACGACAGATGCAAGCGGAGCGCGGGCTCGACATGCTGCGCGAGTGCGTGGACACCATCATCACGATTCCCAACGAGCGGCTGCTGACGATCATCGACCGCGCGACGCCGCTGACCGACGCCTTCTCGACCGCGGACGATGTGCTGCGCCAGGCGATTCAGGGCATCTGCGATTTGATCCTCGTGCCAGGGCTGATCAATCTCGATTTCGCGGACGTGAAGACGATCATGTCCGGCATGGGCTTGGCGATGATGGGCACCGGCATTGCCGAGGGGACGGATCGCGCGATGGAAGCCGCGCGCCGGGCGATTTCCAGCCCGCTGCTCGAAGGCGCGTCGGTGAACGGTGCGCGCGGCGTCATCATCAATGTGACCGGCGGTCCCGATCTCTCGCTCGTGGAAGTCAGCGAAGCCTCGTGCATCGTGCAGGAGGCTGCGGACGAGGACGCGAACATCATCTTCGGCGCCGTCGTCGATCCTCACCTGAAGGGCAAGGTCAAGATCACCGTCATCGCGACGGGATTCGGACCGCAGGCGGTCGCGCGGCCGAAAGCGTCGGCCGCGACGACACCCGTGGACATGACGCAGTACGACGGGGCGCGTCGCGCCGAGAACGCGCCGGGCACCCCGGCATCGATTCCCGTCTCGCGCCTGACCATGGCGCGGCGTCCGCTTCTCGATCTCCCGATGGCCGCGGCCGCGGGCGCGCCCGCCGAACCGGGGGCGGCGTCCGCCGCGAACGACGGCATCGACGGCATGCGGAAGCGCGACGACGATCTCAGCATCACGTTCGACGTCCCGGCGTTCCTCCGGCGTCAGGAGGGCTGAGGGCACAGTCAGCGCTCTCGATGGTAGAGTAAGTAGATCCACGGCACTCGAGAACGCCGACGTGTGAGCGTCAGCGCGCGAACCCCCTCGATTCGGCTCGGGGCGGGCCCTCGACTGCGCTCCGGGCGTGGCACGCATGAACTCCTGGGAACAGCGCGAACGCGCACTCTCCACTCTCGCCAAAGAGATCGGCTACACGAAGAAGCCGCACGGCGATCGCCTGCGGATCGCTCTGGCCTTCCCGAACACCTACTGGGTCGGGATGTCCAATCTCGGTTTCCAGACGCTCTATCGACTGTTCAACGCCGAAGACGACATCGTCTGCGAGCGGTTCTTCCTGCCGCCGAAGCAGGAGCTCGCCGCGCTCAGCGCGGCGCGCGCGCCGCTGCTCACGCTCGAATCGCAGACGCCGGTCGGTGATTTCGATGTCATCGCGTTTTCCGTCTCCTTCGAGTGGGACTACGTGAACGTGCTGACGCTGCTGCGTCTGGCCGGCGTCCCGGCCCGCGCCGCCGATCGCACGCCGCGGCATCCGCTCGTCGTTGTCGGCGGCGCCGTCACCTTCGTCAATCCTGAACCCCTCGCGCCGTTCGCCGACGTGATCGCCGCCGGCGAAGGCGAAGCGCTGGTCCCGGGATTCCGTCGCGCCTACGCTGCCGCCACCGATCGCGTCGATCTCCTTCAGCGGCTTGCGAAGGAGCGCGGGTTCTACGTGCCGTCGTTTTACGAACCGGAGTACGCCGCGGACGGCACGCTCGCCGGCTACACAGTCCGGGCCGGTGCGGACGCGCCGATGCCCGTCCGGAAGGCGGCGCTCAAGACCACCGAAGCCATCGATCCGCCGGTGACGAGCATCTTCACGCCAGACACCGAGTTCGGCTCGCGCCTGCTCGTGGAAGTCGTGCGGGGCTGCGCGAACCTGTGCCGCTTCTGCTGGGCGGGCTACAACTACCTGCCCGTGCGCGCGTTTCCCACCGACCGCATCCTGGAGCTCGCCGCCGCGGCGCGCCCGCACGCGAATCGCGTGGGCCTCGTCTCCATCGCGCTCTGCGACCATCCCGACATCGAGCGCATCCTCGCGCGCCTCCTCGAGATGGGCTACGCCATCAGCCCGGCGTCGCTCCGGCTCGACGATCTCACCGAGCCGATCGTCCGCGTTCTGCGCGAGAGCGGAGAGCGGTCGATCACGATTGCGCCGGAAACAGGCTCGGACCGCCTGCGCCGCGTGATCAACAAGACCGTCACGAACGACGAAATCCTCGATCGCGCCGACCTGATCTTCGCGAACGGCATCGAGAACCTGAAGCTCTACTACATGATCGGCCTCCCGACTGAAACAGACGATGACCTTGTGGCCATTCGGGATCTCACGCTGCAGATGCGCGACCGCATGCTCGCGCACGCCCGCGCACGCGGCCAGGTCGGACGGATCGTCGGCAGCGTCAACCCGCTGATTCCGAAGCCCGGCACGGCCTATCAGTGGATCCCGATGGAGGATCCGTCACTCGTCGAGCGCAAGATCAAGCGCCTGCGCGCCCTGACCGCCGACATCGACAACGTCTACTTCAACATCAAGTCCGAGCGGAACTCCTACTACCAGGCGCTCCTGTCGCTCGGCGACCGGCGCGTCGCTCCCGCCATCGAGATCGCCGAGCGCAACGGCCAGAACTGGCGCGCGGCCGTGGCTGAGGCCGGCATCGACGGCGACTTCTACATCTTCCGCGACCGCAGCAGCGACGCGTTCCTCCCCTGGGACATCATCGACGGCGGGATGAAGGCGTCATTCTTCAAGGCGGAGTACGAGAAAGGCCTCCGCGAAGAGTGGACGCTGCCGCCGAAGCGCGCGCAGGAAAACGCGAAGCTCCTGCCGGTGATCCAGTAGGTCCGGCCGGACGCCACGGTGTCAGCCCGCGACGGCCGACTGTTCCTCGAACTCGGCGTACGCCTCGAGAATCAACTCACGCAACTTGGTCTGCGCCGTCGCGTCGACAATCGGCCGCAGGAGCGCGAAGCTGCGGCGCTCGCCGTTGACGGTGTACTGGCGCGAGGGAAACGTCACGTTGCGGCCGCCCCCGGCGCGCCGTTCCCAGATTGAGAATCCGATCAGCTTGAGGCCGTCGAGCGGCCCGTCGCCGAAATGGATCTCGGCGTCGGCGAGCAGGCCGGGCGGGTTGCCTTTATCGTTGGGCGTAATCTTGATGGTCACGTCACCCTCTTTTCTTGTGTGACAGCGGCTCGCGCTCGAGCCGCTCGCAGCAGGCGCGTGATGCATCATCAAGGGCGATGCCGGACCGCCCTGTCAGGCGTGATTCTGGAAGTGACAGCGCGCGCGGACCTTGGACCGCACCCGTGCGCGGTCGCGCTCCCGACGCTGAAGGGGCGGGAGAAAATGACGCCGGCCGTTGTCAGGTTTCGCCTGGCGCGCGTTGGCGGGCAGGCTAATCGCCGAGGATCAGGACCTGCGCCATCGCCAGCTTGTCCGAATGCGTGATGGTCAGCAGCGAAGAGCGGCCGCCCATAGCGGCAAACCGTCGCGCGGCGCCGCCGTGCCACTCCAGTTGCGGCGGACCGCCGCGGCGGACGACTTCGACGTCGCGCCACAGAACGCCGTGAGAGTGTCCGGTGCCGAGCGCCTTCATCGCGGCCTCTTTCGCCGCAAATCGCCCGGCGAAATGAATCGCCGGCTCGCGGCGCCGGTTGCTATAGGCGACCTCGCCATCGGTGAAAATGCGGTGGAGGAAGCGGTCGCCGTAGCGCGCGATGGTGTCGGCGATGCGGTCGATGTCGGTGGCGTCCAGCCCCAGACCGATGATGTTCGGCATGAACCTTATATATATGTTGCCGCAGGTGACGAATGCTGCCTCAGCCTACTGACGGTTTTGCCTGGGTGCAAGCGCCCGCCGGCCCGGCGCTGGTGTCGCGCGCCCTCGAGCCGCTGGCGGCTCATCTCTTTACGACGCGCCTGTGGGCGCTGGGATCCGCCGTTCCCGCCACAGACGCGGATTGGCAGCCGGTGGCGGCCGCCTCAAGCGTCGATCTCGCGCATCTGGTTCGCGTGCGCCAGGTGCACGGCGCGTCGGTCGTCGTGTGCCGCGAGGGCGATGGGCGCGGCGCGGCGCATGCCCGAGCGACGGAGGCCGACATCATCGTCTCGGACGACCCGTCGCTGGCCCTGGCGATTCAGACAGCCGACTGCGTCCCGCTGCTCATCGCGGACCCACGCACGGGCGCGGTAGCCGCGGCGCACGCCGGCTGGCGCGGACTCGCGGCTCGCGTGGCGGTGGTCGCGGTCGAGGCGATGGCGCGCGAGTTCGGAAGCCGGCCTGATGATCTGATCGCCGCCGCCGGTCCTTCCATCAGCGCCGATCGCTACGAAGTCGGCGCCGACGTGCGCGACGCGTTCGAGTCGGCCGGCTTTTCAGCCGCGCGCATTGACCGCTGGTTCCTGCCGGGGCGCCGGCCGCAGCACTGGCAGTTCGACGGCTGGCAGTCGGCGCGCGACCAACTGGAGGCGGCGGGCCTCCGGCCCGGCCACGTCCACATCGCTGCGCTTTGCACGGCGAGCCACCCGGACGCTCTGTGTTCGTACCGGCGCGACGGGAAGGGTGCTGGAAGAATGGCCGCTGCGATCAGAAAGTTAAAACTGAAAAGAGAAAACTGAAAAGGAAAAGAGGAATGCGCTTTCGGTCTTCACTTTTCTCTTTTCACTTTTCAGTTTTAAGTTTCTCTTGATCCATCGCGTCATTCGCCAGCCGATCGGCGTGCGCGTTGAACGCGCGGCCGACGTGTTCGAAGGTGACCTTACCGATCTCGTGCGCCAGGAGGCGCGCTTTCGCGTGAAGCGGTTGCAGGCCCGCGTTCTTCACCTTGAAGTTGCCGAGCATCTGTTGCACGAGGAGAAGCGAATCCGAGCGGACGTGAAGCGCGCGGTGCCCGCGCGTCCGCGCCCACTCGAGCACTGCGAGCAGGCCACGATACTCCGCGACGTTGTTGGTCGCGACGCCGATGGACTCGCCGAATTCCTCGATGAGCGTGCCGTCCCGCTGTTCGACGCGGACGCCGAACGCCGCGGGCCCGGGATTGCCGCGGGCGCCGCCATCGATGTAGGCGACGAGAACGGGTTCAGGGTTCAAGGTTCAGAGTTCGTTCGAGGTTCGGGGTTCGCCGCTAGGGTGTCGGGTTCGAACCAGAACCCTGAACCCTGAACTCTGAACCCGGGCCCTTCGGCACGAAGTAGAGAATCCTGTTGCAGCTGTCGCACTGGATGATGGCGTCGTTGCGCGTGACGGTGTTGAACACCTGTGGGCGCAGGCGGACGTGGCAGATGGTGCAGATGCCGTCGCGCGCTTCCGCGACGGCGACGCCGTTGCGCTTGCGCGACACCAACTCGAAGGTCGCGAGGACCTGCTTGTCGAGGGCGCCGACCACGGCGCCGCGCTCGCCGTTGATCCGGTCGATCGCCGCCTGCATTTCCGCCTGCTCGGCGTTCATCGCGCGCCGATCCGCGTCCACCGCCTTCTGCTCCGCCGCGAGCTCGTTCTCCGCGCGTTTGACGATCGCCGTCAGTTCGTCGGCTTCGAGCATGCGCTCCAGGACTTTGTCCTCGATGGACTTCACCTCGCCCTGCGCGAACGCCATCTCCTTCTGCACGGCCTGATATTCGACGTTGGTCTTCACCGCCATCAGCGTGTCACGGTATTTGGAGAGGCGCCCCTGGTGCACGGCGACTTCCTTTTCGAGGTCGCGCCGCGCGTGCTGATTCTGCGTCAGCTGCTCCTTCGCCGCCGCGACGCGCTGCCGCGCCGCCTCGAGCCGGGCATCGAGCGCTTTCTCGCGCTCCGGGCCTTCGGCGAGCCGGCGCCGCGCGGCGTCAGCGGCCGAGTCGAGTTGCTGGAGGGCGATGAGGCGTTCGAGATCTGAGTGCATGAGTCCTGTCGGGCAAAAAAAAGGCCCCGCCGGAGCGGAGCCTGCAATCTTCAATCAATCTGAAATCTGCATTCTGAAATCTGCAATCTCATGGTCGTAATGGTGGTAATGGTGGGCCCACCAGGATTCGAACCTGGAACGGGCCGGTTATGAGCCGGCGGCTCTAACCGTTGAGCTATGGGCCCGGACAATTCTACGACGTCCTTCCTTCGAGGAACGCGCGAAGTTTGCGCGACCGCGACGGGTGGCGCAGCTTGCGCAGCGCCTTGGCCTCGATCTGCCGGATGCGCTCGCGCGTGACGGCGAAGCTCTGTCCGACTTCTTCCAGCGTGTGCTCGCTGCCGTCGCCGACGCCGAACCGCATCTTGATGACCTTCTCTTCGCGCGGCGTGAGCGTCTTCAGCACGGATTCGGTCTGTTCCTTCAGATTCAGGTTGATGACCGCCTCGGCCGGTGACACGACCTGGCGATCCTCGATGAAGTCGCCCAGATGCGAATCCTCTTCCTCGCCGATCGGCGTTTCCAGCGAGATGGGCTCCTGCGCGATCTTCAGCACCTTCCGGACCTTGGACACGGGGATGTCCATCCGCTTGGCGATCTCTTCCGAGGTCGGCTCGCGGCCCAGCTCCTGGACCAGCGCGCGCGACGTGCGGATGAGCTTGTTGATCGTCTCGATCATGTGGACCGGGATGCGGATGGTCCGCGCCTGATCCGCAATCGCGCGGGTGATCGCCTGCCGGATCCACCACGTCGCGTACGTCGAGAACTTGTAGCCGCGGCGGTACTCGAACTTGTCGACGGCCTTCATCAGGCCGATGTTGCCCTCCTGAATCAGATCGAGGAACTGGAGCCCGCGGTTCGTGTACTTCTTCGCGATCGAAACGACGAGCCGGAGGTTGGCCTCGACCAGCTCCTTCTTGGCCTGCTCGGCCTGGTACTCGCCGCGCAGAATCACGTCGAGCGTCTGCTTGAGCTCGTCGGGTGACTGCTCGAGATTGTCCGTAATCGACTTGACCTTGGCCCGCAACTCCTTGATCTGGCGCTGCAGGTTCTTCTTGTCGTCCTCGCGCAGGCGCGTCTTGCGGTTCTTCGGATTCAGCACGCGATCGGTCGCCTCGACCTCGCGCTGCACGATCCGCACGCTCTCGACGGCGTCTTTCATTTCGTCGATGAGACGGCGCTTCACCGATTCCGTGAACTCGATCTCGCGGATCGCGTTCGACACCTCGATCCGCGCCCGCATCGCCGCCCACCGCGCGCGCCGGTACTTGCGCTTGTCGCGCGTCGTCGCGCCGCGCGGCGTCTCGCGCAGCTTCTCCTCGAGCTTCTCCGACGCGGCCCGCGCCCTGCGGACGGCGTCGATCTGCTTCTGCACCTGCCGCGAGCGCTCGATGATCCGCTCGTCGGTGATCTCCTCGTCGTTGAAGATGACGAGCTCGCGGATCGTGCGGTCGCCGGTGTGCAGCTGATCGCCGAGCTCGATGACCTTGCGCGCGATGATCGGCGTCCGCGAGATCGACTTGATGACGGCCAGCTTGCCGCGCTCGATGCGCCGGGCGATTTCCACCTCGCCCTCGCGTGTGAGCAGCGGCACGGTGCCCATCTCGCGCAGGTACATGCGGACCGGATCGTTCGTCTTGTCGAGCGCGCCCGGCGTGAGGTCGAGCTCGAGCTCTTCGGCGCCTTCGGCCGTCCGGTCGATCGGCTTGACGTCGTCGCGCAGGTACTTCTGATCGGAGTCGATGACCTCGATCCCGGCGCTGCCGAACGTGTTGAAGAGGTCGTCGAGCTCGTCTGAGGACGTGATCTCGGACGGAAGCATCTCGTTGACCTCGTCGTACAGGAGATAGCCCTTCTCCTTGCCGATGTTGATCAACTGACGGACTTCGTCGTACTTCTCCTCGATCGAGAGGTGCGTGCCGCCTACGTCAGTTCCTCGATGCGGTGCATTAGGTCTATTTTGCGCAGCCATAAGGTGTCTATCTCTTGTCCGTGTTGAGTCGCGCCCATTTCCTGAAGACGGTCGATTTCCCGTTGAATCGCCGCGCGCTCCCGCTCCCATCGCAGCCGCTTCAGCGCGCGGGCGCAGGCGGCGGCGGGGGCCGGGGAGATCGCGTCGGCCGCGATGCTGGAGACGAGCTGGGCGTTCACACTGTTTAGACGCTGCAACAGCGCCGCAGGGAAGCTGGCTGTGGGCTCGTGCAGACTCCGCGCCACTTCCAGAATATCCCGTCCCGCCAGCCCTTCCAGATCGCTTTCGTCCAGCTCGGCGAGCGCCTCGAGCGCGTCGCCGGTCGCGTGAATCAGCCCCCAAATCAGCGCTTTTTCCGCGGATTTCAGCTGCCCGAACGAGGGTAGCTCCCGCGAGGTGATGGCGGTGCGCCGGTTGACCGCCGCCTTACGAATCTCCGCCCGGACGACCTCTTCCGTAATCCGCGCCTTGTGCGCGATGCGATCCGCGAACTGATCGCGCGCCGCCGCGTCGGGTATTCGGGCCGCGACCGCCAGCATTTCCTCGAGAAACTGTCTCCGGTTGTCATCGCGCCCGAAATCGCGGCCTGCCGCCGCTCGATCGAGGAGGTACTCTAAATACGGCTGAGAGCGCTTCAATCTTTCACGATACCGCTCGGGACCGTGCTTTCGGATAAAGGTATCCGGATCTTCGCCTTTGTCCAGGACGACGACGTTGACGTCGAACCCCTCGGCCACCAGCAGTTCGCACGACCTCACGGCGGCGCCCTGGCCGGCCGCATCCGGGTCGAAGCTCAACACGACCTTGGACGTGAAACGGCGGAGGAGCTGGGCCTGCTGTGGGGTCAGCGCCGTGCCGCAGGACGCCACGGCCGGCGCGGCCTGCGACTGAAACATCTGCGCGAAATCGAAGTAGCCCTCTACTAAGACGGCGTAGCCGGCCGTGCGGATCTGCCCTTTGGCCAAGCTGAGCCCGTAGAGCGTCCGGCCCTTGGAGTAGATCGGCGTTTCCGGGGAATTCAGATACTTGGGCCCGCCCTGATCCGGGTCCATCTGCCGGCCGCCGAAGGCGATGACGGATCCCGTATCGCGGGTGATCGGCACCATCAGCCGGTTTCTGAATCGGTCGACGACTTCGCCGTTCTCGCGCTGCACAGCCAGGCCGCTCTGGATGATTACGCCCTGCGCGAACCCTTGCGCGAGAAGCCGCGCCTTGAGGCCCTCGCGTGACGACGGCGCGAACCCGAGGCCGAGCTCCTTGATGGTCTGCGCCGTGACGTCGCGGTCGGCCAGCTGTTTCCGCGCGCGCGCGCCGGACGGCGCCGCGAGCTGCTCGCTGAAGTACGCGAGTGCGATCTCGTGCATCTTGAGCATCGCCTCGCGCAGCGCGGAGTCGCGCCGGGCATCGTCGGAGCCCTCGGCCGGCTCCGGCAGCGCGACGCCGAACTTCTGCGCGAGCATCCGCACGGCGTCCTGGAACCCGACCTTTTCATGAAGTTCGAGGAACTTGAACACGTCGCCGCCGAGGTTGCAGCCGAAGCAGTGGAAGAATCCCTTGTCGGGATTGACGTGGAACGACGGCGTCTTCTCGTTGTGGAACGGGCAGCAGCCTTTGTAAGACGTGCCCGCCTTTTTCATCGGCACGTACTCCTGCACGACCGTCAGGATGTTGGCCTGCAGGCGGAGGTCGTCGAGGAACTGCTGGGGGAAAAGCGCCACTTAGTCTTTCAACTCAACGACGGTCACGCCGCCGCCACCCTGTTCGGGCGGCGCGGTGGCGAATCGTGCCACGAGCGGATGCTGCTGCAGAAACCCGGTCAGCGCGCGCTTGAGCTGGCCCGTGCCGTAGCCGTGGATCACGCGCACGACGCGTTGATCCGTCAGGAGCGACTCGTCGAGGAATCGTTCGGCGCGCGAGATCGCTTCGTCCACCGTGCAGCCGATGACGTTCAGGTCCACCGGCGTTCCGTCGCGCGGCTGCAGCTCGACGTTGACGCGGACACGCGCCGGCGCCGCCGCGCCGGCGGACGACAGGACGCGCAGATCGCGGACGCTCGCGCGCATCCGCTTCCCGCGCACGTCGAGCTCGGCGGTACCGTCGTGCATCGACGTGACAGTCGCCTCGAGACCAAGGCCGCCCACAATGACCCGGTCTCCGACCTCGACATCGCGGAGTGAGGATTGCGGAGCGCGGATTTCGGAAGAGCCTGCCGGTTCGTCAGAGGCGACATCGCCCGCGAGGACGCGGTTGACGACGCCTTCGACCGCCGCGCGCGCGTCGCTGCGGGCCGTGCCAGTGTCGCCCGTCGACACGAGGCGCGGCGCGCTGGCAATCGCGGCCGTCTTCGCCTTGAGCGCCGCGATCACGTCGTCGATTTCCTTGCGCGCCTGGCGCACCTGCGTGGCCAGTTCCTCGTTCAGGCGCCGCCGGAACGTCTCTTCCTTTTGACGCAGCGCGTCCTCGCGCAGGTGCATGCGGCCTTCCGCTTCGTGGAGCTGCTCGCGCTCCCGCGTGGCGAGCCGCTGCTCGTGTTCGAGCGCCCGCATGTCGTGATCGATCTTCGCGAGATGCTCGGCGAGCTGCGCTTCCCGCGCGCTGAGGTTGGTGCGCGCCGCGGCGATGACCGACGGATTCAGGCCGAGCCGCGCCGCGATTTCGAGCGCGAGACTCCGGCCGGGCGAGCCATAGATCAGGCGGTAGGTCGGCGCGAACGTCTCGGCGTCGAAGCCGAACGCCGCGCCGGCGACACCCTCGGTCGTCGACGCGTACGTCTTGAGCGCGTCGTAGTGGCTCGTCGCAATGACGGTCGCCCCGCGCTGGCGCAGATGATCGACCACCGCGACGCCGAGCGCGCCGCCCTCGATCGGATCGGTGCCCGAGCCGACTTCGTCGAGCAGCACGAGGGCCGGCGTCATGAGCCCGCGATCCATCGACGCGATGTTCGCGATGTGGCCCGAGAACGTGCTGAGGCTCGCGTCGATCGACTGTTCGTCGCCGATGTCGGCGAAGATCGTCTTGAAGACGGGCAGACGCGACCCGTCCGCGGCGGGAATCCGCAGGCCAGACTGCGCCATCAGCGCGAGCAGCCCCGCGGTCTTCAAGGCGACGGTCTTGCCGCCCGTGTTGGGACCGGTGATCAGGAGAGCCGTCGCCGGCGGAATGATCTTGATCGTGACCGGCACCGGAGGCGTTGTGACGCCCGGGGCTCCTGTCCCCGGAATGAGGAGCGGATGCCGCGCGGCCTGGAGTTCCAGTGCGCCGTCGGTCGAGAGCGCCGGCTCCACGCCGTCGATCGACGCGGAATAGCGGGCGCGGGCCTGCAGCACGTCGAGCTCGGTCGCCGCCTCGATCGTCCGCTGCAGATCCGCGGGGCGCGCGCGGAACGCATTCGTCAGCGCGAGCAGAATCTTCCGGACTTCCTCCGCCTCCTGCTCCTCGAGCGCGACGATGTCGTTGTTGATCTCGACCGTGCTGAGCGGCTCGAGAAACAAGCTCGCGCCGCTGGTCGACGTCCCGTGCACGATGCCCGGGATGCCGCTCCGATGCTCGGCCTTGACGACGAGCACGTAGCGCCCGCTGCGCTCGGTGACCACCTGCTCCTGGAGGTACTTCGACGTGTCCTTGCCCCGCAGGTACGACTCGAGCGTCGTGCGCAGGCGCGACCGCTGCTTGCGCAGCCGATCGCGGATCAGCTTCAGGTCGGGGCTCGCCGTGTCGAGCACGTCGCCCGACGGATCGATCTTCTCGCGTACCTGCGCCGATTCGCCCCTGAACGACGCGGCGCCGCCGCTGACGGCTTCGAGCGCCGGGTACGCGCCGGGCGCCCGGCGGATGGCCGCGCGCGATTCGTCGACGCCGTCGAGAAACGCCGCGAGCGCGAGGAGCCGCAGAGACTCGAGCGGACGGCCTTCGACGGCGAGCGCGCCCAGCGTCTCCGGAAGGTCGGCCGACGCGCGCAGCGGCAGCGCGCCGTTCGATCCCAGATACCGCATCGTTTCGCTCGTGGCCGCGAGCCACTGCGCGACTTTCGACGCGTCGGGCGACGGCGCCAGGCGAGATAGACGCTCTGCGCCCATCGGCGTCAGGGCGAAGCCTCTGACGGCCTCGACGACACGATCGAATTCGAGGGCCCGAAGGGCGCCTGGCTGCATATCAGTGAAACTGGGTGGTGACCGCGCCAGAGAGGCGGGGGAACTAGTAATCCTACCGTACAGATAAGGGCTGAGGGCATAGGGCTAAGGGCTAAATTCGCGGGTCCGAAAACCCTCAGCCCTTCAGCCCTCAGCCCTATAAATGGTTGATCAGGCTGGCGGTTGCCGCTGCGCCGAAGCCGTTGTCGATGTTGACGACCGAGACGCCAAGGGCACAGCTGTTGAGCATGCCGAGCAGTGCAGCGATCCCGCCGAAGCTCGCGCCGTAGCCAATACTGGTCGGCACGGCGATGACTGGCGCGCTCACCAGGCCGGCGATGACGCTCGGCAACGCCCCCTCCATGCCGGCGACGACGATGATCACGCGGGCGGATGAGAGGCGGCTGCGCTCGCCCAGCAGGCGGTGGAGCCCGGCGACGCCGACGTCGTAGAGACGATCGACGTCGTTGCCCATGACCTCGGCGGTGCGCGCCGCCTCCTCCGCGATCGGCAGGTCCGAGGTCCCGGCCGCGGCCACCATGATGGTCCCTTTACCGGGCGTGACGTCCTGCTGCCGCAAGGTGATGAGCCTGGCATCCGCGTGGTACAGCGCGCCGGGGACGAGAGCGCGGACGGCCTCGTACGCCGTTTCGTCCGCGCGGGTCACGAGCAGGGTCGAACCCCGGCCCACGATTTCGGCGGCAATTGCGGCGATTTGGGCGGGCGTCTTGCCCAGTCCCAGAATGACCTCCGGAAAGCCCTGGCGGACGGAACGGTGGTGGTCGACGCGCGCGAACCCGAGATCCTCGAACGGACTGGACCGGAGGATGTCGAGCAGGAGGTCCCGCGCCGCATCGGTGGTGAGCTCGCCGCGCGCGACCCGCTCGAGGAGATCCTGAAGATGTTTGTTTGACGTCATCGGAGTCGGCCATTAATATAAGTGATTACGCCACTTATCACATGACCGTCGCTGAAACCCTGACACTCGCCGCGTACTTCTTCGTCCTGATCGTGCTCGCCCTGTACGGATGGCACCGGTACTACCTGGTGTATCTCTACATGAAGAACAAGGACCGGCTGCCGCAGCCCGGGCCCGCGCTCGATCCGACGCCGGTCGTGACGATTCAGCTCCCGCTCTACAACGAGATGTACGTCGCGGATCGGCTCGTGGAGGCCGTCTGCCAGATCGAGTATCCACGCGAGCGCCTCGAAATCCAGGTGCTCGACGACTCGACCGACGAGACGCGGACCATCGCCGAGCTGGCCGTCCGGCGCTTCGCGGCCGAAGGCATCGACATCAAGTACTACCACCGCGCGGATCGCGCGGGTTACAAGGCGGGCGCGCTCGAAGCCGGGCTGAAGGTCGCGCGCGGCGAGTTCATCGCGATCTTCGACGCCGACTTCATTCCGACGTCGGACTTCCTGGTCCGGCTGATGCCGCACTTCCGCAGCGAGAAAGTCGCGATGGTGCAGGCGCGCTGGGGCCACATCAACCAGGACTATTCTCTGCTCACGAAGATCCAGGCGATCCTGCTCGACGGGCACTTCATTCTCGAGCATGGCGGCCGGAACCGCGGGGGCCGTTTCTTCAACTTCAATGGGACGGCGGGCGTGTGGCGCCGCACCGCAATCGACGATGCGGGCGGCTGGCAGCACGACACGCTGACGGAAGATCTGGATCTCAGCTACCGCGCGCAGCTGCGCGGCTGGGAATTCGTCTTCGTCCCCGATCTGATCGCGCCGGCGGAAGTACCGGTCGAGATGAACGCGTTCAAGTCGCAGCAGCACCGCTGGGCCAAGGGCTCCATCCAGACCTGCCGCAAGCTGCTGCCGACGATCCTCCGATCGAACCTGCCGTGGGGCGTGAAAGCGGAAGCGTTCTTCCACCTGACGGCGAACTTCAACTACATCCTGATGTGCGTCCTCTCGATCCTCATGTTCCCGGCGATGGTCATTCGCTACAACATGGGCTGGTACGAGATGATCCTCATCGACACGCCGCTGTTCTTCGCGGCGACGTTCTCGTTCTGCAACTTCTACGTGGTGTGCCAGCGCGAGATCTATCCGGACTGGCGCGCCCGGATCAAGTACGTCCCGTTCCTGATGTCGGTCGGCATCGGCCTGTCGATCAACAACACGCGCGCCGTGCTCGAAGCGCTGTTCCACAAGGACAGCGAGTTCGCGCGCACGCCGAAGTACCGCATCGAGGCGGACGCCACCGACAACAACGACTGGGTGGGCAAGAAGTACCGACAGTCGGTCAACGTCCAGCCGATGATCGAGCTGCTGCTCGGCCTGTATTTCACGTGGACCGTGTTCTACGCGCTCGCGAATGGCATCTATGGCACGGTGCCGTTCCTGGTGCTCTTCCAGGTCGGCTTCCTCTATACGGGGCTGCTGTCGGTCGTGCAGCAGTACGCCGGGGAGCCGGTCGTGCTGAAGACCCAGGTCGCCAGCGGGAAATGAGGTCCACCGTCGCCGTCCTCCGGGTCACGCCGGACACGATTCTTCCCGACATCGATCGCCTCGTCGAGCTCGCCGGCGTGTCGCGCGCGCTCGCCGCCGGCAGAACGACGATCCTCAAGGACAACATCTCCTGGCACTTCCCGTTCCCGGCCGCCAACACGACGCCGTGGCAGCTCGAGGGCACGATTCAGGCGCTGGCGCGCCGCGGGTTCGCCGATCAGGTCTGCGTCCAGAACAAGACGGTCGTCACCAACGCGTTCAAGGGCGAAGACCTCAACCACTACGTCCCGATCTTCAAGCGCTATCAGATTCCCGTCCTCTACAACTTCAAGGACGGGGACATGACGTGGATTCCGTACGAGCCGAAGGCGAAGATGCGCGTCCTGAACCGCATCTTTCCCGAAGGCATTCACATCCCCGACTATTTCTTCGGCAAGAACATCGTCCATCTGCCGACGACGAAGTGCCACATCTACACGACGACGACGGGCGCGATGAAGAACGCGTTCGGGGGGCTGCTGAACACGCGGCGGCACTACACGCACTCGTGGATTCACGAGACGCTCGTCGATCTGCTCGCGATTCAGAAGGAAATTCACTCCGGGATCTTCGCAATCATGGACGGCACGACCGCGGGCAACGGGCCCGGTCCGCGCACAATGCATCCGGTCGTGAAGAACGTGATGCTGGCGTCGGCCGATCAGGTCGCCATCGACGCGGTGTCGGCGAAGATGATGGGCTTCGATCCGATGTCCATCGACTACATCCGCCTCGCGCACGAAGCTGGGCTCGGCATCGGCGACCCGCGGTCGATCGAGATCGCCGGCGATGTGGACGCCGCGGGCGAGAACTGGCAGTTCCACGTCGGGAAGAACCTGGTGCGGCTCGGCGGCGGCGACTTGATCTGGTTCGGCCCGCTGAAGCGTTTTCAGAAGCTGTTCTTCCACACGCCGCTCGTCAACGGGTTCATCCTCGCGAGCGACGTCTACCACGACTTCTACCGCTGGCCGCTGGTCGACCGCCGCGTCTTCGAGCGCTGGTGCGAAACGACGGGGTGGGGGCAGATGTTCCTCAGGTACGCCCAAATGGGCCCGCAGGGCGACCTGCCTCTCGCGCCGCAGCCAACGGTCACGGTTCCAACCTCGACGAGAATTCACTAAACTCTCGCGCACGTACATAGGGCGGGTCCTTGTGCGCCCGCCGGACATACGACGCAGGGCAGGCCCTTTCGGACCCGCCGAAGGAGAACCGTCATGAATTACGGCCGCCTCGTGCTCGCCGCTGTTGCCGGGACCCTCGTCGACGCGTGTTACGGCTTCGTCGTCTACGGCATGCTGCTGACGAGCGAGTTCGCACGCACGCCAGGCGTCTACCGGCCCATGGATGCGCAGATGGCCTACATGCCGTTTCTGTTCGGCGGTGTCTTTCTGGCGATGCTCGCCGCGGCGTTCATCTACGCGAAAGGCTACGAAGGCGGCGCCGGGCTGATGGAGGGCGCCAGGTGCGGCGTGGCGCTCGGCGTGTTCGCGGCCGGCTACGCCGCGATCATCGGCTACTCGATCACCAACATCGGCCGGAAGATGGCGGGCGAGCTGGTCATCGCAAATCTGGTCGAGTGGACCATCAACGGGATCATCATCGGGCTCGTCTACAAGCCAGCGCCGAGGAAGTGAACTTCAGTATCATTAAGAGTTATGGCGACCGCGGAGAAGCCCAAAGCCGGACTCGAAGACACCGTCGCGACTTCGTCGGCGATCTGCTATCTCGACGGCGATCGCGGCATCCTCGCGTACTGCGGCTACGACATCCACGATCTGGCGCAGAAGGCGACGTTCGAGGAAGTCTGTTACCTGTTGTGGCACCGCCGCCTGCCGACGCGCGCCGAGCTCGGCGACCTGCAGTCGCAGCTGGCGGCCGCGCGGCCGCTGCCCGAAGCGATCCTGCGGCTGATGAAGACGCTGCCGGCCGGCAACGGGATGGATCTGCTGCGGACGCTGACGTCGGCGCTCGGGCACTACGACCCGGACGCCGGGGATCAGTCGCCGCAGGCGAACTACCGCAAGGCCGTGCGCCTGACCGCGCAGATCGGATCGCTCGTCGCGACTGTAGGTCGAATGAGTGCGGGCGGCGGGCCCATTGCGCCGGATCCCGTGCTCGGCCACGCGGCAAACTTTCTCTACATGTTGACGGGCGAGCGGCCGGGCGGCCTGGCGACGCGCGCGTTCGACGTCGCTTTGATCCTGCACGCCGATCACGAGCTGAACGCGTCGACGTTCGCGGCGCGTGTCGCGGCCGCGACGCTCACCGACATCCATTCGACGATCGTCGGAGCCATCGGCACGCTGAAGGGACCGCTGCACGGCGGAGCGAACGCCGACGTCATGAAGCTGCTCCTCGAAGTCGGCGCCGACGCGGGCCCCGACAAGGCGGAAGAAGTCGTCCGCGCGAAACTCGCGCGGAAGGAGAAGATCCCGGGCTTCGGCCACCGCGTCTATCACACGGAGGATCCGCGCGCCACGCACCTGCGGCAGATGTCCAAGGACCTCGGCCAGCGGGCCGGACAACCCGGCTGGTTCGCGATGTCGCAGCGCATCGAGGCGCTGGTGCACTCCGAAAAGAAGCTGTACGCGAACGTCGACTTCTACTCGGCGTCGACGTACTACGTGCTGGGCATCGCCGTCGATCTGTTCACGCCCATCTTCGCGGTCAGCCGCATTTCCGGCTGGACGGCGCACGTTCTCGAGCAGTACGCGAACAACCGCTTGATACGCCCGCGCGCTGAATACGTCGGTCCCGAGTACCCGCAGCGCTACAGGCCGCTCGAAGATCGGTGAGCGATCGCCTCGCCAACCACCGCGGCCTCACCGCCATCATTCTCACAGTCGGTCTGATCGGGCTCTCGGTCGTGCTCATTCGCACCGCGTGGCTCAGCGACGATGCGTTCATCTCCTTCCGGACGGCGGACAACTTCGTGCACGGGTACGGGCTGCGGTGGAACGTCGACGAACGCGTGCAGGCCTACACGCATCCGTTGTGGTTGGGGTTGTTCACGGCCGCGTACGTCGTGACGGGCGAACCCTACTACACCGCGATCGCCCTGGGATTCCTGTTGACGGTCCTCGGGGTCACGCTGACGGTCGGCCGGCTGGCCGCGACGCCGTGGAATGCGCTTGCGTATCTGTGCCTCCTCGTCTCGTCCAAGGCCTTCGTCGACTTCTCGACGTCCGGTCTGGAGAACGCGCTGACGCACGTCCTGCTCGGCCTGTTCCTCTGGCGCTGGTTCGTCGAGCCGGCCGGCGTGCGGCGCACGTTGCGCCTGACGCTCCTCGCGTCGATGTGCCTGCTCAATCGACTCGACCTCATGCTGCTGCTCGGCCCCGTGCTGGCGGTGGAGATCTGGCACTCGGATCGACGGGCGGCTGTGCCCGCCGTCGTGGCCGGGCTGCTGCCGCTCGTGGCCTGGGAAGTGTTCTCGCTCGTGTACTACGGCTTCCTCTTTCCGAACACGGCGTATGCCAAACTGAACACGGGGATTCCCGAGTCCGTACTCTTCCGGCGTGGCGTTCTCTACGCGCTCGCCACGGGCCTGTCCGATCCGGTCACGATGGCGGTCGTCATCGCGACGCCGCTGATCGTCGCCTTCACGGCGCAGCCGCGGATATTCGCCGGCGCGGCCGAACGCTACAGCCTTGCGGCAGGCGCGGGCCTGTACGCGCTGTACATCACCTGGGTCGGCGGCGATTTCATGATCGGCCGGTTCTACACGCCGCTGTTCGTGTGGGCCGCGACGCTCCTCGCGGCGTCGTCATGGCCGCGCGGCGTCGGTCTGACTGTGGCGTCGGCGGCCCTGGTGCTGGGCCTGATGGCGCCCGACGAGCCGGCCCTGTTGAGCGGCTACAACAGCACCATGGAATTGCGGGAGGAAGCGGGAGGCAAACAGCGCCGATGGTGGCTCGGCGAAGCCTTCGATGAACGGCGCGTGTATTACATGGACACCGGTCTCCTGAAACAGCGGGCCGGGCATCCAACGCCGGCGCATGAAGGGGCGTTCGTGGGCCTGAAGTGGCGTCAGGCGGGCGTGACCACGGTGACGTTCCCGACGATTGGGTTCGCGGGATATTTCGCGGGCCCGGGCGTGCACGTCATCGATCCGTATGCGCTCGCGGATCCCGTGCTCGCGCGTCTGCCGGCCCAGCGCAAGTTCCGCGTCGGGCACTACGAACGGCACATGCCAGAGGGATACCCGGAGACCGTCTCGTCCGGCGTGAACCGGATTTCGGATCCGGGCCTGGCGGCATACTATGATCACATGCGCCTGATCGTGAGCGGTCCTCTCTGGACGCGTGCGCGGTGGCGCGCAATCGCCGATGAATTGACGGGAAGGGAACAGGACCGGTTGCGCCAGTACGTCGCGACCCTGCCCTTCCCGGCGCACTACTGACGCACGGCGGACTGAGGCACAACCCCATCGGTCATGGATCCCCAACACATCAGGAACTTCTCGGTGATCGCGCACATCGACCACGGCAAGTCGACGCTCGCGGACCGCTTTCTCGAGCTGACGGGCGCGCTGCAGGCGCGCGAGATGGAAGCGCAGGTGCTCGACGCCATGGACCTCGAGCGCGAGCGCGGCATCACGATCAAGGCACATCCCGTCTGCCTGCACTACACCGCGAACGACGGCGAGAAGTACGTCCTGAATCTCATCGACACGCCGGGCCACGTCGACTTCTCGTACGAGGTCACGCGATCGCTCGCGGCCTGCGAAGGCGCGCTGCTGCTCGTCGACGCGTCTCAGGGCGTCGAAGCGCAGACGCTGGCCAACGCGTATCTCGCGGTCGAGAACAACCTCGAGATCATTCCGGTCATCAACAAGATCGATCTGCCGGGCGCGCAGCCGGAGGAATGCCGCCGGCAGATTTCGGACATCATCGGCCTCGACGGCGACCACGCGCTGCTCGCCAGCGCGAAGATGGGCACCGGCGTCCCGGAGATCCTCGAAGCGATCGTCCATCGTCTGCCGCCGCCGGCGGGCATTCCGGATGCGCCGCTGAAGGCGCTGATCTTCGACTCCTGGTACGACCCCTACCGCGGCGTCGTGATCGTCGTGCGCGTCATCGACGGCGTGCTGAAGCCGGGCATGAAGATCCGGCTGATGGCGGAGGGGCAGGACTACGAGTCGCTGTCGGTCGGCATCTTCACGCCGAAGGCGGTCGAAGTCGATTCGCTCGCCGTCGGCGAAGTCGGCTTCCTCGTCGCCAACATCAAGAAGATCAGCGACGCCAAGATCGGCGACACGATCACCGAGGTGAGCCGGCCGGCGCTCGAGCCGTTCCCCGGCTTCAAGCCGCTGAAGCCGATGGTGTTCGCCGGCTTCTATCCCGTCGAGGGCCACGAGTACCCGGAGCTGCGCGACGCGCTCGAGAAGCTGCGGCTGAACGACGCGTCGTTCTTCTACGAGCCGGAGACGTCGGTCGCGCTGGGCTTCGGGTTCCGCTGCGGGTTCCTCGGGCTGCTGCACATGGAAATCGTCCAGGAGCGGCTCGAGCGCGAGTTCGACATGGACCTGGTGACGACGGCGCCCGGCGTGCTGTACCGGGTGACGACGACCGACGGCAGCGTGCAGGAGATCGACAGCCCGGCCAAGCTCCCCGACGCGGGCCGCATCGAGAAGATCGAGGAGCCCGTCATCACCGCGATGATCCTGACGCCGGCCGAGCACGTGGGCGGGATTCTGAAGCTCTGCCAGGACAAGCGCGGCGTGCAGAAAACGCTGGAGTACCTGTCGGCGAGCCGCGTGCTCATCACGTACGAGCTGCCGTTCAACGAGGTCGTCCTCGACTTCTACGACAAGTTGAAGACGATCTCGCGGGGCTACGCCTCGCTCGACTATCATGTGACGGGCTACTGGGAGTCGCCGCTCGTCAAGCTCGACATCCTGGTGAACGGCGATCCCGTCGACGCGCTCTCGATCATCGTCCACCGCGACTCGGCCTACGAGCGCGGGCGGGCGCTGGCGTCGAAGATGCGCGAGCTGATTCCGCGGCAGATGTTCGAAGTGGCGATTCAGGCGGCGATCGGCGGCCGCATCATCGCGCGCGAGACGGTGAGCGCGATGCGCAAGAACGTGCTCGCCAAGTGCTACGGCGGCGACATCTCGCGCAAGCGCAAGCTGCTCGAGAAGCAGAAGGAAGGCAAGAAGCGCATGAAGCGCGTGGGCAAGGTCGAGATCCCGCAGGAAGCGTTTCTCGCCGTGCTGAAGATGGGAACGGATACGGAAAGTTGAAACTGAAAAGTGAAAACAGAAAACTTAACGTGAAACTGAGAACTGAAAAGTGAAGAAGCAGCAGGCTGAAGCGCCGAAGGCCAACGCGGCGAACACGACGACGTACCGGAAGTCGACCGTGCGCGAGTACTTCGAGTCGATCGTCATCGCCGTCATCCTGGCGCTGTTCATCCGGACGTTCGTCGTCCAGGCGTTCAAGATCCCGACGGGGTCGATGGAAAACAACCTGCTGATCGGCGATCACCTGCTGGTGAACAAGTTCGCGATGGGGCCGACGGCGACCTCGCTCGAGCACGCGCTGCTGCCAGTGGAGAACATCAAGCGCGGGGACGTCCTCGTCTTCAAGTACCCGGTCGAGCCGGATCGCGACTTCATCAAGCGCGTGATCGGGCTGCCCGGCGAGACGCTCGAATTGCGCGAGAAGAAGGTCTACATCAACGGCAAGCCGCTCGACGAGCCGTACGTCCACTTCCTGCAGGCGCCCAGCACGGGCGGCGAATTGTCGGAGGTGACGTCGTTCGACGTCCGCGAGCGGTACGGCCCCGTGACGGTGCCCCCCAACCAGTACTTCATGATGGGCGACAACCGCGACAACTCGCAGGACAGCCGCTACTGGGGATTCATGCCCCGCGAGAACGTCAAAGGCAAGGCGCTGGTGATCTACTGGTCCTACGAATCGGAGCGCGAGGACTACCTGGACGAGAGCACGGGCGCGACGCTGAAGGGACTGGCATCAGTGTTCGTCCATTTCTTCACGCGCACGCGCTGGGATCGGATGTTTCACCAGATTCACTAGGAATTGCAGATTTAAGAATTCAGATTTCAGATTTTTCAGAAGTGGCGAGCGGAACGTGATTAAGGGCATCGTCAAACTCGCGATCGTGGCGGTGATCGCCAATGCCGCGTGGCATGCCTTCGTCCCCTACTCGGCCCACTTCAAGTTCAAGGACGCGGTCGAAGCGGCGTCGCAGTACAGCTCGGAAAAACCCGATGATGAGCTGCGGGCGAAGGTCCTCGAGATCGCGGCCGACCACGACGTGCCGCTCGCGCCGGAAGGATTCACGCTGAAGCGCGAGAACAGGCACACGATTATCGACGGGTCCTACACCCAGCCCATCGAGATCTTCCCGGGGGTTTCGTATCCGTACACCTTCGTGTGGCACACCGACACGTTCGTCGAACAGGCGCAGAAACTCAACGACCTAGCCGCCCCGAAGTAAGGACTCGGCCCGCTCCGCGCTGAGCGCCGCACCGGTCGCGAGCCGCGCGCGATCCCCGCGGACGCGCTCGACGTACGTCGCATCCGACAGGCCGCCGAGGTTGATGTCGACGTTGAAGGCCGCGCCGTGCAGTCCTGCGCGCAGCAGCGCCACGGCGACGCCGGCGTCGCTGGCGGCGGCGCCATGCCCGCACGCAGCGACGGCCTCCGCCTGCTGCAGCGCCAGCGCCGAGAGGCGCATGACGCCGAGCGGGATGTCGGTCGCGGCGCGCAGCGCCCGTTGAATCGCCGCCTTGCGCGCCTGCTGTTCGTCCGGCGACGCCGTCGGCAGTCTGTAGGCCGCGACCACCTGGTCGTACGCGGCGGTGTCCGCGTCGATCGCGTCGACCAACTGCCGGCGAAGCTCGGCAAGCTCCACCGCAGTGGCTGCCAGGGCCGCCCGCTCCTGATCGGAGCCGCTGCGCGTCTTCGGCAGGCTTGCCACCATCTGGAGCAACGACGCGCCAACCGCTGACGCCAGCGCTGACGCCGATCCGCCGCCGGGCGTGGGATCCGCGGATGCAAACGCCGCGATCAGATCGCGCACGGAACGATCAACGAGCATGACGGACACGTCCTCTCTTGACCACCGCGCGGATGGGCTCGGCACCCACACGGATCAAATCCACGGCCGGGCCGCCGAGGATGACGGCATCCATGAGCTTGCCGGGCTCGAGGCTGCCCGCCCGATCCTGCCGATCGAGCGCGAACGCGGCGTTGATCGTCGCGCCGACCAGCGCTTCCTCGAACGTGAGACCCATGGTGAAGCAGGCGAGCGCCATCGCGAACGGCATGGACGGCGAGAAGCCGCCGCCGGGATTGACGTCGGTCGCCAGGGCGACGGCGACGCCACGATCGATCAGCATGCGCGCCGGCGCGGCGCGGCCGAGCTTCAGATAGAACGACGCGATCGGCAGGAGCGTGGCGACGACGCCGGCGGCGGCCAGGCCGTCGGCGCCGGCCTCGTCGACGAAGATCAGATGATCGGCAGAGCGCACGCGTAGATCCGCGGCGACCCGCGATCCGCCGCTGCGCCCCAACTCGTCCGCGTGAATGCGCAGCTTCAGTCCAGCCTCGCGCGCGGCAAGCAGGATCTCCCGCGATTCGCCCGGTGTGAAGACGCCGGTCTCGCAGAAGACGTCGCACCATTCGGCCAGCTGCTCGCGCGCGACGGCCGGAATCATGTCCGCGATCACCAGGTCGACGTACGCGCGCCGCCGGTCACGGTACTCCAGGGGCACGTCGTGCGCGCCCATGAACGTCGGCGCCACATCGATCGCGTGATCGGCCGCGATCGTCCGCAGGACCCGGAGCATCTTGATTTCGTCGGCCGTGGTCAGGCCGTAGCCGCTCTTGGCCTCGCAGGTGGTGGTCCCGCAGCGCAGCATTTCATCGAGCCTGGCGCGTGTGACGTCCGCCAGCTCGACCTCGGTCGCCGCGCGCGTGGCGGCGACAGAGGACACGATGCCGCCGCCGGTCGAGGCGATGTCGGCATAGGACGCGCCGGCCAGGCGGCGCCGCAGCTCGTCGCGCCGATCGCCCGCGAAGATCACATGCGTGTGCGGATCGACGAAGCCCGGCACGACCGCGCCGCCATGGGCGTCGACGACGACGGCGGCCTCCGTCAGCGCGCCGTCCCGGCGCCAGTCCTCGTCGCTGCCGACGAACACGATGATGCCGTCGCGCGCGGCCACGACGGCGCGCGCCCGCGAGCCGGCGTCCGCCTGGCGCCGCCCGATGCGCGGCGCCGGACCCTCGCACGTCAAGACCTCGGACGTGTTGCGGATGATGAAGTCGGCGAGCACGAGGACATTGTAGGCAATCGCAGCCCTGAAAGGGCCGCGCTACAAGTCGAGCGCCGACGCGATCTGGCCAGCGGTCACGCCGGCGATCGCGACGCGTTTGTCCCGATTGCGCTCGCCGCTGAGGATGCGCACGGCGCGCCTGGGCACGCCGAGTGCCCGTGCGAAGAAGTCGATGAGCGCGTCGTTGGCGGCGCCTTCGACCGGCGGCGCGGCCAGGCGGACGACGAGCGACTCGCCGCGGAGGCCGGAGCACCCGGTTCTTCCGGCGCGGGGAATGACGCGGACGGCGAGCTCGACGCCGTCCGCGGTCTCTTTGATCACATTGAAGCGGGCGCGCGGCCGGCGCTAGCCGAGCAGGCGCGACTCGAGGGACTCGGCCGTGTCGTACGGGCCGGCGTCGGCGTGACGCGGCCGATGGAACAGAATCTTCTCCTCGCGCTCGCGCGCTTCCTGTTCGCGCACGAACTCGAGCGTGTTGCGCAGCGTCTGGATCGTGGATTCGATGGTCGTCTCGACGTCGCGGCGCTTCAGCTTCAGCCCGTCGATTTCGCGCTGGACGTCTTCGAGCCGCGACTGCGTCTTCTCGAGCAGCAGGTCCGACCGACCCTCGGCCTCGCGGATGATCCGCCGCGCGTCCTGCTCGGCGTTGGCCTTGATGTCCTCGGAGATCTGCTGCGCGGTCGTCAGCGTGTTCTGCAGATTGCGCTCGTGCTCGCGATGCTCGTTGAGCACCGCCTCCATCCGCATCAGATCCTGCCGGAGCCGATCCGTTTCGAGCAGGGCCTGCTCGTAATCCTCGGCGACGGCCGCGAGGAACGTCGCCACTTCGACCCGATCGAAGCCGCGGAAGGCGAGCCGGAAGCGTTGCTGGCGAAGGTCGAGTGGGCTGACATTCATGTGAGCGTTCTCCCCGCTCACGTATATCGGATGCGGTCCGCCGCTTCTTTAGGGGCGCGTCGCCTACCTCGCGCCGAAGATTGCGGTTCCGATGCGGACGATCGTGGCCCCTTCCTCGATGGCGATTTCGAAGTCGTGGCTCATCCCCATCGACAATTCTGTAAGCATCGCCTGGCCTATACCGCGGGCGACGAGGCGATCGCGGACGGCCCGCAACGCCCGGAAATAGGGTCGCGCGGCCTCGGCATCGCCGACCGCCGGCGGGATGGCCATGAGCCCGACGATCCTGACGGCGCGCGCCGCGGCGCCGGCCGCGAAGATCCCCGGCAACTCGTCTTCGGGCGCCCCGAACTTCGTGACTTCGCGGGCGAGGTCCACCTGGACCAATACCTCCAGCCTGTGCCCCGCAGTCGCGGCCGCATCGTCCAGCAGCGGGATCAGGGCCTCGCCATCGACCGACTGCACGACGTCGAATCGCGCGCCGGCCTTCTTCGCCTTGTTCGACTGGAGATGGCCGACCAGATGCCACCGGATCGGCAGACCGGCGGTCTGATCCATCTTCTGCACGGCTTCCTGGACTTTGTTTTCACCGAACTCGGTATGGCCGGCGTCGACGGCCGCGCGGACGGCGTCGGCGGGAAAAGTCTTGGAGACAGCGACGAGGCGGATGGAGGCAGGATCGCGACCCGCCCGGCGGGCGGCCCGCGCGATGCGCGCGCGGACCTCGACCAACCGGGAACGGATCGTCGAAGCGTCGGACACTATTTCTTCAGGGTTCCCAGAATGCCCTTCGCCGTCGCGGCGTTCGGACCGTTCGGCGCCAGTTTGACGTAGGTCTCGAATTCCGCGGCCGCTTCCGGCAGCTTGCCTTCATTCACCAGCGCCATGCCGAGCTGGTAGTGCGCCTCGGCGTGGTCGGGCTTCGCGGCGATCGTCGCTTCGAACTGCTTCTTCGCCTCGGCGATCTTGCCCGCGTTCCACAGAATGACGCCCTGGTTGAACATCGCGTCGGCGTTGCCGCCGCCCAGCGCGCCCGGCGCGCCGCCGGCGAGTTCGGCCGCCTTGGCGCTCGCGGCCTGCGCCTGATCGAACTTGCGCGTGGCGTTGTAGATGTTGGCGAGGCCGCTGTACGCCTCGGCGTAGTCCGGCTTGATCTCGATCGCCTTCTTGTACGCCGCCTCGGCCTTGTCGTAGTCCTTCTTCTGCGATTCCGAGTAGGCGATGTTGTAGTAGCAGTCGAAGCACTTCTCGTTCAGTTCCGCCGCGTGCGTGAACTTCGCGATGGCCTCGTCGTGATTGTTGGCGCGGCTCGCCACGACGCCCTCTTCGAACGTCTTCTTCAGCTCCGCGTTCTTCGCCGCCGCCTCGGGCGAGACGCCGCCGCCCGCGCCCGCGCCGATGATGAGATTGGCGGCCGCCGGTCCGGCAATCCTCACGTTGACGGGCACCACATTTGACGCCACCTTGTCTTTTTCGGCGACGACCTTGTACGGGCCGGGCGACAGACCGATCTGTACGAACTCGCCCTTCTTGTCGGACTTCGTTTCGAAATGACGGGAGCTGCCATCGGCGTCGATCTTGATCGTCGCGCCTTCGACGGGTTTGCCGGACGCGTCGCGGACCGTTCCCCGCACCATCCCCGTGGACTGCGCGACTGCGGGCAATGCAATCGCCAGGGCGATCGCCGCGGCGCACATCGCGAGCCACAGCTGCCGGCCGTTCAATCGGCGGACCATGGAATCCTCCTGAAGCATGAGAGCAACTTTCACGTAAGGAGTAGTTTACCCCGATCGCGCCGCGTCAGGCACCCCTGGTCAAACTACTGGTAATGCAACGCCCGCACGGGGTCGAGGCGGGCGGCCTTCGTGGCGGGATAGACGCCGAAGACCAGGCCGATCAGGACGGACACCGAGAAGGAGAGCAGGAGCGAGCCGCTGGTCACGATGGTCGACCAGCCCGCGAAGCTCGCGATGAGCCGCGACATGGCGACGCCCATCGCCAGGCCGATCGTCCCGCCGGCCACGGCAATCAGCGTCGTCTCCATCACGAACTGGCGGATGATGTCGGTCTGCCGCGCGCCAATCGCGCGGCGCAGGCCGATTTCCGGCGTGCGCTCGAGCACGCTCGCCAGCATGATGTTCATGATGCCGATGCCGCCGACGAGCAGCGAGATCGAGGCGAGCGCGACCATCACGATGTCGAAGATCCGTTTCGTCCGCTGCTGCTCCGCCAGCAGTTCGGCCGGGACGACGAGCGCGTAGTCGTCGGCGCCGCGATGCGACGTGGCGAGGATGCCCCGCACGGTGGCGGCGGCCGCGGTCACGTCCGCGTCCGGCTTCACGCGCAGATAGACGCCGTCGATCTCGTCGCGCATCGACGAGTAGTTGTCCTCCAGCCGGAACATCGCCGCGCCGGTCGGCACGTAGATGACGTTGTTGCGATCCTGCGCCGGCAGCCCCGACGAGTCGGTCTGCGCGACGGCCTGCGCGCCCGCGGCGCCGATGACGCGGAACCACTGCTCGTTGACCTTGACGAAGCGGCCGATCGGGTCGTCGAGCCCGAAGAGATTCGTCCGCGCCGCGTCGCCGAGGACGCAGACGGCCTCCGAGCGCGCGCTCTCCTCACTCGTGAAGAACCGGCCGATCGACACGCGCAGGCCGCCGATGTACGCGTAGTTCGGATCGACGCCGAACACGGCGGGCATGTCCGCCTGCGGCTTCGGCACGAGCTTGCTCGGCGTGAACCGCTTGCGCGGCGTGAGCGAGTCCAGCCCGGCCACCGTCGCCTGCATCGCGCGCACGTCGTGGAACGTCAGGCCCGGCGATTGCTGCCGCACTTTGGCCCAGACCTGGCGGTCGGTCGATTCCTTCGCCTCGACGATCAGGTTGTGGACGCCGAGGTCTTCGATGAACGCCATTACCTGCTGCTGGGCGCCCGCGCCGATCGACAGCATCGACAACACGGCCGCGACGCCGAAGATCATCCCGAGCATCGTGAGAAACGACCGCAGCTTGTGCAGGAGGAGATTGTCCAGGCTGCGGCGGAGGTCGGGCAGCCATGCGTTCGCGCGCCTGACGGCCTTGACCGCTTTCACCGGGACGCTCGCTGTCCCGCGGGCGCCGGCGGTCCGGATTTCGGCCGCGCGCCTGGCGCGCGCGGGTCGACGAGCGCCACCTCGACGCCTGGGTCCACGTTTTCGACGACGGCGAAGCTGTCGGTGCGCGCCCGCACGTGGACTTCCTTCGCGTCGAATCCCGCGCCGGACCGGACGTACACCACGGAGCGGCCGCCGGCTTCGAAGATCGCCTGGCGCGGCACGTAGATCGCATCGGTCAGCGTGGCGCCGGCGATCGCCAGCTGCGCGGTGATGCCCGGCCGCACGCGCGGGCCGAGTCCCGTCACGTCGAACAGCACGTCGAACTGGCGAATGGGATCGTTGCCGAACGGATTGCGGCCCGCCACATTACTTATGGCGCGCACCGAGCCCCGCAGCGTCACGCCGGGCAGCGCGTCCATGGTCACGTCCGTCGCCTGGCCGGCGGCCACGTTCGCGCGATCGCCCTCGGGCACTTTCGCGCTGACCTCGACGTGCGACGTGTCGACGACATCGGCCAGCGTCTGTCCGGAGAACGCCGTGTCGCCGGGCCGGTAGTCCGGGATCGGCATGCCGAAGAAAAGCGGTCCGCCGAAGGCATTCGTGTTCTCGCGGAGCACGACGAAGCCGTCGAACGGCGCCTTGATGCGCAGGTTGTCGATGTTGCGCTGCGCGACCTGCACGGAAAGCAGCGCCTTGTTCTTCTTCTCCACCAGCACCGCCGTCGACGCCCGCGACGTGTCGCCGTGCGCCCGCGCGTCCTTTTCCACCTGCGCGAGCTGCTGGCGCGCCTCGTCGAGCAACATGAGGTTCTTCTTCGCGTCGATCGCGCTCAGCAGCTCGTTGCCGCCGGCGTCGAGCTCGGCGCGCCTGACTTCGAAACGCTGATGGACCAGCAGGAGCTCGTCCTCCGCCGCCTGCACGGCGTCCTGCGCTTCCGCCTTGACGATGTCCTGTTCGGCCTGCAGCAGATCGAATCGCGCCTGCTCGAGCTGGAACTCCTGATCGGATGGATCGAATTCAACGACGACGTCGCCGGCGGTCACCCATCCGCCGGACGGCGCGATGCTCACGACCTGGAGCGCGCCGCCGATCGGGGGCGCGAGGACCTGCGCCGAGCGCGCCGCGCGCAGCTCGCCGGTCGTGAACACTTTCAGCTGCACGGCGCCGCGTTGGACCCGTGCCGTAGGAATCGTGGCGGTCGCCGAGGGCACCAGCCGGTTCCACGCGAGGACGGCCGTCGCGCCGACGATGAACGCGAGCGCCGACAGCAGCACGCTTCGGCGCTTCATCGCGCGCTCCCCGCGAGGTCGTCGGGTTCCTTGAGCGCGATGCGATCGCCTTCCGTCAGACCGCGCGCGACGGCCACCTGATCGCGGCCGCGCCGGAGCACGGTGATCGCGCGCGCCTCGACATTCGATCCCTTGACGACGTACGCGATCGCGCGGCCGCCGCGCTGGAAGATCGCCGCGGCCGGAACGACGAGGACGCCGTTCAGCTGCTCGAGCTCGACGCGCGCGGTGCCGCTCATGCCGGACTTCAGCCGGCCGTCGTTGTCCGCCATGGTGATGATGAGGTCGAAGTTGCGAGTAGGTGGGAACGAACTGAAGTCCGGCCGCGCGATGAGCGAGATGTCGCTGACCGATCCCTTCAGCTCGCGGTCCGGCAGCGCGTCGACGCGCACGAGGACGCCGCGCCCCGTCTGCAGGCGCGCGCGGTCCACTTCGTCGACGTGGCACGCCATCTGGATCTTCGAGAGGTCGGGGAGTTCGGCGATCTGGGCGCCGAAGAACGCGCGGTCACCCGGGCGGAACTCCGGCGCGGACTGCGCGAAGACGCTCGCCGCGCGGCGGTTGGGCAGCAGCGTGATCGGTCCCGTCGCCGGCGCCCGTACCGTCATGCCGGCCATCGTCCGTTCGGTCTCGCGCACGTCGAACAGGGCCTTGTCGCGCTTCTGCCGCGCGCTCGCGACGTCGGCGGCCGCCGAGCCGCGCTCCGACTCGAGCTTCTGCTCGAGCTCGCGCACGCCCTGCTCGGCGTCGGTCGCCTTGATGGCGAGATGCTCGGCGTCGACGCGCGGGCGCAGGTCAGCGCCTTCGAGATCGAGCTTCGCGCGGCCCGAGGCCGACTTCGATTGATCGAGCGCGGTCTGTGCGGCCTGCTCGCGGCGCCGCTGCTCGGCCACGGCCTTCTCGATCTCCGATTCCGACTGCTTCAGCTCCGACTGCTTCTGTTCGAGCGTGCGCTGCTGCACGGTGGTGTCGAACTGCACGACGACGTCGCCGGCTTTGACGACGCTGCCGTTGCGCGCCAGCTCGATGATCTGCAGGTCGGAGCCGCCCGACATCGGCGCCGACAGCACGATGGACTTCACCGGCCGGACCTCGCCGCGCAGCTGCAGGTAGTCCACGAACGTGCCCTTCGCGACCGTCGCCGTCGGCAGCGACGATCCGCCCGCGCGCCGCAGTCGGACGACGCCCGCCACCGCGGCCGCGGAGACAAGCAACAGGACGATGGCGCCGATCGCGCCGCGCTTCATCATGGTTTCCCGGGTTTCCCTGGCGTCCGGGATTTCCAGCTGTCGGAGCCGTCGGCCGGCTCGAGATCGATGGCCACCGCGAGGTCGGGCAGCAGGTGGGCGTCGGATTCAGCGAGCGAGAACACCGCGAGGAACGTGCGCACTTTCGCGGACATCGCGCTCGTCGACCCGATGGGCGAGAGCTGCTCGAGGCGCCCGGTGAAGACGCGCGACGGATAGGAATCCAGCGTCATGCGCGCCGCCTGGCCGACCTGCACGCGATCGACGTCGGCCTGGTTCACGCGCGCGCGCACGCGCATCACCGACGAATCGACGACTTCGAGGATCGGCACGCCGGGCCGCGTGTCTTCGCCCTCCTGCACCTCGCCGAACGAGCCGTTCTTCCACGTGGTCTTGAGCACGACGAGGCCGTCCAGCGGCGAGACGATGCGCATCTTCGTCGCGTTCTGTTCGGCGTGGCGCCACGCGTTGAGCGCGCGATCGCGCTGGATTTCGAGAATCCGGAGATCCGCCGCCTCGGCTCGCCGCCGCAGGTCGGACGTGTGCCGCAGCTCGGTGAGATGCGCACGTGCCTCTTCGAGCATGAGCTCGTTCTTCTCGGCGTCGATCTTCGGCCGTACGTCGTTGGTCGAGACGTCGATCTGCGCGCTCTTCACCGCGTTCTCCGCGGCCTTGATCGTCGTGTCGTCGTGCGTGCGCGCGGCGAGCTGGTCGGCTTTCTTCTTGTTAATCTGTTCGAGGAAGTCCTTGTACTCGGCCTCGCGGTCGTGCGCGGTCTTGATCTGGGCCTGGCTGTCGAACTCGACGAGCAGGTCGCCCTTCTTCACGCGCGTGCCCGGCGCCGCGAGATGGACGATGACGACCGAGTTGACGCCGGCACCGCTCAGCCGCGGCACGAAGACGGGGTAGCTGCGGACCGGCTCGACCGTGCCGTGCAGACGCACGGGCGACGGAGCGTCCGCCGGCGCGGCGGCGAGGGCCGCCATCGCGCCGAGCCCGCACGCGAGCAGGACCGCCAGCCGGGATCGGGTTCCGGTGAGCACTGTTGGGATCATAGACGCCGCGGACGCGGAATCGGATGGGCCTGGTCCGAAAAGGCGGGGCTAATCCGAGAAGAACGTCTCGATATGTAACAGGTCGTGCACGACTGGCGCGGGCGGCAAAGAGCCAAGGAAACGCCGTCCGTAGCCCTTCGTCCGCAGGCGCGGATCGAGCACCGCGAGGACACCGCGGTCGCGCCGGTGACGAATCAGCCGGCCGAGCCCCTGTTGCAGCGCCAGGATCGCCAGCGGCACCTGGTATTCGCCGAACGGGTCGCCGCCGCGCTCGCGGATCGCCTCGATGCGGGCCGCCGTGATGGGATCGCCTGGCGACGCGAACGGCAGCTTGTCGATGATGACGCAGCTCAGGGCCTCGCCCACGACGTCCACACCCTGCCAGAAGCTCGAGGTGGCGAAGAGCACCGAGTGGGGCGTGGCGCGGAACTGGTTGAGCAGCTGCGACCGCGGCGCCGTTCCCTGCGCCAGGATCGGGTAGTCCAGGGCCATCTCCGCAATCGCCTGCACGGCGCGCATCGTCGCGTAGCTCGTGAACAGCACGAAGGCGCGGCCGCGCGTGCGCCTGAGGATCTCGATCACTTCGCGGCCGGCCGCGAGCGCGAAGTCGTCGGACCGCGGGTCCGGCATGCGCGGCGGCAGGTACAACAGGGCCTGGCGCGCGAAGTCGAACTCCGAAGGCAGCCGTACTTCGGCCGCCTCGCGGATGCCGAGCCGCGTGCGGATGTACTCGAACGTGCCGTCCACCGCGAGCGTCGCGGAGGTGAGGACGGTCGTGTACATGCGATCGAAAAGCACCTCGCGAACGATCGTCGACACGTCTATCGGCGAGGCGCGCAGGAAGACACCGCGGCTGCGGAACTCGACGAAGTAGACGTACTGATCGTCGCCGGCCTTGAGCATGAAACGCAGCTCGTCGCGGATCTCGCCCGCGCGCCGCTCGAGGGCCTGGCGCTGTTCTTCGGCGGCTTCAGGGTCCGGCTGTCGGACCCCACGACTTTCGTCTGCGTCCGCGTCGGCCGTGGTGTCCGGCTTCAGCCGGACCAGTGCGAGCGTCGCCTGCAGGACGTCGAGGGTGCCGGTGAGATGCGCGGCGGCGTCGCGCGTCTGCCCCAGCGACTCGACGCTGGCGCGAACCCGTTCTTCGCTCTTGAGTCGTCCGGTGCCGCGATGCGCGTACGCGAGTTCGGTGAAGAACGCGCGCGCGTGATCGCGCAGCCGCTCGATC
>Ga0326726_10000479_pt1 | contig 37287 bp, 35 predicted proteins | sample MHFenrmetagenome_2_FD_207603 | JGI IMG/M metagenome (GOLD analysis project Ga0326726, IMG submission 207603) | Lab enriched peat soil microbial communities from Michigan Hollow, Ithaca, NY, United States - MHF15MN | ecosystem: Environmental > Terrestrial > Soil > Wetlands > Peat | place: USA...
TCGATCTTGAAGAACCCAACCAGTCACTCCAATAAAATCAATCTGTCATCGAATTGAAAAAAGAGCTTATTATCGGCACTCGATCCAGCCCCTTGGCCCTGTGGCAGGCTGAATTCACCAAAGCAGAGCTTTCCAGGCGCTTTCCCGAAATGAACATCACGCTCAAGCTGGTCAAAACGACCGGCGATGTGCTGCTCGACTCTCCTCTTTCCAAGATCGGAGATATGGGCCTGTTCACCAAGGATATCGAAAAGCATCTGATTGCCGGTGAGATCGACTTGGCCGTGCACAGCCTGAAGGACGTTCCGACCGGCACGCCTGAAGGTCTGGTTATCACCTCGTTCACCGAGCGCGAAGATACCCGCGACGTCATCATCTCCAAGTCCGGCAAGGGCATCAAAGACCTTCCACCGAACGCAAGAATGGCCACCAGCTCCCTGCGCAGAATGTCGCAGCTGCTCTCCATGCGTCCCGACTTGCAGATTCTCGACATCCGCGGCAACCTCAACACCCGCTTCAAGAAGTTCGACGACGGCGAGTTCGACGCCATGATGCTTGCTTACGCTGGCGTCTTCCGCCTTGAGTTCAGCGACCGCATCTCCGAAATTCTGCCGCACGACGTGATGCTTCCGGCGGTCGGCCAGGGCGCACTCGGCATCGAGACCCGCACGGACGATGCCGAAACCAGAGAGATCGTTCGCGTGCTCAACGACAGCAACACCGAAATCTGCTGCCGCGCCGAGCGTGCGCTCCTCCGTCACCTCCAGGGTGGCTGCCAGATTCCGATCGGCGCGTATGGCTCTTACAGCGATGGCACACTGAAGCTGCTCGCTTACGTCGGCTCCGTGGATGGCAAAACCGCCATGCGCAACGAATTGACCAAAGCAGTCAACACGCCGGAAGAGGCAGAAGCAGTTGGCATCGAGCTGGCCGAAGTGCTGCTTTCGATGGGTGCGGAGAAAATTCTCGCCGAGATCCGCAAAACGCGCTGATGAAAACCGTTCTCGTTACTCGCCCGAAACATCAGGCAGAGCCTTTTGTGAGGGAGCTTGAGCAGTACGGCCTGAACGCGGTTGTCTTTCCGACAATCGAGATCAGGCCGGTTGCCGGCTGGAGCGTGCCCGATTTGACCCGTTTCGCGGGTATTTTTTTTACCAGCGCCAACAGCGTTCAGTTTTTCCTCGAACGGTTGCTTGACGAGTCTCCTGCTGAACTGCCGAACCTGCAACAGTCGAGAGTCTGGGCAGTAGGCAAGACCACCTCCGGCGACCTCAGCAAGCATGGCGTTACCACCCAGCCTCTGCCAAAAATCGCCGATGCAGTCAACCTCATGGCTGACATCGATCCTGAAGAGATCAAAGGCAAAACCTTCCTCTTCGTGCGCGGCAGCCTGTCGCTCGGCACCATTCCCGAGCTGATCACCCAGCGCGGCGGCATCTGCGAGGAGCTGACGGTGTACGACAACATCCAGCCTTCGCTCGAAGAGACCCAAAAGGTCAAATCGCTGCTCTCGGAAGGCAAGCTCGACTGCCTCTCCTTCACCAGCCCCTCGACTGCCATCAACTTTTTCGAGGCGATGGGTTCGAAAAACGTGCCCGAATCGGTCAAGATCGCGGCCATCGGCACAACCACCTCCGGCGCGCTCGAAAAGCTCGGCATCAAGGTGGACATCATCCCCGAATACTTCGACGGCCCCAACTTCGCCAAGGCGATAGCCGCGGCGCTGAGCTGAGTGCCACTCGAAAAAGTTTGCTTTCTTCGGAATTCTTTCCTCATAGGTCGTATGGGTCATATAGGACTTATGAGACCTATTCGACCTATTTACTCCACATCCGGGATGTCGTCAACGTAACCCATGTGGATCGTTTCAGTTTCTGGTTGAGATTCGCCAGCTTTTTCGGACGAACCTGCTATCGGTGCTGGGGGTTTTGTCGTAACAGGCGTTTCAGAAAACAGCGAAATCTGAATGGCCTGCAATGGCGTTTCGTTGTTGCGGTCGTCGAGTGTCTCATCCTCGGCAATCGCTGGAATCTCAGCGGCATCATGCGCTTTCGTACGCACAGCTTTCCGCGAACGCCCTCTCGGAGCGGCGGCGGCCAGCTCCTTCTCGACCGACTCCTTCACGGCATCCTCGACAACGATGCGGAGGCTTTTCATGAGCTGAAGCGACTCGCTCCGCTGCTCGGCCATTTCGCGGCGCAAGCTGTTGCCTAGCTGCTCCATCTCGTCGCGGACTTTGCCTGGCCAGAGGATCGCGAGCATCACGATGATCACAAGAAGCAGGAATACAATTACGCCAAGCAGAATCGTCACAAGGCTCATCGGCAATTCTCCTCGATAGACACAATGAGCGACCTGCCCATCGCCAGGTTCGCGCTGACGAGACCCTTGCCATCGATGACCGTACGTCCTTCGTAATCGAAGCAGCAGCCACCGGCCTCGGTGACAATCGGAATGACCGCCGCGCAGTCCCATGGACTCATGATCTTGTCCACGGCCACCTCGGCGCGACCCGATGCGACCAGCATGTGGCCGTAGCAGTCGCCCCAGCCGCGCACCAACCCGGCGCTCGAACGGAGCTGATCGACCGGATGGGTAGATAGCGGGTCGAGCAGATACTCTTTTTCGGTGAACACCACCGTCGCCGCTGACGTTTCCGAAATGGCCGATACCTGGATTGGCAAGCCGTTCATGAACGCCCCGCCGCCAACTTCGGCATGGTAAAGTTCACCAAGCGCCGGGAAATTGATAACGCCAAGTTGCAGACGGCCCTCGACTTCGAGCGCGATCATCACGCCGTAGAGCGGCACGCCGTGGATGAACGAGCGGGTGCCGTCAATCGGATCGATGATCCAGCGCCGCCCGTTGCCGGATGGGCGCTCGTCGAACTCCTCGCCAAATGCGCCATCGTCCGGAAATCGCGACGTAATTCCCTGACGTATCAGCTCCTCGGCTTTGCGATCCGCCTCGGTCACGGGCGAATCGTCGCGTTTGGAAAAGACCTGAAGCGACTTCTTGCCGAAGTATTCGAGCGTCAGTTTACCAGCCTTTTCCGCCAGTTCAAGCGCAAGCTGAAGGTCAGGAGTCATAGCAGAGTAGTCCCGTTAAGTTGTTAGCTGCGAACAATGAAGTAAGATAATCAACAGAGGCCGAACCTAATGATATACACTGAAAAACGCAAGGCCGCCTTCACGATGTTGACGGATTTTCTTATCTTGATTTTTCTTTCCAACAAAATAATCCAGAATCATGAGCCAGCTCGACCTCCTCAATATTGTTCACCGCCCGAGAAGACTTCGCAGAACCGCCGCTCTCCGCAACCTCGTTCAGGAAAATACGTTGACGGTCAACGACCTCGTGTTCCCCCTGTTCGTCATGCCTGGCAGCAATAACATTGAAGAGGTTTCCTCCATGCCCGGAAGCTTCCGCTTCACCATCGACCGCGCTGTCGAGGAGTGCAAGGAGCTGTACGATCTCGGCATTCAGGGCATCGATCTCTTCGGTATTCCGGAGCAGAAAACCGAGGACGGCAGCGAAGCATACAACGATAACGGCATCCTTCAGCAGGCGATCCGCGCCATCAAGAAGGCCGTGCCCGAGCTGTGCATCATGACCGACGTCGCGCTCGATCCCTTCACCCCCTTCGGCCACGACGGCCTGGTCAGGGACGGCATCATTCTCAACGACGAAACCGTCGTGGTATTGCAGAAGATGGCCGTTTCGCACGCCGAGGCTGGCGCTGACTTCGTCTCTCCGAGCGACATGATGGACGGCCGCATCGGCGCGATCCGCGAGGCGCTCGACGAATCCGGCCACTCCGACGTAGGCATTCTCTCCTACGCCGCGAAATACGCATCGAGCTTCTACGGCCCGTTCCGCGACGCCTTGCACTCCGCACCGCAGTTCGGCGACAAGACCACCTACCAGATGAACCCGGCCAACACCGAAGAGGCGATGAAAGAGATCGAACTCGACATCATCGAAGGCGCTGACATCGTTATGGTGAAGCCCGGTCTGGCCTACCTCGACATCGTCTGGCGCACCAAAGAGCGCTTCGATGTGCCGGTCGCAATCTACCACGTGTCGGGCGAATACGCCATGGTCAAGGCTGCCGCCGCCAGAGGCTGGCTCGACGAAGAGCGCGTCATGATGGAGTCGCTGCTCTGCATGAAACGTGCCGGCGCCGACATCATCTTCACCTACTACGCCAAAGAAGCCGCCAAGAAGCTGCGCTGATCTCCGGCTGAGTAGATATGACCTACGCCCGGCGCGCAATCGCCGGGCTTTTTTATTATCTTCCTACACGGATTTTTTATTTGTCATTCTGAACGCAGTGAAGAATCCAGTTTTCGGCAATTCGTAATAACGAGCCGTTCTGTAACGTATTACAAGACTTTTCTGGATTCTTCGCCCGACTTCGCCGGACTCAGAATGACAGGAGGCGTAAACGAAGCAAAATCAACAAGACAACTCAGCTTTAACTTCTGAGCAGCCTGAATTTCTACCTTTATCTCTTCCCGCACTGATATGATACGCTACTTCACCGCAGGTGAATCGCACGGACCGGCGCTCTCGGCCATCGTCGAAGGACTCCCGGCAGGCGTCGCCCTCACCGAAGCCGACATCAACGCAGAGCTTGCCCGCCGCCAGCAGGGCTACGGACGCGGCGGTCGCATGAAGATCGAAACCGACCGCGCTGAGGTGCTCTCCGGTGTGCGCTTCGGCAAAACCATCGGCTCGCCCGTGGCGATGCTCATCCGCAACCGCGACTGGGAAAACTGGACGACACCGATGGCGCAGTTCGAGGATCACGCCGCCGAGGTGCAGAAGATCACCATCCCCCGCCCCGGCCACGCCGACCTCACCGGCTTCATCAAATACGGCTTCGACGACATCCGCCCGGTCATCGACCGCTCCTCGGCTCGCGAAACCGCCGCCCGAGTCGCCGCCGGATCGCTCGCCAAAGCGTTCCTCCGCCAGCTCGGCATCCAGATCGGCAGCTACATCTCCACGATCGGCCCCGCTGCCGAAACTGCCGCCCCAGCCTCGTTGCAGGCGCTGCTCGCTGCCGGAGCCGAATGCCTCGCCGCCGAAGCCGACAAATCGCAGGTGCGTATGCTCGACGCCGAAGCTGAAGCCGCCGCCATTGCCGCGATTGATAAAGCCAAAGCCGACGGCGACACCCTCGGCGGCATTGTCGAACTCTACATCACCGGCGTCCCGATGGGCCTCGGCAGCTACGTCCAGCACGACCGGCGCCTCGATTCGATGCTCGCCGCCGCCATCATGTCCATCCAGGCAATCAAAGGGGTCGAAATCGGCACGGCATTCGACAACGCCCGCAAACCCGGCTCGCAGGTGCACGACGAGCTGTTCGCCGGTGGAGAGAAGGGATTGAGGCGCGAAACGAACCGCGCCGGAGGCATCGAAGGCAGCATGTCGAGCGGCCAGCCGATCCACATCCGCGCGGCCATGAAGCCGATCTCATCGCTCGTCTCCCCGCTCCGCTCTTTCGACCTCGCCACGCTCGAAGCCGTCCAGTCACGCTTCGAACGCAGCGACACCTGCGCCGTCCCTGCCGCCGGAGTCGTCGCCGAAGCCGTCGTAGCCCCCGTCATCGCCAACGCCCTGCTGGAAAAGATCGGCGGGGATCATATGGCGGAGATTGTTGAGAGGCTTGAGACTTATCGGGAGGCGCTGAGGATGAGGTTCGGGGGGTAAATACAGGCATATCCCCGGCCATACAGGTCGGGGCGGCATATCGAGCTACCAGCCCAGCTTCCGAATTTTCAGCAACGGAACAACATCCCGAACGCCGAATTCTAAATTATCGTTAATCGTTGAATGACTTGAGGCCAATGCGATCTAAGTAAATTCGTACTGAATACCAGATTGGCGGAATCATAAAATAGAAAATAGCAATAGCAAATCTAACACCAAGAAAAGCGACTAATAGATACGCGATGACCGATGGCAGTAGTAGGCCAAACAAGAGTATGACCTTTATAGTCGAGCGACTATCGTTTACAAGCAAGAACAAAATCTTGTTCGTCACCCAGAACCACACAAAGCCCATTAAAATTATTGAATCCCTGGCGTTTTTTAGACCCTCAAACCCGCCTCCCAGCCCTCCCGCGCATTTGTAATATGTTTGATCAAATGAGACACCCCACCATAAAAGAAAGGTAGACGGTATGTAACCGAGAAGAACTATTAGGAAGGTCTTACGCATTAAGTATAGCATTTTGGATATTTGTGAAACTCAGAGTTCAACCCGAACAATGTTGGGACTGATCTGCCTAATTCAGGAAACGCAGAAAACTTCTTTCTCTATAAGACAACTTCAAAATTATATTAGCAAGCTAACCTATCGATTATTTATAAACAACTTAATACCATTAGCCATTTTCTAAACCTGCCGATTTATACAGGTCGATATAAATATAAAGTAAAGTACACGAAGGTTTTTTGCTATATGAGATGTACTCTTAAGTATCACGCCGAACAGTAATCTTCAAATAACGAGATAACGACAGGAGGGAGTTATGAACGCAGAAACCAAGGTCATCAAGCACAAGTTTTCAGTCCTCGAATTGACTGAAGTATTGGGCAACGTTTCGGCGGCATGCCGACAAAAAGGGGTGTCGCGCACCCAGTTCTACGATTAGACAAAAAGCGTTCTTCAGTGCGGGCGGTAACGGTCAGCAGCACTCGCGCCGAGCGTTCCGGTTTGTGGCGATTCTGTCGCTCATCCATCCGTATGTCGCCGTCACCATTTCACCGCACCCAGCACATCTTTAATGGCCGACGCAAGCTCGGACATTCTAACGGGCTTTCTCAACAATCTGGAAATACCCGCTTTACCGAGATTGTCAAGAGTTCCGACACTCTTGTCGTAACCGGTAATCAGCATGATCGGAAAAACCGGGCTGATGTTGCGGATTTTTTTTGCGAGGCTCATCCCGTTCATTTTTGGCATGGTAAGATCCGAAATCACAAGATCGTACTTTCCCGGATTCCGGCTGAACATTTCGAGGGCCTCTTCCGGGGAATTGCTCGTATCCACCCTGTAGCCGAGCATATCGAGCATCTCCTGCATCATCCTTGTGCTCGCCTCTTCGTCGTCGACGAACAGGATGCTGCCGTTCCCCGGTCTCAACACCCCGGGTTCGGGAGTTGCGACCGAACACGGGGTGTTGATAACCGGCAGGTATATGGTGAAGGTGGTTCCTTTGCCGAGCTGACTGTCCACGGTGATCTCGCCACTGTAGCTTGCGATGATGCCATGGACAACCGAAAGGCCGAGACCGGTGCCATTCTGATCCGATTTCGTGGTAAAAAAGGGCTCGAATATCCGCTCCATGGTCGCTTCGTCCATGCCGCTGCCGGTGTCGGAGATTCTGAGGCAGACATATTTCCCGGCACGCAGTTTAGGAACCGACTCAAGAAGCTTCTGGTCGGCAACGATCTCCTTGAGTTCGATTCGCAGTTCGCCTGCAAAATCACCTATCGCCTGGAACGCATTGGTGGCGATATTGACGATAACCTGAAGTATCTGCGCGGGATTAGCCAGGATGTTGCGGCAGCTTCTGTCTATATCGGTCTCGATCCTGATCATGGACGGAATCGACGGTCTGAGAAGCTTGAGCGATTCATCGATGATCGCCTGGACGCTGACCACGGAAGGGGTGATATCCTGCGACCTGCTGAAGGTCAGTATCTGCGCTATGAGGCTTTTGGCGCGTTCCGATGCGCGGACAATTTCACCGAAGTAGCTGTGCGGGGGTTCTGTCGGCTGAGTAACGAGCAGGCCCATTTCGGAGTAGCCCATGACAGGGGTAAGGATGTTGTTCAAATCATGAGCGATACCGCCGGCAAGCGTCCCGATGGTTTCAAGTTTCTGGGATCTGCGGAGCTGGCTCTCAAGCTGACGCTTCGACTCCTCGGCCTGTTTGCGTTCGGTGACGTCGATGCAGATTCCGATATACTTCTCGATATCGCCATTGGCGCCAAAAACCGGCAACCCTTTCGACATGAGCCAGCGCAGTGACCCGTCGGGCTTCCGTATCCGCCACATGCCGTTGAATTCGGTACGGGTGGCAAGCGCCTTGTCCGCATCACTCCTCAATGCCTCCCGGTCCTCGGGTATGACGGTCTGGAGCCAGTTATCGAAGGAGGGCTCGAAGGAGTGCGCTTCCAGACCATACATATCCCACAATTCGTCGGACCATTCCGATATACCGTTGTCGATCCCCATTTCCCAGAGACCGGTATTGGTCGCCGACATGATGTAATGCGTGCGGGCATTGCTCTCGATGAGCATCTTCTGGAACTGCAACCGGTCTGAAACGTCATTGATGATCGAATAGAGCAGCGCCCGTCCATCGATGGTGATCGGGCCGCTGGTCACTTCGACGTCGCGCACGGTTCCGTCAGCCAGTCTGTGCCGGAACTGGAAGTGGTTGCAGTTCTTCGCCTTCGCAAGCCGCATCTGCTCCTGCACCTCCTGCTGCGACAGTATGTTGATCTGCTTGATATTCATCGAGCAGAGTTCGGCAGCGCTCCAGCCATAATATTCAGCCGCCGCGGGATTGGCTTCGATGATACTGCCGTCAGAGGGATCGACGATCAACATCACCGTATACCGGTTGTTAAAGAGCGACTTGTATTTGGATTCACTCTGTCGCAACGCCTTTTCGGCTGCCGCTTTTTCCGTGCGGTTCCGCAGCATCGTGATGCCGTATGCAAGGTTTTCGGCCAGCGAGGTAAGCAGTTCAATTTCATCTGCATTGAAAGCATCAGGCAGGATCGAATAGATCATCAGCGCCCCGAACGCCACCTCGCCGCTTTTCAGGGGAAGACTCATCGAGGATGCATACCCTCGCCGGAGCGCCTCGGAGCGCCAGGGGATTACTTTCGGGTCGGTCTGCGTATCCTTGGCAACGCAGGGCTTCCCTGTACGAATCGCCGTGCCAGTCGGTCCATGGCCGCGTTCGCAATCCATCAAGCTGATGTTCAGCGTCGCGAGATACCCCTCTTCGAATCCGGCCCACGCCACGGGTCGTACGCTTTTCTGCTTGTCATGTTCGGCGTAACCCACCCATGTCATTCGGTATCCACCGATATCGACTATGGTCCGGCAGATGTCGTTGAGCAACTCGGTTTCGTTGAGAGCCTGAAGCAGGGCCTGGTTGCACTTGCTGTTGGCCAGGTGCACGCGGTGCAGGCGGGAAAATTCATTTTCGACCATCTTGCGGTCGGTAACATCGACGACACGGCCAACCAGTCGCGTCACCCGGCCTTTGCTGTCGAACCCGACGGCTTTACTGCTCGATTCCAGCCACAACGGCACCCCGTTCGTGGTCTTGCAGCGGAAAATGACCTTTCGGACTTCACTGCCATGCCGACGGCGCACTCTGAGCGCATTGAAAAAAGCGCTTTGTCCGTCGTGATGAACCATCGACCTGAGACGCTCAAGGCTCAGCGTTGCTTCATCCTGCCCGAGACCTGCAAGTTTCAGGCAATCGGAATCAAGAAGAAGGGTCTCCTGTGAGAGATCCCATTGCCAGCGGCCTGAGAGCGGCCTGTCGAACAAATCGTTTTCAAAGGTACTTCCGTGCGACATAATCAGTGAGTCAATTCAAACCACCATGTTGGCAAAAAGGGAATAGTATCTTGCCATCCTTAGAAAGAGAACACCTGACTGCACAGAAATACCGAAGTCACCGATGCAAAACAGGCTCAGAAAAAGCATGATAATATAGCACAGAAGCGCTAACGCTCTCAGGCCTGATAAAAAGTTTTCAGCAGCCAACGGGATAATGAGCTTCAGCCCTTGGAGGCCTCCTGACGCACACCGGGCGAGTGACTCATCTCCGCCTTGTCGGGATAGACGAGGCACTTGTTCACGCTCGATGGAAGAGCGGAAAACCAACCTATCCACATCCGCGCAGCCATGAAACCGATCTCATTGCTTGCCTCAGCTCTCCGCTCCTTCGACCTCGTCACGCTCAAAGCCGTCCAGTCGAGATTCGAACGTAGCGAAACCTGCGCCGTTCCCGCCGCCGGAGTCGTCGCGAAACCGCAGTAGCCCCCCCGCCACCATCGTCAACACCACGCTCTCGCCCTGCTCAGGGAGGCCGGACGGCATTTTGCAGAAGAACGGCCTGAAGTTCTCCTTCGAGCTGGCCGCCCCGACCGGCAATCCGAGGCGCAACTACGCGGCCACGATCATCCAGCAGAACCTGCGGGAGATCAGCATCGACTGCAAGCTGAAGTTCGACGAGTCGCTCATGTTCAACAAAAACCAGAACCAGTACCGCTACGACGCCGCCCTCTCCGGCCTCGCCGCCGAAACGTTACCATTCCAGCTCGTCATCTGGGGATCGAATTTCGAGAAAAAACCTTTTAACTCCTCCGCCTTCCAGAACGCCCAACTGGACAAGGTGGTCTCAACACTGACCGGCCCCTTGCCGGAAGCCGAACAGAAAAAACTCTGGAAAGAGTACCAGCGGATTCTCGCAGAGGAGCAACCTCGAACCTTCCTGTATTACTACGACGAACTTGAGGGATTCAACAAACGAGTCAAGAATGTGAAGCTGAGCCTGCTAGCGACGCTGGGGAATATGTATGACTGGAAGGTGGGGAAGAATTGAGAATGAATAATTGATAATTACTGTAGGGGGTAGCCGCTGTGCCTGTCAGCTCTTTCAAAATCGCAATTGTATTTTTCAATCAAACACATGGAGTATATCATGAAAGTTTCGAGCTTTGTTCATCGCGTATCGTGCCTCGTGCTGCTGATGGTCAGCCTGACGCTTCCGGCAGCCAGAGCCGCCGAAAATCAGCAAGGTGTGATACAGATGATTTCTATGTCGCTTGACTCGGCGAAGTCTGCTTTAGAAAACGACAAGGCCGGAAACAAACAGAAAGCCCTGACCGCGCTCAAACAAACCGAGCAGTATGTCAAGCAATATTCGGACAGTGTTCCAGCGGCAAAAATCAAAAAACTGAAATCTTCGATTACGCAAGCCAAAGATTATATCCAGAACAGCCAGATGGATCGAGCCGGTGAATCGATAAGCCAGGCGATTTCGCAGATACAGGAAATCCAAGCCACGGTTAAATAGCCTCTAAGCAAGCGCCTAATTAAGGGAACGGAATATTTTTAGAGTTATTCCGCCCCTTTTTGATCTAAGGAAAATATACTCGAAAACCATACTTTGACAGCCTTCAGAGATATATTCCATATTGAGATTGAAATTTGAATCTTCTATTTTCAAACAGCTAAATCAAAGTTTTCTAAAACATTTCTAAAAATTCCGTTCGGAATTATTCAGACCACAGCTTATCGAAATAATATTTATGTTTTTATGATACATATTATTTTTTATTTTTATTCAATTCGGGTAACCTAAGTATATTTTCTTTATTATAACTTTCTTCTATGTAATCAGATATTGGCATCGCAAGTATTCTTGACTCATCTCCGTGCACCGTCCTTCCAATAATAAATGCAACTACTCTACCCTTATTATCTTTTATTGCTGAGCCAGAATCTCCCCTTTCAATTTCCCCGCCAGAAAGCGAAATCAAATGCCTAAAATTTACGATCTTTTTACCCAAAAGAAACACAGCGCTTTCATTACTCTCCATAATCTTTAATACACTTTTTCCGGTTGCCGAAGAAGTACAACTCTGATTCTTTCTTAGCCTATACTTAGTCGCATCTTGTTTTTTTGAATTAACCGCGCTATTATTATCCAGCCATTCGCCTAAATAATTATAATCACTTCCAGAACTATCATACGAGAATATTATTATATCCCTATCATAATTAACATGATGTATCCTAAATTCAACCGCCTTACTATAAATATCATTATCATAGCTCTTGTCTGCTCGCAACTGAATTCTTATATTTTTATACCTATATATACTATTGATTGACTCATTTATAATATCCTCATATGGATCAGCCACACCAGCCCTATTTAAAGACTCAAATAATTTAAAATATTTATCCGACGCATTCTTTAGTTTTTTATATTGTTCTATTTTTGGATTTTTAGACGTATCAAGATATTCTTCTGCCGCACGCTGATATTCAATAAAAATTTTATGGGCAGACGACATAATATAGATATTTTTATCCTCTTCATCTTTCCAATATGATGCAATATTTATTTTTGTAACAAGGCTTGTAAGCGCCACAATCACATCCCCAACAATACCCGCAACAAAATTGACACTGGTCTTTAATAAATTGGAAGCGGCATCTTTTTCTTTTGATGATGTCAATTCCCCAAAAACGCCAATCTCTATAATAAATGATTTAGGCCATCTTATTTGTAAAGGCATAGTCATATTATATAAATTTATATCCTTGGTGACAACAACACACTCTTTTAACACTGGTCTTGCAGTGATCGAAGTATGAATATCATTACCTGATGCTTGCGCCAACTTATGAATAAGATCAACAGCCTCATTAAATAGCTGATTTGTCATTTGCGGAAGACATACTATTTGTGCAATAGATTTAGAGTTTGCGTTCATGCTTGTATGAATTTTTGTTGACCTATCAATATCGCGTTCAATTCTACGAAAAATATCACTGGAAAGATCATCTGGCTTTGTTATTGTCACATGGTCATAATCAAGAGGAATGAGCAAACAATTATCACAACAAGGATTAGCCGAATCTAAGTCTACGACCATCCTCCCATACGTAGGATAACGTTCACCATAACCAGAGACATATATGCATTTCTTTTTTACAAATCCTGAAAACCATTTTTTAATATCTAGCAAATATGCACTATCCCTGCACAGCTCTTTTAATATATCAGAACCAATTAATTTAACAAAGCTTGCCGAGTCAGAACCCGCATGCGGCGTTGCAATAAACACAACACCTTTCGTATTGTTTGAGATAATCTTAAAACTATCACTATTTTCGCTAATTCTCAATATCTCTTTAGCAAGTATCCCTCCTAGACTATGGCAAACAAAAACAATAGATCTTTTACCAATTCCATTCGATATCAACAAATCAATAATGTTAGTTGATCTTTCAGCTATACTTCCCTTTGATTTATTTTTACCAAAAAATCTCGTCGAGGGATAATCAACTAAAACAACCCTGTAGCTGGGATATATATGTGTAAACCAATCCGGCCACAAAATATTATACTTATTTTTCCAGGCATTCTCTGTACTAGAAGATATTCCATGCAAAAAAACAATATCTGCATCAATATCGCCATTAAAATCACCATTACTTTTGATAATAATGTCCGTATACTTCACCATATAGAAAACACTTGATTATAACAAAAAACTTCAAAAGAATATGTGACCAATTCTACACACGCCAATAAATTCCTCGAAAACACACTTTTCACACCTATTTCAAGAAAAATCTTTAAGCTGGTCTTAACATCGGCGATCGAGTATGGCTACCGTAGGATCATAGCATATCTGAAGCCGTCTCGGGAGGGGTACAAAATAAGCCTAACGGCACAACTTACAGTTTATATGTACGAAGATTACTTCTGATTTCCAAAAGAATCGACTGGATTGCCACGTCGCTATGCTCCTCGCAATGACGGTCGGCGCGAAACTTTGTAAAGCTCACCCACAACATCACGCAACCTGATAAATCGCCGGGCGATATTTTGGTGGCGGAATCGGCTTCCCGTTTGCTTTTGCAGCAGCCAGCCAAGCGTCTTTGGCTACAAGCACCTCAGCCAAAGCCTGATCTGGCGTCTCGCCAAAAGCCGAACACGCCTTCAGGTCAGGAATATCTGCTATATATCCGCCGTCGTCCTCACTATAAAAAATATTTATATGATAATCTTTCATCATTGTTCTCCGAGTTGAAGGTTGTACTCCTCTACCAATTGAAGTAATTGCTTGATTTGATAGGGCTTAGCTTTTCCGTTGTCATTCTGCAAATTTAACAATTCAGGAATTTCCGGATGAATGAATATGTGATGACTCCCGTTGACTCTGTCCAACCGAAAGCCAAACGCCTCCGCAAGCGCTATCGCTTCGGTAAACCTCACATTTTTTGTCCCCGATAGCACCTTTTGTAGAAGCTTCTGCTTTTTCATACCACCCGGCCTCCTGATTTTCGTCCCCTCAAGCCCTCAGAATGCACAACTCATCCTAACGCCCTTAAAGACAAACGAAAATTAGCGTTATTTCGGATTATCGCAAAGCTAATAAAACTCCCCCATTCGGGTCATCCATCGGGCGACCCGCCTGTCGCCCCTAAGAATCTCCGACATTCGGGCGCCCTGCATTCTCAATTATCCATTCTCAATTGTCCATTATCCTCCCTCCCGCCGTCGGTTTTGCCATCCGGCCTATTTTGCTATATTCAACGTCGCTCCGGCGCGCGTCTTGCGTGCCGCTTCCATCACCGAAATGATTTTCTCATGCCCCGTTACACACCGGAACAGCTTGAAAAAAGAAATGCGTCCAAGTGGACGACCTCGCAGGCAATCCTCGCGCCGATCCAGTTCCTCATCTTCCTTGCCGGTCTGACCGTCACCTACCTCTACTCGCAGGGCGTCTGGATTACCGATTTCAGCTGGATCACCACCTTCGTCACGCTGAAGACCTTCATGCTGGTGCTGATCTTCGTCACTGGCGGCTTCTTCGAGCTTGAGGTTTTCGGGCAGTTCGCCTTTGTGCACGAGTTTTTCTGGGAGGATTTCGGCAGCGCTATCGCGATGATCGTGCATATCTCTTACTTCATCCTCTTCTGGATGGGACTCGAACAGAGCACCCTCATCTGGACGGCCTATCTCGCCTATCTGAGCTACCTCATCAACGCGGCGCAGTTCGTCATCCGGTTGCTGCTCGAAAAGCATAACGAGAAGAAACTCAAGGCCATCGGCGCGGCCTGAAGCGAAAACCGGCACAATTATGGAAGCAAAGAAATCCAAAGCGATCGTCTTCAGCGGCGTCAACCAGATCGAGCTGCGGGAGGTGACCCTCAAACCGGTCTCCTCGACCGACGTCATGGTCGAAACATGGTGGTCGTCGATAAGCACTGGCACGGAGAAGATGGCGCTCAACGGCCTCATCCCTTCGCCGCCATTTATCTTTCCCTTCATTCCCGGCTATGAAACGGTCGGCAGGATCGTCGAGGCGGGCGACCATGTCAATCAGGGGCTGATCGGAAAGTTCGCCTACGTCGCCGGTTCGTTCGGCTACCAGGATGTGAACGCGGCTTTCGGCGGCGCATCCCAGTTCATCGTCTGCCCGGTCGAGAGCATCACGGTGCTCGACGGCATCCCGAATCCGCAATGCGGCATCGCCCTGCCGCTCGGCGCGACGGCGCTGCACATCGTCGATCTCGCCGAGGTGAAGAACCGCAAGGTGCTCGTGCTCGGGCAGGGAGCGGTGGGCATCCTCGCCGCGGAGCTGGCCAAACGCTTCGGCGCGAGCCTCGTGGCGGTCACGGAACCGCACCAGCGGCGGCTCGACATCTCCACGGCAGACATCAAGGTCAACCCGGAAAAGCAGGATGTGTCGGCGGCGCTCGCGGGTCACGAGTTTGACGTGCTCATCGACAGCACCGGCATCATGAGCGCCATCGAAACCGGCTTGCGTTTCCTGAAATTCCACGGCAAGGTGATCTTCGGCGGCTACTACCAGCGCATGAACATCGACTACTCGCAGGCCTTCAACAAGGAGCTTTCCTTCGTCGCCGCCCGCCAGTGGGCCAAGGGCGACTTGCGCCGCGTACGCGAGCTGATCGCGACGGGCAAGATCAACGCGGAGAAGATTTTCACCCACCAGTGCACGGTTGACGACAACCTCATGGAGGCCTACATGCAGGCTTTCAGCGACTCCGACTGCCTGAAGATGATCATCCACTGGAAGGATCGCGACGAGGCAAGCGAGCACTTTCCAACCTGCAACACGGGAAACTGATCGACTCATGGCGCCAAGAACCATCGCGATTTACGGCAAGGGCGGCATCGGCAAGAGCTTCACGACCACGAACCTCAGCGCCACCTTCGCCATGATGAACAAGCGCGTCCTGCAACTCGGTTGCGACCCCAAGCACGACTCCACCACCTCGCTCTTTGGCGGCATCTCGCTTCCGACGGTGACGGAGGTGTTCGCCGACAAAAACGCGCGAAATGAGCAGGTACAGATCAGCGACATCGTCTTCCGGCGCGACATTCCCGGATTTCCGCAGCCGATCTACGGCATCGAACTCGGCGGCCCGCAGGTGGGGCGCGGCTGCGGCGGGCGCGGCATCATCTCCGGCTTCGACGTGCTCGAAAAGCTCGGCATCTTCGAGTGGGACATTGACATCATTCTGATGGACTTTCTCGGCGACGTGGTGTGCGGCGGCTTCGCCACTCCCCTCGCCCGCTCGCTCAGCGAGGAGGTGATCCTCGTGACGAGCAACGACCGCCAGTCGATCTTCACCTCGAACAACATCTGCCAGGCAAATAACTACTTCCGCACCATCGGCGGACGCTCGCGCCTGCTCGGACTCATCGTCAACCGCGACGACGGCAGCGGCATGGCCGAGAGCTACGCAAAGGCGGCAGGCATCAACGTGCTGATGAAGGTGCCCTACAACCTCGAAGCGCGGGACATGGACGACAGTTTCGACTTCGCTGTCAAGCTGCCCGAAGTCGGCGAACCGTTCCGCAAGCTCGCCACCGACATTCTCGCCGACGCCATCACGCCATGCGAAGCGAGCGGCCTCGATTTCGCGGCCTTCGTGCGCCTCTTCGGCGAGGTCAGCGATGAGCTTCCCGCAGCCGCAACGGCGGATGAGCTTTTCCGACGCCCTTCCGCTAACGGCGAGATCGAGGCGACGCAACCGGCAACCAAAACCACGGCGAACGGCTCCGCGCCGGACGCCGAACGCCAGCGCCTGCTTGTCTGCATTGAAAAACTGCCGGAACCGGAGCGCGAACTCTACACCCTGCACGAAGTCGAAGGCAAATCCCCCGCAGAGATCGCCGAGCTGAAAGGCCTGAGCGAGCAGGAGGTAAAAGCCACAATCGCAAGCGCCCGCAAAGCGTTACGCAAGCTCTTCTTCGAGCTGTAAGGGCAGTTCTGCGGAATTCACCCGTTGCCGGATCAGTCCGATCTCTTCTGGTTCACGCCAAACAAAAAAAGCTGGCCACACTGATCAATCTCATCTAACGCGAAACCTGGCGCAATCCCGAACTCTCGAAAGGCGACGATATCTTCATCAACTTCGACAAAGTCAGAGTTTTCATCGGAGACTTTGACTGATCAGGAAAAGGGCATCGCCAAACGCTGCTGCGTTACTTGGCAAACAGGCTGAATCGGATTTTATTCTGGACTTGTCGGGAGTTTGTTGATACCCATCGGTCAGTTTTACTGGTACTGAACTCGATATTTACGTCAATAATTCTTGAAATAACGATAATTATTATTACTTTAGAGTAGCATTTATTTACGGCTCCTTCGTTGTAGTGATTCGAGATCAGGCCCCTTCCTTTTCTTGAATCTTCGGGGGAGCTTCTTTTTTTTCCCGCAGTTTTCACCTCCCGCCATTGTCCAGAAAAGTTGCGTTTTTCTTGATATGACAATCAAAACCGTAAACCGCTACTATCGACCCGGGCAACAGACGGGATCGATGAACAGCCTGTAGAAGCTTTCCGCAGTGTTGTTCACGGCTTCTGAACTATCATCGACAGGTGTGCCGAGCGCCGCTTCGATTGAGGGGCGCGTCAGGGTGCGGAACATCGCTTCCATCTTTTCCGGCGGGTACGGCATGTTGTGGTCAAGCCACCAGGTCATCATGGAGAGCAGCGTGCCAACGAGATAATTGGCCGTCACCTCGACAGGCACCGGCGACTCGCGACGCTTCCTCGTCAGCTCTTCGAAAATCGGCAGCAACAACCCGTTCAGATACCGGTGCAGGTATTTCAGAATCATCTCGCCGCTCTGCCGTCCAGCGACAGCTTTGTAGAGCTTGTGATGCTCCGCGGTGTGCCGGAACAGATCGAGCACGATGTTCACCTCCGTAGCGCTCCCGGTGCGTCTCGCCGTCAGCAAGGATTGCTGCTGCTGCTCGAACAGTGAACGCAGGTGCTCGAACCATGAGAGGAGCAGCTCGTCCTTGTCGCGGAAATGGGCATAGAAGGTCGAACGCCCGACGTCGGCGCGGTCGAGAATATCCTGCACGGTGATGTTTTCGTACCCCCGCTCCTCGATGAGCGCCATCAGCGCATCGAGCATCAGGCGCCGCGTCCGGCTGATACGCCGGTCCGTTTTGATCTCTCCCATGAAAAATTCCTCCTTTTTGCCCTGACAAACAGGCCACTTCTGTTCGGAAACGGACATTCCACCAGACATTGGTTGTTGACTCCGCCGGAGAATCCGTCTATTTTATTATCGAACACTCTGTTCATTATCTAACATTTTATTCGATAAAACAAAAACCTGACATCAACATGAAAACGAAAGAGAACAACGGGATTCTTGACGCGATCAAAACCATGTACGCATCGGTCGTCACGCACAACTCGCCGTGCGGCTGCACGCCGCCGGTCTCGAACCGGGAGATGAGCGGGCTGTATGGCTATTCTGAACGGGAGCTCGACAGCATCCCGCAAGAGGCCAACCTCGGTCTCGGCTGCGGCAATCCGCTGGCGTATGCCGGAATAAAGCCGGGCGATACCGTGCTCGACCTCGGCTCGGGGGCGGGCATGGACGCCTTCATAGCGTCGCCGCTGGTGGGTGAGACCGGGCTGGTGATCGGGGTGGACATGACGCCGGAGATGATCGAACGGGCGAGGCTGAACGCCACCCGGAACGGTTACGGCAACGTCGATTTCCGGCTCGGCAGGATCGAGGAGCTGCCGGTCGATGACGCGAGCGTCGATCTGGTCACCTCGAACTGCGTCATCAACCTCTCAACCGACAAACCGCAGGTCTTCCGGGAAGCCTTCCGCGTCCTGAAGCCCGGTGGTCGCCTGATGGTGTCGGACATTGTCCTGCTCGGTGAAATCCCGGAAGAGGTGCTCGCGTCGATTGACGCTTATGTCCGGTGCCTGTCGGGAGCGATACAGAAAGTTGAGTATTTAGCGGCGATACAGGAGGCGGGTTTTGAGGAGATTACGGTTCTCGGGGAAACCATCTTTCCGGTCGAGATGGCGCTAAACCATCCCGGCCTGAAGGAAGCCGCCGAACAGATGAACATCCCGATGGACGAACTCGAAAAAATGGCCGGTTCCTTAGCGAGCATCAAAGTCTCCGCAAAAAAAATGGAGAACCGCTGAATTCTGGTACGCGCGGGAACCAGCTCACAGGCAGTCTGTCAGATTTGCGTTTTTTCTGTGGTCATTGCGAGCAACCCGTATCCGTCCCTATACCGCACACGGACATTGAACATGATTATCCAGGCAAAAACCAATCATTCTCAATTGTAGGGACGGGTCTTGTGCCCGTCCTCTTCCTCTGTCTGTTTGTTCATGGAAAGGAGCGACGCGACAATCCACGAGATCGTCGATGTTGGTAAAGATGGATCGCCACGTCCCGACCCGTCGGGACTCGCGATGACGGATTGTGTGTTGCAAGCGGAATGAAAAAACGGTTCAGGTAAAGCACGCAAGAGGGCGGCCACAAGAGCCGCCCCTACAGTTGATTAATGGAATCCGAAAGACTGCGAGGGAAAACTCAAATCTGGTAATCCACGATGATCTCCCGCAAGGTCAGAAGGTCGGCGATGTATTCGATGGCTTCCACGATGTCTGAAATCTCTTCGAGATGCAGATCGGGCGCACTGTTCTGCAGATCATTCCGTCCGACGGTGACTACAAGAATTTCATGCGGATCGTTCAGCAGCTTGAGCGTCGCGATGTCGTAGTCGTCTGCGTCGTCGATGGCCGTGATGAAAATCATGCCGGCATCGGTCATGATGCGTGCAAGCTCTCCGAGACGGCGCAGGCGCTCCTCGACGTTCTTCTCGTTCACCCGGAGATCGGAATCGATCCCGTGCTCCATCGTGGCCATGCCGAGGTAATAGGTGCTGCACCCGTTTCTGAACAGCATGTTTTCAAGCTCCCGTGAAAGCGCGCGCTTTCCGGTTCCGGGCGGGCCGGTGATGACGATGAACTTCGAACGGTGACGGTTCACGCGCTCCCGGTCGGTTGTCGGCACGGAGCCGGTCTCCCAGTGGCGCTCGCGCTCCCTGATGTGGCGTTCGAGAAGCGTTTCGCCGCCGGAGAGATTTTCAAGCACGATGCCGCCACCGGCGATTTCATAGTTGTCCACGATGACGAACCGGCCCGTCGTTTCGTTGCGCGAGGCGAGATCGAAGGCGATGGGGCGGGTGGTTTCAAAAATGCACTCCCCGACGTCGCGGCAATCGAGCTGCTGTTTACCCCGGCTGAGATTCAGCTCTGCGGCGTCGAGCGTGTTGACGATCTCGGCCAGCCTGACCGTCGCCCTGGCGGTGCCGAGCTTCAGCTTGTACTCCTTCTCCTTCGACATCGGCACGCGACCCACCCAGAAGATGTTCGCCCGGAAGCGCGTACCGACTTCGGGCTGCGGATCGCCGGGGCGCACCATGATCTCGCCTGGCCTGATATAAATCTGCGTCGAGAGCGTAAAACCGGTCGGTTCCCCAGCCGAACCCGCCTCTTTTCGTGGGGTGTTGAACGACTCGATTGACGCGATATGCGACCGCTTTCCGGAGGGCAGGAACAGCACCTCCTCGCCGTTGCGGATCGTGCCCGCCTCGATGGTTCCAGCCACGATCCGGCGGTCGTCACCGGAACTGGTAAACTTGTAGATGTCCTGCACCGGCAGCCGGAACGGTTTTTCATGCAGCTCCCGGCCGGTCGCGAAGAGGTCGAGCTGACCGAGCACGGTTGGGCCGTCATACCACGGCATCAGTTCGGAGCGATCCGCGATGTTGTCGCCCTCACGCGCACTGACAGGAATGAAGCTGACCGGTTCTACGTCAATCTGCCGGAGGTACGCGGTGTATTCCGCCTTCAGCTTCTCGAACGCCTCCTCGCTGTAACCGACGAGGTCCATCTTGTTGACCAGCACCGTCACCTGCCGTACGCCGAGCATCGCGACCATGTGGCCGTGCCGCTTTGAATTCTCGCGAATGCCCTCGTTGGCGTCGATCACGAGCAGCGCGGCTTCGGCCCGCGACGCGCCGCTGATCATGTTCTTGAGGAACTCGATGTGCCCCGGCGCGTCGATGATGATGTAATCCCGCGATGCCGTCTTGAAAAAGCAGCGCGCCGTATCGATGGTGATACCCTGCGCCTGCTCGTCCTTGAGCGCGTCGAGCAGAAAGGCGTACTCGAAGGGGCGCGAGTTGCGCAGGCACGACTCCCGCACCGCGTCGAGGCGACCTTCGGGCAGCGACCCCGTGTCGGCAAGCAATCGCCCGATCACCGTGCTCTTGCCATGATCGACATGGCCGACGATGACGATATTCATTCTGGATCGTGACAATACCCTGTCAATGGTTTCCGTACTCATCTGGTGTGTTATTCGTCAAAAGTTCATGATGGTATGCTTCGGGAAGTAAACGTGTCATTTTTGCCCAGCGCATCTCCCTGGCAGACTGTCGGACTTATTGAAAAGATACCCGACTCAACTCTTCTCGCATCCTTGCTCCCCGTCATTGCGAGCAAAGCGAAGCAATCCATGCGTATCTATAAAGAAAATGGATTGCCACGTCTCTGCGCTCCTCGCAATGACAAGATGGGAACTATCAAAGTCCGACAGGCGGCTAATGTCATTCTTCGCCCGACTTCGTCGGACTCCCGATACATCGGGACTGAAAAATGAGAGTTTTAATCGTCGGATTGATAAAAACTCCGCCCACTCACATATAGCCGTCGCGACGTAACGTTTCGAGGCCGCCATCCTCCTTGTCCTGCGCCCTTCCGGAGCGCTCGGCGACGTTCGAGAGCAGGCCGCTTTCCAGCTCCTCGATGATCTCGCGCACGGTGCGTGAGGGCGACTCGATCGGGTTGGTGCAGGGGGCGCACCCGAGGGAGCGATAGCGCGTGCCATCTCCCTGGTTGAAGTAGAGGGACACAATTGGAATCCCCTCGCGCTCGATGTACTCCCAGATGTTCAGCTCGGTCCAGTCGAGCAGCGGGTGGATGCGCACATGCGTGCCCGGCGCGAAGTCGGTCTTGAACTGGTTCCAGAATTCGGGCGGCTGGTCGCCGACATCCCAACTGTTCGCGCTGTCACGCGGCGAGAAGTAGCGCTCCTTCGAGCGGCTCCCTTCCTCGTCCGCGCGGACGCCGACAATGACGCCCGTGAACGGCTCGCGCTTGTCGTCCGGCACGTAGCGCTTCAGCTCGTGATCCATCCGGTAGCGCGGCCACTCGCCGGAAAGCGTGCGCTTCAGCGCCTCGCTCTTCAGGTGGCGGCAGCAGACGATCCGGTCGGTATTGCCATCGGGAAAGGTCTGCCGCCCGTCGAGCGCCGCACGGTTTTCGCCGTAAATCATGTTCAGATTCCACTCCAGCGCCACCCGGTCGCGATAGGTGATCATCTCTGGAATCTTGTAGTGCGTGTCGATATGCACGAGCGGAATCGGCACATGGCCGAAAAACGCTTTGCGGGCAAGCCAGAGCAGCACCGTGCTGTCCTTGCCGATCGACCACAACATGCAGAGATTTTTAAACTCCCGGTACGCCTCCCTCAATATGTAAACGCTTTGTGCTTCGAGCCTGTCGAGATGGTTCATACATGCGTTCCTTATCGTTGATGAGCATGAGCGCTGTGCAAGCCGCACTCCTTGAGTTCCGGCTGTTCCCACCACCAGCGCCCGGCCCGGATATCCTCGCCAGGCTCGACGGCTCTCGTGCAGGGCGCGCAGCCGATGCTTGGGTAGCCCTTGTCGTGCAACTCATTATACGGCACATCGTTGCTCCTGATGTACTCCCAAATCCACTCTTCGCTCGCCTCGACCAGCGGATTGATCTTGTAAAGTCCGAAAGTTTCGTCCCACTCGACCAGTTCGAGCTGCTTGCGCGTCACCGACTGGCTCCGGCGCAGGCCGCAAATCCACGCCGAGAGCGTCGAGAGCTTGCGCGACAGGGGTTCCACCTTGCGAGCGCGGCAGCACAACCGCCGGTTCTCGATGCTTTCGTAGAAGAGATTCGGCCCGTGCTCGCTCTGCATCTTCTGCACCGTCTCGGCCTCCGGGAAGAGTACTTCGATAGCGAGACCGTAGCGCTTCCGCGTCTCTTCGAGCAGGCGATAGGTCTCTTCAGGCAGGCGGCCCGTGTCGAGGGTGAAGACCGGCGCGAGGAGTTTGTGACGCCAGAGGATGTCAGTGATGACCTGGTCTTCCGCGCCAAGGCTCGTTGAAAAGGCGATGTTTTCTTCGCCGAAATAGGTCAATGCAAGGTTGATCGCCTCGGCGGGTGACGCCCCGGCCCAGGCAGCGTTCAGTGTTTGCGCTCTTTCTATGCTCATGGTGTTTTGGTGATTACTGGTTGTGTGATGGTTGATTCACTATTTCTCGACGCGCTGCAACGCGCCCTCAAGAATCTCCTCCTTGACCTCGTCGAGTCCGATCCGGTCGATCATGTGACCGAAACGCTCCTTTTTCCGTCCGTGCTCGCAGTAACAGGCAATCGCGCTGTCAACGAGCGCCAGCACCTCGGCATCCGTTTCGGCAAAGCGCTTGAGCACCGAAGCGAAGCGCGGAATCTTGCCCATCGTGCCGCCGATCAGCACCGTGTAACCGCTCCGGCCCGCGACCCAGGAACCCGTCGGGCACATCGAGGTGCAGACGCTGCAATTGATGCAGCGCTCCTCGTCCACCTCGTACCGGAATCCCGCTTCCGCCGCCTGTTCGTCAATCCGGCGCTCAATCACATTCACCGGGCAGAACGAGAGGCAGTGGCCGCAATCGGTACAGGCTTCGGCGTCCCAGCGCGGCTCAATCGCGCCACGGATGCCGATGTCGTTCTCGTTGGCCTTTGTGCAGTTATGGGCGCACCCGGTGACGGAGATCTTGAACTTCGATGGCGTCTCCCGTTTGAAATAGCGTTCGTCGAGTTCGCGGGCAAGCTGCTTGGTATCGATCACTCCCCACTTGCAGGTCTCCGCGCCGGGGCAGGCAAGGATGCCCCGAACGCGCGGCCCGCAAGCGCCCATCTCCACGCCCGCTTCGGCAAGCGCGAGTTTGGCGTCTTCGAGATCATCTTTGTGGACGTGATGGATTTCAACCCCCTGACGGGTGGAAAGGTGAACGACCCCTTTGCCGTAGCGCTCGGCCACCTCGGCTATCGCGGCAAGCTGAAAGGAGGTGAGATCACCGGCAAGCGCCTTGAGGCGCATGACGTACAACTCCGGCTGCGTCTGCTTCATCATGCCGATCCGGTCGGGCACGGGCTGTTTCACGTTGTTTACTTGTTCAGACATGGCATTACTCTCGTTTCTGTTCGTTGAATCACAGTGGTGTCATCATCTGTTGGATGGCGGCGACGGCAAGATTCGAACTTGCGCAAGTAAAAGGTTTTGCAGACCCTGGTTTCAACCACTCACCCACGTCGCCCTGATGATTTGTGCCGACAGGCACGATCAGTGAGCCTAATAAAACACTATAGAGAGCTGAACGGATGCCATATACCATACAAATACCGTAAACACGGTACGAGGGGGAAGATGAATGTGTCAAAAGCGCCGCTCGTCACCGGCGAAGGCTATTTCTTGGCGATGCTCGACGATGCGGCGGTGGGGGTGTGAATTAGCGGAGGATTACATGAAAGGATGAGGGGAGGGAAGGAGGTTTTATCTTGTTGGATGGAATGATCGGATAAAAAAAATAGAAGCATAGTTTGTAATAGCCTAACCCGCCTTCAAATCCCTCAACAATCTATCGAACGCCGCTTTGTACGCATCATGATCTTTCCATCTGGAAAAATCTCCGATGTGCCGCTGGCGACGAACGTTTCCAGCCCAGCCGGTGGTGCTTTTCATGACAGCTTCATCCAGTCGAACGGGAAAAAGAATATTCTTCTTTTCGATTCGCTCCCGGTCAAGAGCATGTTCTACCTCGTGCTCTACCCAATCACTCTGGACGGAGTACTCAGAAAGAATCAGAAGAAGCTTGTCGTGAAATCGGATAGATTCATCGATCACTTGACGAATTTTATCACCGATCTTCATATCATGCTGAGCGCACCAGCATCTGACACCGGCAGCTTGAAGATCATTATGGATTCGCTTGACAAGTTCTTCGTCTTTATGGTTATAGCTTATAAAGCAAGAGTAATATTGAATTGGGGTTGCAATCAAGGATCGGGCATATTCGATCATCTGATCAGGAACACCGCAGCCACGAAGAAAGACTTCAGGAATATTGCCTTGAGATTTGTAGAGTGTATCAATACCAATAGTAGAAGGGCCAACATGTTTGATATTTTCAAGACCTTTAATATTTCTAAGGTCTATGCCTGAAAAGTCTGTCAGTCCAATAACCATATCTGTGAAATTTGACATATATAGCAAAGTGTTTTTCAGCCTCGCTTCCATTAAATTTGCTCGCTCAAGATTGGCGCCCGATAATATTGTATCCATCAAATTTGCCTGATGCAATCCAGCCTCTTGAAGATTAGCCCCTTTTAGGTTGGCTTTTAATAAATCAGCTCTAAGTAAGTTTGCACTCAAAAGATTTGATTTAGCAAGATTCGCAACCAATAGATTTGATTCGACAAAAATTGCGCACTTCATATTAGCACTAATGAGATTTGCTGATCTCAAGCATGTGTTAGAAAACTTAGTTTTTTCTAGATTTGATAATCTTAGATTGATCCCGTATAAATTTTTACCCGAAAAATCAGCATCACTCAAATCCGGCACAATATCCGGATTCTCCTTCCGCCACTTATTCCAAACCTTAACGCCCTGTTCGAGAATCGCCAGATGTTCCGGATTTGCCATAGTGGTTTATCGATGAGTGAACGATGCTGCCGGGATGGGCCGGGTGTGGGATGTGCGGGTCATGGCCGAGAGGTTTGGGTTGCGTCAACGGCTCGGTACTGATTGGACGACTACGGAGAAGATACTGAAATAGTGCGCATTCAGCAAAGAACTCAGCCGATGATCATCGACCCAAATGCATTTCTATTCTCAGCACAAGCTCACGAATCGCTTGCATGGCCGAAGTGAAATCGGGAAACGCTCCTTCCCTAGCATAAGAAACGCCCCTGACAAACGTATCGTATTCGGTTTGATATTCGCGGTCTGCTTCCAGGCACTCCATCATCCTCCTGAATTTATCCCCAATCGACAAACCAGAGAATGACGCTGCCCTCAGGTCATCAACCCTCATGGCATTTGCAACAAGGACGGGAAATTGCTCGTCGGCCAAAGCTCGATGTTTCAGTAACGCCAGATCATGAAGATGCCGGACAAGCGATGGATCATCTTTTTTATCTCCCCTTATTCTTGCCCGAATTCGCCACGCCAGAGCACTCAGTTTATCAGCAGCACTTTCAACGGGATCGATACAGGATATACGTTCAACCTCGGGCGGCCTGTTGTAAGCTGCATTCACAAAAGAAGAAACAGGCAAATGAATCCCCGGATACTGAGGCGCTCGAACGGCAATTTCAATCTGCACATGGGGTCGCAGTGCAGCGGGCTGATTGAAATGGCTTGGGTAGTCGAACTCTAAAGCAAGAAGACGGTTGTCGTTTCTTGCTCTCACTTGCGCGTCTCCAATGGCAAATCCGGACTCACGCAGATGAGAAAGCACCACTTTTTTGAAATCAGAAAGCGCCTTTCGACTTTGCTGCTCTTGCGGTGCAATCACCCTGAAATCCACATCCTCCGAAAACCGCTCGATGAGCTTGTGAGCCTTCGACAGAGCCGTCCCTCCGGTGAAGATCAATTCGAAGCCTGCAAAGCTGAACACAGCCAGAGCCGCCACAACCTGCGTTACAAACCAATCCTTTTCAACAAACGAAGGATCGATTCCCGTAAGAAGCGAAATCTCTTCGAGTTCGGTTCGCTCAGGCTGTGCGTTCATAGCTGATAAATGCTCCACGGTATCCAAGTTTCCGGTTTACGCGCCCCTTCACGCCGATCAGGCGGCCCGTGGGAACCTGGGTCGTCTTTCCGGTATTGTAAGCCTCTTCCAGATGGGACGGAGTGGTTTCGATGCCCAAGCGTTGCAGAACCTCTTTTGCAAGGACAGGTAATGGCGAGACAGGAACCATCTCGCCGTTTATCGGGGATTTTTTCGCTCTGGCATACACGCCATACCCCAAACGGATAAGGCTCCCTTTTTTTGTCAGGTTTCTGAGTACCCTTCCCACCTGATCGTAAGCGCTTATGTCGCTGAAATCATCACGCATAAAAACGGCGCTCTTCTTTCTCGCGATTCTCGCCATGATCCGGTACTCGATAGTTCCATACTTACTCATTGAATTACAATTAGTTACGTTTGCATAAATACGACAGAACCATTATGCAAAGATACGACATCTTGGTGGACATAAAAAAGCTTTCAGGCGTCGGCAGATTTGCGTTTGGGTTCCAACCTGATAACCAGATCACATCCGACGGCTTCGGCGTATTTTCTCAGCGTGGCGATGGATGGCGCATGTTGGCTGCCGCCTTCAAGCCGTGAAATGGCGCTTTTGGTCGTGCCGATCTTGCTGGCTACTGCTTCCTGCGTCATGCCGGAGTTCTTTCGCGCTTCAAGCAGCTCCCGGATCAGCGCGTACTTAGGCTCAAGAGCTTCATATTCTTTGCGGAACTCCTCATCCTCAAGATCCTTTTCGATAGCCGCTGCAACATCGTATCGCACCGGCTGATATTTCAACTCTTCCATAATTGAACCTCCTTCATTCGATTGAGTGCTATCATCAGCTCTTTTTCAGGCGTTGCCCATGGCGAAAGTTAGCGAATTTGAGAACCCTTTAAAAGCCAGTATCGAACATTTCTCCCATAGAAATACCCAAAACGCGGTACGCAGGAACCGTGAATTCTGCTTACCTTGTCTCTGCATCCGTAAAAACGACCCAGCAACACATTTCATGCATTTCGAAACTCTCGCCATTCACGACGGACAGACGCCTGATCCTCATACCGGCGCGGTGACCATGCCGCTTTACCAGACCTCCACCTTCGAGCGCCCGAGCCTCGACGAGCGGGGGGAGTTTTTCTATTCGCGAATCGGCAACCCGACGCGCTCGGTGCTTGAATCGACCCTCGCTTTGCTTGAAAACGGCAAGCACGGCACGACGTTCGCCTCGGGCGTGGCGGCGATGATGGGGGCGTTGCAGGTGCTCAAGCCGGGCGACCATGTCGTCTCAAGTCTCGACGTCTATGGCGGCAGCTACCGCATCTTCGAGCAGCTCATGCGCCCGTGGGGCGTCGAAACCTCCTACGTGGCGAGCGAGGCAACCGAGAGCTTTCTGGAGTGCATCCGCCCGGAAACCCGCATGATCTGGCTCGAAACGCCATCCAATCCGCTTTTGCAGATTTCCGACATCCGCGCCCTCGCCAAAATCGCCAACGAGCGCGGCATCGTGCTCGCCGTGGACAACACCTTCGCCAGCCCCTACTTCCAGAGGCCGCTCGACCTCGGGGCGCACATCGTCGTGCACAGCACCACCAAGTACCTCGGCGGACACAGCGACGTCATCGGCGGCGCGGTCATCACCTCGGACGAACGGCTGCACCATGCCGTCCGCAGCTATCAGGGCGCGGCGGGGGCGATCCCCGGCCCGTGGGACTGCTGGCTGATTTCTCGCGGAATCAAGACTCTGAAAATCCGCATGGAGGAGCACCAGAAAAACGCGCTGCATCTGGCGCGTGTGCTCGAACAGCATCCGGCGGTCAGGCAGGTGATCTATCCCGGCCTCGCCTCGCATCCGCAGCGCGAGCTGGCTAAAAACCAGATGAGCGGCTTCGGCGGGATGCTGACCATCGCGCTGCATGGCGGTCTTCCGGCGGTTAAAAAGATGATCGGCGCGTTGCAACTTTTCATTCTGGCCGACAGCCTCGGCGGCGTGGAGTCGCTTGTCGCCGCGCCCGCCCTGATGACCCTCGGCCCATTGAGCAGAGAGGAAAAACAGCGCCGCGGCTGCACCGACGATCTGGTGCGGCTCTCGATTGGCCTCGAAAACGCGGAGGATCTCGAAAGAGACCTTCTGAACGCCCTTGCAACCATCTAAAATCGTAATGACATGGCCGTCATCCCGAACATCACGAGCACCATCGGGCGCACGCCGCTGGTGCGGCTCAACAAGCTCGCCGCGGGCCTCGAAGCCGATATTCTCCTGAAACTCGAATTCTTCAACCCGCTCGGCAGCGTGAAGGACAGGATCGGGCGTGCCATGATCGAGGCCGCCGAATCGGAGGGGCTGATCGACCGGAAAACGCTCATTGTGGAACCGACGAGCGGCAATACCGGCATCGCGCTCGCCTTCATCTGCGCCGAGCGGGGCTACCGGCTGCTACTCACGATGCCCGAGACCATGAGCCTAGAACGGCGCAAGCTGCTGCGCTACCTCGGCGCGGAGCTGGTGCTCACTCCCGGCCCAAAAGGGATGAAAGGGGCCATCGAGGAGGCGGCTCGGATCGTCGAGACCGAAAAGAACAGCTTCAATCCCGGCCAGTTCAGCAATCCGGCCAATCCCCGGATTCACCAGGCCACGACCGGCCCCGAAATCTGGAACGACACCGAGGGAAAGGTGGACATGCTCGTCTCGGGCGTCGGCACGGGCGGCACCATCACCGGAACCTCGCGCTTCATCAAAGCGCTGAAGCCCGGCTTCAAAAGCATCGCCGTCGAACCGTCGGCCTCGCCGGTGCTCTCGGGCGGTCAGCCGGGGCCGCACAAAATCCAGGGCATCGGCGCGGGCTTCGTGCCGGAGGTGCTCGACGTGTCGCTGATCGACGAGGTGGCCACGGTGAGCAACGAGGACGCCATTTTGACGGCGCGAGCACTGGCCGCGCAGGAGGGCATCCTCTGCGGCATCTCGTCCGGGGCGGCGGTCCACGCTGCTATTGAAGTGGCGAAACGCTCCTCGTCAGCAGGCAAAACCATCGTCGCCATCATCCCGAGCACCGGCGAACGCTACCTCAGCACCGACCTGTTCGCGGGAATCGAGGGGTGACAATTGATAATGGATAGTTGACAATTGATAGTTAGGCGCGGTAGTTTTACGCGCCTTTCGTTCCTGTCCACGTCGTCCATTTACTCTTTCAGTGAACAGAGGTGGGCAAAAGCAACAAATAACTTGTCTCGATTTCGACGCAGGAAAAATCTCGCTTGGACAAATCTTTTTGAGGCCAGAGCGGAACGTGTATATTTGTCGTCAGTCACAAGACAAACGGTTTATCACTATCAAATTATGTCAACAATCGGCATTATCCTGAACGGCGAGCGCAAGGAGATTCCGGCGGGCGCGACGGTCGCCGACCTCCTGGTCATCGCGGAAGCTGACCGCCAGCCGGTGGCTGTCGTCGTCAATGAACAGATCGTTCGTCCGGAGGAGCGCACGTCGCGCCTTCTGCAGGCGGACGACCAGATCGAGGTACTCGTTTTCGCAGGCGGCGGATGAATTGCCGCCATACCAAGCTTATAACTCCATGAATTCACTTCGCTTAGGCTCATATACCTTTTCATCGCGACTGATTCTCGGCACCGGCAAATTCAGCAGCGCTTCGGCGATGATCGAGGCCGTCCGCGCTTCGGGCACGCAGCTCGTCACCGTGGCGTTGAGGCGCTTCAACCGCGAGCAGGCGGCGGACGATCTGTTCGGGCCGCTGTCGCAAATCGAGGGGCTCACGCTGATGCCCAACACCTCCGGCGCGGCTACGGCGCGAGAGGCCGTCAAGGCGGCGCATATCTCGCGCGAGCTTTCAGGCAGCCCCTTCATCAAGGTCGAGATTCATCCGAATCCGCACCATCTGATGCCCGACCCCATCGAGACCTACGAGGCGTGCAAGATTCTCGCCGCCGAAGGGTTCATCGTCATGCCCTACATTCCGGCTGACCCGGTGCTCGCCAAGCGGCTCGAAGAGGTCGGATGCAGCTCGGTGATGCCGCTCGGCTCGGCCATCGGCAGCGGTCAGGGGCTGGCGACTTCGGAGATGATCCGATTGATCATCCGCGAGAGCAACATTCCGGTAATCGTGGACGCCGGCCTGCGCTCGCCGTCGGAGGCTTGCGCGGCGATGGAGATGGGGTGCGAAGCGGTGCTGGTCAACAGCGCGATTGCCGTCGCCCGCGATCCGGCGGCAATGGCGAGCGCCTTCGCCAAGGCGGTCGAGGCGGGATTCGAGGCTCGCAACGCGGGCCTGATGCCGCGCTCAGGCGCGGCGGTCGCCACCAGCCCGCTCACCTCGTTCCTCGGAGCGGCTTCATGATCGCGCTTCCCGCCTGGCTGAGGGGCGCCCGGCTGTCGGCTGACATCGAGCCACTGTTGCGGCAAACGGATTCAGAGTCGCTCGAACGGCTCGCCGCCGAGGCGCAGGCGGTCACGCTGCGGCGCTTCGGGCGCATCATCTCGCTTTACGCGCCGCTCTACCTCTCCAACTTCTGTTCGAGCGGCTGCGTCTATTGCGGCTTCGCGTCCGATAGAACCTCGCCTCGCCGCAAACTCGATGCAAGCGAGATCGAAAAGGAGCTACTCGCGATGAAGGCGCTCGGCATCGGCGACGTGCTGCTGCTGACCGGCGAACGCACTTCAGCGGTGGGATTTGACTATCTGCGCCACGCCGTGGAAGTCGCCGCGCGTCACATGCCGCGCGTAGCCGTCGAGGCGTTTCCGATGAGTGTCGCCGAGTATCGCGGCCTCGCCGAATGCGGCTGCACCGGCATCACGATCTACCAGGAGACCTACAATCCCGACAATTATCGCGACCTGCACCGCTGGGGGCCGAAGCAAGATTTCCTCGAACGGCTCGAAACCCCGGAACGCGCTCTCACCGGCGGCATCCGGAGCGTCGGCATCGGGGCGCTGCTCGGCCTGTCGGAGCCGGTCGGCGAAGCACTTGCCCTGTTACGTCATGCGAAGTATTTGTGTAAGACGTACTGGAAAGCTGGCGTCTCGGTCTCGTTTCCAAGGATCAGACCGCAGGAGGGAGGCTTCCAGCCAGCCTTCACGGTCTCGGATCGCTTCCTCGCGCGGATGATCTTCGCCTTTCGCGTCGGAATGCCGGATGTCGATCTGGTGCTCTCGACCCGCGAAAGCCCGGCTTTCCGCGACGGCATGGCCGGACTCGGCATCACCCGCATGAGCATCGCCAGTCGCACGACCGTTGGCGGATATGTCGAGTCGGACACCGCGAGCGCGAGCCAGTTCGAGGTCTCGGACAACCGCAGCGCCGAGGCTTTCTGCGCGGCTTTGCGGGCAAAGAATCTCGATCCTGTTTTCAAAAATTGGGATACGGCCTACAACGAACCAGTCACCAGCGAGGAAGCAACATGCCACTGAACGAAGATCAAAAAAAGCGCTACGCCCGTCACCTCGTGTTGCCCGAAATCGGCGAAGAGGGGCAGGAGAAGCTGCTCGGCTCGAAGGTGCTGGTGATCGGCGCGGGCGGCCTCGGCTCCCCTGTCGCATTCTATCTCGCGGCGGCGGGCATCGGCACGATTGGAATTATGGATGGCGACACGGTCGATCTTTCGAACTTGCAACGGCAGATTCTGCACACGACCGCCTCACTCGGCACGAACAAAACGGAATCGGCGCGAGCGAGACTCGAAGCGCTCGATCCATCGATCCGCATCGAACCGTACCCTTTCCGCCTGAGCGCCGAGAACGCACCAGAAATTCTCGCCGGATACGACTTCGTCATCGACGCCACGGACAATTTCGACTCGAAATTCCTCATCGCCCGCGCCTGCCACGAAGCTGCAAAACCATACTCCCACGCGGGCATCCGCAACTTCCATGGCCAGACCATGACCGTCATTCCCGGCAAAACCGCTTGCTACCGCTGCCTCTTCCACGAAGACGGCGCTCCGGTTGGCACCACGCCGCAAGGCCCCATCGGCGCACTACCCGGCGTCATCGGCTCCATCCAGACCATCGAAGCGATCAAATACCTGCTCGGTATTGGTAAACTGTTGACCGACGCGCTGCTAACGTTCGACGCACTCACGATGAACTTCCGCAAGGTGACGGTGCGCCGCGATCCTAGGTGTGCGTTGTGTGGGTGAGGTCAGAATAAAGGCGACTTGTTACTTTTTCGCGAGCGCGACAAGCCACCACACAGTTGATTTTTATGAACAACTAACGACATGCTCAGCCTAGCCGGTTCCCCGAGAACGACACCGGCTAGGCTGGAACAACTTGTTTTAGGCGATTAACAGAGTTCGTCCTTGTGACCGTACGCTAATCCTTTCCCAGAATCCAACCAGTCGCCCCCTGGTAATGGACGTGCTTCCAGCCATTACTACCTTCCTCCAATATTTCTGTTTCTTGAATGCTAGGAGCAAAACCTACAACCTCAGATTGCCGCGAGCACTCTAATCGAATCGGAAGGAAAGAAACGACAGCATCGGTATATAGTCTTGCCAATTCTCCGGCGGCACACCACTGACACTCAGCAATCCCACTTTCTTTCAACTCGATACTGACAGGATTATCTGTAATTGTAGTTCCTTCACCAATAACCCACGCTTTGAATTTAGAACCGCCGACTTCTTTGGGGGCCTCAAGTTTGACTTTTGTGTTTATTCCATATATGCGAACAAGTGGATCATAACCGGCCTTACGTCCACCGAGGTCTTCTGAACAACTTATTACTGCGCCTGCCCTTGCCCCGGTTGACCGAACAACCAGCACACATTGATCATCGTCGGAAAGCTGAGTATCGCTTGACAACTTAAATTTTAACCGCTTTATGCAAGGTCTTTTCTTGCCAGATTGCGCTGGGAAATAACTGATGTTTATGGTCAGGTCGGACCATAAGGGCTGATGTGCAATCTTGCTCCTGATTATATCTGCGCCTTTGCCAATGACAAAATCGAGAACATCCTCGGAAGCTTTACTGGGCAGAGCAGGAATGATTTCATTGGCGCTTATTGTCCACAACCAGGTTGCGGGATTGTCGCTGTATACCGAATAGATGTTCGATCCCTTTCTGATGGCACCTGAATTCCCTGCCTTTACCGAAACGATGAAATAATCACTATCTTCAAGTCCGGGGCCATCACTTTCGAATTCCACTTTTTCAAGTACTATATCGACCAATTTCGACATTTGAACACGGGAAGGAACCAAAGAAAACTTTAACGGGTCAATGGTTATTGAGCGGCCAATGTTCAGTTGATCGATAAATTCCTGCGTTTGTTTGGCATTCAGTTCCATAAATGTTGTTAGATTCTTCTCTTCAGCGTTAAACTTTTCAAGAAGAGTTTTTCGTACTCTTTCCAAGTTCTCACTAAACACACTTTTCAGCGTGTTTACGCCGCTTTCCAGATTCAACTCGCTGGATGTACTGGAGTCTTTGATCAAATCTGAAATTTTTTTGGTAATTGTATCCAGCTTCCAATCAACCTGGATTGTTTCAAATATGGTGGTCTCATAGGATTTGACCATGAAATAAAGGTACTTGAGCAGGGTTAAACGAGATCGTTGGGTCATATTGCCCACGAATGCCGAAGCTGCGGGATCAAGCTTTCCTGCATTTGCAAGGCGATCTTGATATAGGCTTACATATCCACTCGTGCTCGATGTAATGCTCGACCAGGCTTCGGTCAAAGACTGGCTTGCTTCAGCGAGAGCTGCGAATAATTTTACCTTTTGCTCGTTCAGTAACCTAATTTCATCGGTAAGACCTTTCCATTCCCTGCTTTCAGACTCGAGCTTCTGAAGGTGAGCCTCTATCTCTGCCTTTGGCACTTGCAATTTTTTGACAATTTCTGAGATCGGGGAAAACGTTGCTCCCACACATTGAGCTACCGTTCCTAATGACGACGAATTCTCCTTTGCGCTTTTGGTAGCTGTGGGTCTTTTTTTCTTTTTTGCCTCTTCGAGAGCCTTGTCAGCTGCTTTTTTAGCGTCTAATGTGCCCTTAATGACGGAGTATATCTTGCTGCCCGTATCGATTACGTTTATATCATTACCCATTAACGTTATAAGCACTTCTCCAGAAATGCCTCCGGCAATGCCCAGAGCCGGCTGGCCTACCGGTATAGCCTGGCAAACTGCCGCAGCAATCTGGACTGATGTCTTGACTGCAAGTTTGGCATATTCATCAAGTGTCGCATCTTGAAGCAGGTTGTTTTTTAGAGTCTCAAGCTGTAGCGCCTTGTTATCCAATTGAGGCTTAAGGTCATTGTCATATTGACGTAAAAGGTCATTAATTTTTGTTGTGCAGGTCTCAACCTTTGTTATTGAGTCCGCAATTTCCTTCTCCAAACCATCCATAGCTTCCGTTATTGCTTTTCTCCTCTTATTTAAGTTCTTCTCTGTGGCTTCAAACCACGAAGACAATAAAAGAATACGTAGCGCTCGTTCGGTTTCGTTCTCGTACATTGTCATGGCTGCTGGCAATGATAACAACGGCGCATATCCTGCGGGATGGCCAAAATAGTCGAGGTTAGAATTCAGCCGACTCAGCATGGTGGCAATTTCTGTCTTAGCTGCCGCCCAAAGAGCATTCTGATCGTTCTGCCATACGTCGGAATTCTGAATGCTTTCACCGAGAGCAACGTTATATTCCTCAAGTAGCTCCTTGAGCGGCATGTAAGAACCGCTGTACTCACCCGCCAAAAACAAGTCTCGTGAGTATTCTATCACTTTTTGGAGGGCCAGTGGGTGCAGCCAGGCGTTCTTGGCTTGGCTTATTATTTCAGGTTTTGGCGTGCTGCCGACAGACGCGGTCTTACCTGTGGCAGGTGCTCCGGCTCTGGTTATGCCGGAGCCCTGCAATTGATAGTTAAAGTCAATATCGTACTTAGTTGCTGACGTTCTAACTTCCAAATAATACTTGCCCCAGCTCATCGGCGTTCCCGCTTTTCCGCCGTTATAGTCACGCGGTGTAATACCGGGCTTTCCTCCTGAGTTATCTAAGCTGAATTGAATCAATTGTTGGTTGGTTATTAGACCTCCACCATTGCCACCATTTCCCGGTATTCCGGGAGCCAATGCGTCAGTGCCATTTTCAGGAGGGGCTTCGTCCAGCTCAGTATGGTTATCGTCGTATTCAAAGTTCAAGCTAATCCATTGATATTTTAACTTGATAGCCGGGGGATTAAAGTGGGCGGTACCCTTATCGACGCCAAAAAGAGCTTGTCTACGAAAATACTTTTCGGATAAATAATTAGCAGATCTACCATCTGCTCCGTCTTTACCTGCGCCTGGGTTTTGGCCATCACTTCCCAAGGCAACAAAATATTTGTCGCTGCTTGAGGACGGTGTTATTGTCGAGGTGAAAACTTTGAATGAACCTGCATTGCGACCATTCAAGCCGTTGCTGGCTGGACTCGAGGCGCTTGCATCAACAATTGGTGGAAGAGAGGCCCATTTAAGCGGTGACGTGTTGATAGCTTGGCTCTTGTGAAGAATAATTTGGCGGGCGTAAATAGTAATATCGGCTTCGGGGAGGGATAGCCCGTCTACTATTTCGAGCGTATCGCAGAATATGGCGACGGATTTTATGAGAATCGTTGGATTATTAGGGTCCAGAAAAGTCTTCTCTCTATCAACATTTAAGGTACTCCATAGCTGATTGCTATGATCCTTCTGTATTTTGATATGTACGCCGACGACAGTGAATTGCTTAATATCATCATCTACGAATTGCTGTATATATAAGGTGCTGTCTGCAGGGGTTGAATCTGGACGAGAATATAGAAATGATTTCTGAAGGCTAACTTCGGGGGTGGTTTCGGAAAAAGTGTTGGTTTCGACGATGTCTTCTGCTCGGTTTTTCATGTTCTGAACGCTCCAATGCCGCGCAGTTTGAGCCGGTCACCAAACTGCCCGCGGCGTTAGCAGCTGGTTTGGCTAAAAAGAAAGACTGAGATCATTAATAACTTCTTCTCACTTGCAACGGCGAACTTTGTTAAGACTGATCTGCCTGATTCTATAAAAAAAAGCAGAAAGCTTTTTTCTAAATTAGGTCAACTTATACTCATAATAACTATTAAGCCGTTTAATTATCTATAAACGATTTGGTTCTTCGCAAAATATCGTGGAAAACGCTTTTTTGGATTACGTCATCGTGAGATAGCCATGTTGAGTTTGCCGCAGTAAAACAGAATGCGGGTACGGTAACTCTCGAAACGGTGAAATCCTC
>Ga0326726_10000480_pt1 | contig 37277 bp, 35 predicted proteins | sample MHFenrmetagenome_2_FD_207603 | JGI IMG/M metagenome (GOLD analysis project Ga0326726, IMG submission 207603) | Lab enriched peat soil microbial communities from Michigan Hollow, Ithaca, NY, United States - MHF15MN | ecosystem: Environmental > Terrestrial > Soil > Wetlands > Peat | place: USA...
TGGAGCCGCGCACCGAGATGTAGCAGGCCATGTCCTTCATCATCTTCAGGTGCATCTGCCCGTAGGCCTTGTGCTGCGCCTCGGTCGCGCTTTGGATGAAGCGCCGCTCCACCTCTTCCTCGTTGTAGTAATAGAAGGGGAGGCCGCCTGCTTCGGTGATCTTGGTGACGATTTCCTTCACCAGTTCGTGGGTGTGATCCCCTTTGCCTTCGACCAGGACCTTTTCGCCGGGTTGGACGGCGGTGGAGTAGTTGACCAGTGTGTCGGCGAGCGTGACTAAGCGTGCATCCTTCATGGGACCCTCGCGTTCATGCGGTTTGTCCTGCGTTCGTCCTCCGCGTAATCGGAGAAGTGAGAATATACAAATTCGCCGCCGAAAGATGATGGCATCGGATGCGCGATTTTTGTATCCCAACGGGCGTCAATATGTAACGGCACGGCCTGCCGTGCCGGAGCGGCCCGAGGGCCGCCTCTATGGAGCGATGGAGACGATGACGGATACCCTGACATCGAAGACGACCGAGCCGGGAACAACATTGGCCGTTCCCGCCCGCCGCATCTACCTGATGAAAGACCTTCCGCCCGAGGTGGTGGCGGTGGCCTTTGCCAAGACCTCGCGCTCGCCGGAGCCGTTCGACGTGATCGCGCAGGAACTGACCGAGGCGAAATCGTCGCAATTCCACGAGAAATGGGTGGTTGGCTACGGGCATGCCTCGGTCGCCGAGCATGCCATTCTGTCGCTGGCGGTGGAGAATGTCTCGATTCTGGCCGCCAAGGCGATCGAAGACAACCGCCTGGCGTCCTACACCGAGAAGTCGACACGGTATCAGATCTACGATCCCGATCACGTGTATCGTCCGGCAGCGTTTCATAAGCGCCCGGATCTGAATCGCAAATTCGAAGACCTCGTTACCGAATTGACCACCGCGTACATCGCCTGGTCGGAGAAGGCAGTCGCGTACTTGCGCCAGGTCGATCCCTGTCCGTCGGACAAGTCGCCGAAGGTGTGGGAGACGCGTCTGCGCGCCAAGTCTTGCGATGCGATTCGCTACCTGCTGCCCACGGCCACGTTGACGAATCTTGGCTGGACGATCAATGCCCGCGCCTTGGCTCATGCCATTCGCAAGCTGACCGGCTCACCGCTTGATGAGTTGCGCGAAATTGGCACGGAATTGAAAGCCACCGCGATCGAGAAAGTGCCGACGCTGCTCAAGTACGCCGATCCGGACGAGGCGCGTGTGGCCGGTGGGCGCAGTATCGCCGATTCGCTGACCGCGAAAATTCCCGCAGTCGCGCGCATGAATGCCGAAGCACCGCCGACTGTGAAGCTTCTGCAGTTCGACCAAGATGGTTTGCGCCGGCTTGCTTGCGCGGTTGCCTATGCCAATCAGCCGGGCGAGTGGGGACATGTCGAACAGACGCTCGCGGGTTGGTCGGACGAGCAACTTCTCGACTTGGTGCGCAAGTCGGTCGAGCCGCTGGGGCAGTTTGACCCGATGCCGCGCGCCTTTGAGCATCTGAATTATTTGGTCGAAATCACCGTCGATTACGGCGCTTGGCGCGACATCCAGCGGCATCGCATCGGCACCCAGACGGCGCAGGAACTGTCGCCCGACCTTGGGTACACGATTCCGGCGTTAATCAAAGACCTGGGATTGCGTGGCGAATTCGAGCGGCTCATCGAGAAATCAGCGTCGGTTTATGATGCCCTGAAGCCGGAATTCCCGAACGAGGCGGTGTACGCCCTAATGCTCGCCTTCCGCAAGCGCTCGCTCTTCGGTTGGAATCTGCGCGAGGTCATCCATTTCGTGAAATTGCGCGGCGGCGTGAAAGGGCACGACGCGTACCGTGCGGTGGCGCAAGATGTCTGGCGTGAGGTCGTCGCAGCGCAGCCGTGGCTGACAAAGATTGTCTCGCCGTTGGGCCCGGATTTCAAGTAGTGACCCCGTGAGCTTGCGCTGTCTTCGGGCGGGCACACGGGCCCGCCCCTGCTTCCGCTTCAAACTGCGTTCGTATGGGCGACCCGGAATTTACCCTGAGCGAAGCGAACGGGTGGTCGCCCGAACCACTTGCACGCAGGGCACCCGTACATCCGCAGTCCACTTTCACTCCCCTCTCTGCTGTCCAGTTTTTGACACAAATCTGACCCCGCTCCTTTGACATCTGTGCGCTGGGCACCGATGATGTGAGACCGGACTGGAGTTTCCGGCGGGGTGTGTCAACTCGTTGTCAATTATGACAATTCAGCCCCGGATTTGCCAAACATTCGCCGATCCCAACGGTAGATTGAGGTGGAGGACGTCATGAACAGCCAAGCCACCGCGGAGGTCGCAACCATGAACCAGAAGACGACCATACCTGTACCGCCCACGTTGCCGTGGGTGCATGTCACCAGCCGCCTGTGCAAGGGATGCGACTTCTGCGTGGAAGCCTGTCCGCCGCGGGTGCTGGGTTTCTCCACCGATATCAACGAACGCGGTTACCGCTATTCCTTCTATCTCGGCGACGGCTGCACCGGTTGTGGGATTTGTTTCTACAATTGCCCCGAGCCCGGCGCGATCGTCGTGTGGCGCAAGCCGGCCGACAAGAAGGAACGCAAGGTTCTGAGCTGACATCCCAGCCGGAGGGATTGGTCATGAAGATCAAAGTCGTGCTCTGCAATTGCCGCGGTCTGTCGAAGGCCGTGATCGCCGACATGAACTCGCTTCCCTTCGCCCTGGAAGCCGAGTTGGACATCGACTATTCAGTCATGCATCCGGAATTGTGCGGGCAGGGGGGACGCGAAGTCCTCGCCGACGTGATGAAGGATGCGGACAAGGACACGTACATCATTTGCGGCGCCTGCGATCCGAAGACTCAGGAAGTGGAGTTTGCCGAGTTGCTGTCGGCGCACAAGTTTCCGCGCGAACGGTTTTTTCCGATCGACATTCGCATGGCATCCAACGAGCGCATCGTTGACCGGCTCCGCGCCGCAGTCGAAGCGGTGGCGGGCATCCCGGGGACGCCTTAAGCGTTGTTGACCTTCACGATGAGGTGAGCGTATGCGTCAAGAATTGATGGAAGGAAACGAAGCGATTGTTCTCGGCGCGCTTCTGGCCGGGTGCCGATCGTACTTCGGGTATCCGATCACTCCTGCCTCTGAGATCGCCGAAGCCGCCGCCCTCTGGTTCCCGAAGCTGGGTGGCACGTTTATCCAGGCGGAATCGGAAGTGGCGGCGATCAACATGGTGTACGGTGCGTCATCGACCGGGCAGCGCACCATGACCGCGTCGTCGTCGCCGGGAGTGTCCCTCAAGCAGGAGGGGATTTCCTACTGCGCCGGCGCGGAGTTGCCCTGTGTTGTGATCGACATCATGCGCGGCGGCCCGGGGTTGGGCAACATCGGCCCGGAACAATCCGATTACAATCAGATGGTGAAAGGGGGAGGGCATGGGAACTATCACGTCATCTGCCTCGCGCCAAACTGCGCGCAGGAGATGTGCGATCTGACCATGCTCGCCTTCGACCTCGCCGATAAGTACCGCAATCCGGTGGCGATTCTCGCCGACGGGTTCATCGGGCAGATGCGCGAACCGGTCAAGATCCCCGATCCCAAGACGGACTTCCCGGCCAAGGAGTGGGCGGTCCGCGGCACGAAAGAGACCCGCGACAACCTGCTGTCCTCGATCCACCTCGATCACAACGAACTCGAAGCGCACATCGATCATCTCTACGAGAAGTACGCGCGCGCCGAGGCCGAGGAAGTGCGATTCGAGGAATACCGGACCGAAGACGCGGAGTACATCGCGGTCGCTTACGGGATCGTCTCGCGCACTCTGATGTCGGCCATTGATGAATCGCGCGCCAAAGGGATCAAGGTCGGCATGCTCCGCCCGATCACGCTTTGGCCATTTCCCAACAAGCGCCTCCGTGCCCTGGCCGACACGTGCAAAGGGTTCCTGGTGACGGAGTGCTCGAAGGGCATGATGGTCGACGATGTGAAGTTGGCGATCGAGTGCAAACGGCCGGTGCAACTGTATTCGCGCAACGGCGGAAATATTCCCAGCACGGGCGAACTGATCGGGGCGATTGAAACGCTCACCCGGACGGTGCGCTGACAACCCGCGCAACGTCATGAGGAGGATACAGCCGTGAAGGACGTTTTCAAAAAAGCCGACTCGTTCTACGAGTTCTTCACCCGTTCGGCGGGGGTGGACAAAGAAGCCACCCATTACTGCCCCGGGTGTGGCCACGGGAACTTGCATAAGATCGTGGCCGAGGCCATTGATGATATGGAGATCGCCGATCGGACGGTGTTTGTCAGCCCGGTTGGCTGTTCGGTGTTTGGCTACTACTACTTCCGCGTTGGCAACGTGCAGGCGGCGCATGGTCGTGCGCCGGCGGTGGCGACCGGAATCAAGCGCGCGCTGCCCAATTCGATCGTGATTTCCTATCAGGGCGACGGCGATTTGGCCGCCATCGGTGCCAATGAGATCCTACAGGCGGCCAACCGTGGCGAGTGCATTACGGTCATCTTCGTCAACAACGCCATCTACGGCATGACCGGTGGGCAAATGGCGCCGACCACGTTGATGGACATGAAGACGACGACGACCCCCTACGGGCGCTCGGCCGCCAACGAGGGTTACCCGTTGCGTGTCTCCGAACTGCTCGCGACGCTGCAGGCGCCGATCTACATCGAGCGCTGCACGCTGGAAGACTCGAAGAGCATCATGAAGACACGCAAGGCGATTCGAAAGGCGCTCCAACTGCAGGTCGACAACAAGGGATTTTCGCTGATCGAGGTGCTGAGCCCGTGTCCGACCGGCTGGAAGCTGGAGCCGGTCGAGTCGCGCGAGTGGATCACCGAGAAGATGGTCAGCGTCTTTCCTCCCGGTATCTATAAAGACCAGCCCGATGCGCCGGCGCGCGTTACTCCGAAGACGCCGATTTACGAACCGGCGAAGGTGCTCGAAGCGCTGGGGATGAGCGGCGAAGAGAAGGGGACGATTGGGCGCGTGCCGGAGAAATTTCCCACGCATAAGATGATCCTGGCCGGTTTTGGCGGGCAGGGTATCATGCTGCTCGGCCAACTCCTCGCGAAATCGTCCATGCGTGAAGGGAAGTATGTCTCGTGGCTGCCTTCGTACGGCCCCGAGATGCGCGGCGGCACGGCCAATTGCCACGTGACGATTTCCCGCGAACGGATCGGCTCGCCCTTTGTTTCGCATCCGAGCATCCTGGTCGCGATGAATCAGCCGTCGCTGGAGAAATTCGCCGAGTCGGTTGAACCCGGTGGCGTGCTCATCTACGACAGCTCATTCATTAAGACGGTGTCGATACCGCCCCACATTCAAGCGGTACCGGTTCCGTTCTCTGAAATCGCCAACGAGCTCGGCAGCGCCAAGGTGGCCAACATCGTCGCCGCGGGAGTGATCATTGGACTGACCGGGCTGACCTCTGAAGAGTCGTTCAAATCGTTGTTCAGCGCCTTGCGCAAGGAGTTCCTCGAATCCAATCTCAAGGCCTTGGCGGCAGGACTGGCCGAAGCGAAGCACTATCTCGAGAAAACTGCGGTTCGCCCCGCGGGTGTGGTGGGTTGATATGAACATTGGAGTGATCAAGCAGACACGTAACGATGAGCGCCGGGTGCCCATGGTGCCCGCGGGAGTTCATCTGTTAACGCAACGCGGCCACGTCATCTACATCGAGCATGACGCCGGGTTGGCCGCCGGGTTTGATGACACCGAGTACCGCGAAGCCGGTGGCAATGTTGTGTATTCGCGGGCCGAAGCAATTGGGCGTTCGGCGCTGGTTCTGGGTGTCGCGCCCTTCCAACTCGAAGACGCCGAGATGTTCGTGTCCGGCCAGACGGTGATGAGTTTCGGCCATCTGTCGGCGTCGACATTCGGCGCACTGCGGCGCATGGTCGACAAGAATATTACGGCCATCGCCTACGAATTGATCGAAAACGACGACAAGCGCCGCCCGATTGTCGAAGTCATGGGCGAAGTCGCCGGGCCGATCACGATGACGCTGGCGGCGCGTTTCCTCGAAAGCCACCACGGCGGGCGCGGTGTTCTGCTCTCGGGGCTCCCGGGAATCCCGCCGGCGCATGTGGTGGTCATCGGCGGCGGCGCCGTCGGAATGGCGGCGGCACGCGCCGCGCTCGGCATGGGCGCACATGTCACGCTCTTCGACAGCAACCCCGACAAGCTCAGACGCGCGCTGGAAAGACTCGGTGGTCACCTCACGACACTTCTGTCGTACCGCTACAATCTCGAACGCGTTTTGCCGACCGCCGACGTGGTGATTGGCGCGGTGTGGTTGCACGGCCAAAAGCCACCGGTTCTGATCACGACGGACATCGTGCGCAAGATGAAATCGCGCTCCGTCATCATCGACTGTTCGATCGATCAAGGCGGAATTTGCGCCACTGGCCGGCCGACGACGCTCTCCGATCCTGTGTACGTGGCCGAAGGTGTCGTGCACTGTTGTGTACCGAACTTGCCGTCGGCTGTGGCTCGTACCAGTTCGCACGCGCTGGCGAACGCGCTCTTCCCCTACGTTCGCCGCTTCGCCGAAGGGGGCATCGACGCGTTGCTGAGTGAGCAGGCCCGCTTCGCGGAAGGGGTTTACCTGCGTGAGGGACGCGCGGCCCATCCGGTCGTTGCCGAGTTGTTGAACCAGAAAGCACCCCTTGGGGCCAATTCGGACCCGTCCCAAGCAGATGGTGGCAAGACCCGTTAGGCGGCCCGGAGAGTGCAGGACCGGTCGCGACTTATCGCACCGGCATTAGGAGATGACATCATGCAGTGGGTCGAGGATTATCAGCGAAAACTGTGTTCGGCCGAAGATGCGGTGCGTGTGGTCGGCAGCGGCAACCGGGTCTATTACGGTGGCAACGCCGCGACGCCACTTCACCTGGTGCGCGCGCTCGCCGCGCGGGGGGCGGAACTCGAAAACGTGCAACTGTTCCATGTCCTGCTTCTGGGTGAAGATCCACTCAGCCGTCCGGAGATGGAAAAGCACTTTCGTCACAATTCCTTGTTTGTGGGACCGGCGGATCGTGAGGCCGTGAATAGCGGGCGTGCCGACTACATCCCGGTCTTTCTGCACGCGATACCACGCTTGTTCCTCGAGCGCATCGTCCCACTGGATGTGGCGATGGTCATGGTGTCCCCGCCGGATGAGCATGGCTTCATGAGTTTCGGCGCCGAAGTCATGAACGCGCGCGCGGCGTGCTCGACGGCCACGAAAGTCATTGCCCAGGTCAACGCCCAGATGCCGCGTGTCCTCGGCGATTCATTCATCCACGTCAGCCAAGTGGGCGCGATCGTCGAGCATGACGAGGCTTTGCCGGAACTCCAGCCGCGACCGATTAGCGATGTCGAACGCAAGATCGGCGAGCATATTCGCGGTCTCATCACCGATGGTGCGACGATCCAGATGGGAATCGGCGGAATCCCGGACGCGGTGTGGAGCATGTGCGATGGTCTGAAGGATCTCGGCATTCACACCGAGATGCTCTCCGATGGGGCCATGCACGCCATCGAACGGGGGATTGTGACCGGGTATAAGAAGACTCTGCATCCCGGAAAGGCCGTCATCACCTTCGCTCTCGGGACCAAAGCCCTCTACAGTTTTCTGGACAATAACCCGATGGTCGAGGCCCACCCGGTCGATCACGTCAACGACCCCTTCATCATCGCGCAGAACGACAACATGATCGCGATCAATTCGGCTATCGAGGTCGATCTGACGGGGCAAGTATGCGCCGACTCCATCGGACCAAAGATCTACTCGGGATTCGGGGGGCAGGTTGATTTCATCCGGGGCGGAGCGCGTTCCAAGGGTGGAAAGCCGATTATCGCCCTGCCGGCCACGGCGCGCGGCGGCGCGGAATCACGCATCGCGCCAATGCTCAAGCACGGCGCCGGCGTCGTGACTACGCGCGCGGACGTCCACTACGTGGTCACCGAGTTCGGCATCGCCAATTTGTTCGGCAAGAATCTGCGCGAGCGCGCCAAGGCGTTGATTGGGATTTCCCATCCGAAATTCCGCGACGAGCTGGCCGCAGCCGCCAAGAAGTTCCTCTAAACACCAGATCAAGACTCCTGTGAAAGTGAGGGTCAGCCTTTGGGCTGACCCTCTGAGCGTTCATGGCTGCCGTCAGCCCAAGGGCTGCCCGGGACGGATGGGAATCTCTCCTCCTGAGGTGTGCGCACCGCAGAGTGAGGGGATTTCCCTATGAAAGACGGCAGGTCCGAGCGCGTCTGTTCAACCGACGCGACGCTGCGCAAACTTCGCGCAGTGGGGCAATTCACACGCCGTCAGCGACTTGCCGAACCCTCCTGAAATCGTCTGTATTTTGGCGACGCATTTGCCCTGTTCTCTTTTCGCGAGCGATAGTGAACGCAGTGAGAACTCGTCGCAAGGAGGAGAGCAGCCAGAGAGACGAGCATTCAGAAGCAAGATCCCAGACCCATGTTTTCCTCTTCCGCCCCGGGTTGCCGCCCTCAGCCCGGGGCTCCCTCCATTTGGTCCGCACAGTATGGCAGGCTCGGTTTCACCGCCGGAAGTGCGAGACATGCGCAGACTAAAGTCCCCGCCTCCTTTAATTGCTGCTCCCATTCACGCACCCAGGAGGCACGGGCTTCAGCCTGTGCCCCCCCGCGAAAACGCACGCCCGCATCCGACACGGGTCTAAAGACCCGTGCCACCAGTTTCGGCGATCTGTTAGATTGGCTCTGATGACTGTCGACGAAGGCTTCAACGCCGAGCCTCACGGAACGCTTGTCCCCGCGCCTCGAATAAAGCCGCGTTGGGACGGCGGGATGGCGCTCATCTACTATGTCTTGGCCGCCGCGATTGCCTTGCTCCTAGGCGTCGTGTTGGTGAAGCCTCTGGGATTCTCAGGCGCGATCGTCATCGCCGAAGGTGGCGCCTTCTTCGCGATCCCCTGGGTCCTGAGCCGATTCTTCGAGACAGGATGGAGTCAGTGGTTATCGCGTCCGAGGTTGCCGCGCGAATTCTGGGGGTGGCTGGCGTTGGCCATTGCCTCGTTCGCCATCGTGCAAAGCAACTTGCCAGTGCTGTTGGATCGCTTCTGGCCGATTCCGCGCGAGCAGGTCGAATTCTATCGCGACTACCTGGCCGCAAAGTCCGTGTATGAACTCGGGCTTCTGATGCTCATCGCGGCGGTATTGCCGGGACTTTGCGAGGAGCTGGCCTTCCGTGGCATCATCCACACGGGTCTGGCTCGATCATTCGGCGCCAAGCACGCCATCATCTGGGGTGGCGGCCTGTTTGCCTTGCTGCATCTGAACCCATGGAACTTCATCGGGCTTTGGGCCTTTGGCTCTTTCCTCGGATACGTGCGAGAACGGACAGGCTCTGTGGTGCCGGGGATGTTGGGGCACGCACTGAATAACTCCCTGGCGCTGGGGGCTTTTGCCCTGCAGCGTCCCGAAGACTGGAGCACTCCCCCAGAGTATCTCCCGTGGTATCTGGTTGCACCCGCAGGGATCGCGCTTATTCTCGCAGTGCGTGGCGTGCACCGCGGTTCCGCCAATGCCAATGGACGAGAACAGGATACCTCGCTTGTATTCGATGATCCCGGAAACCAGACAACACACTCCTGACACCAGTTTTTCTGCACAAAACCCCGCCAAAACCGTATGTTTGGCTGAAAGACGGGTACAACCGACTCTATAGCCCCGTCTGGGCTGAAACGGGCATGGATACAACTACGCGCGAAAAGGGAAAGACCGCACCAAAGACCACGCGGCGAATGGGTTATGTGCCTCGGACCGAGGTGGAGGCCCTCATTCATGCGGCACGAACGATGCATGCCACGCTGCGGTTGGGAGAGCTGTATTCTATTGTCCCCGAATTGGTTGCCACGTTAACTGACGCGGCGGGCGCTGTCCTTTTGTTGCATCGGCCACGCACCCACCACCCTGTCATCTTCAAGTTGTGGCGACGCGATGTGATTGAGACTGCCGATCTGTCCGCCGACGTCGGGGGCAAATTCATCGAATGGTTGGCCGCGCGCGGGGACAACTCCGCCACCTTTCCCACACCGGACCTGAATATCACCACCGCGGTTGCCACAGCGACCGGGGCCGGAATGGAAATCACCTGCTGGATTCCACTCATCCACCGCGCCCGTGTATCCGGTGCGATCGGAGTGCTCGTGGACTCGGCCCATCCCGGGTCTCGGATCGAGCCACTACTACGCCCCCTCGCCGAGCAAGCCGCGGTAGCATTGGAAAATGCAATTCTCTACCGCCAAATCGAGCGTCAATCCTTGGAGACCAAGAGCCTGCTTCAGGCGACTCAGGTGCTCTCCGGTTCATTGGATTTCGATGAGGTCCTCGAGAAGATTATGGACTCGTTGAACGCGGTGCTGCCCTATGACGCCGGCGGCATCTTCCTGGTGAATTCGGAAGGGCAGATCGAGAAAATTGTCGAACGCGGCTACTCGTCGGAGCCGGAATCGGGCACATCCCCTCTGGAAAAGAAGGCGCGACAGGGCTTGGTGGGATGGGTGGCCGCCAACGGTCAGACGGTGATCGTCAACGACGTCACGACGGACGAACGGTACCAACGAGCGCGCGAGCAGACTCGCTCCGAGATTGTGGTTCCGATTCTTGCGGATGGGCGCGTGATCGGAGTGTTCAATATCGAGCGCGATATTCCCCACGGTTTCTATGAGGCGGACATTGATCTGATCGCGGGATTCGCGCAGCAGGCGGGCGTCGCGCTCGAGCGCGCCCGCAATCACACCGCGATGCTGGAGCAGCGCCGCATCAAAGGCGAACTCGAGGTCGCCAAGACGATTCAACAGACCTTCCTGCCTGACGCCAATCCGCGCTTGCCTGGACTTGATGTGGCAGGGCTTAATATTCCATCCGCCGAAGTGGGAGGGGATTACTACGACTTCATTGATATCATCGACGGTCAGGTCGGTGTGGCGATTGCCGATGTCGCGGGCAAGGGGGTTCCCGCCGCGCTCATCATGGCCACCTTCCGTGCCTCGCTGATCGCCGAGATTCGCAACAACTACGCGCTCCGCAGCATCATGCAAAAGGTGAATCGCCTCTTGTGTGAGCGCAACGAGGGCTCGCGGTTCGTCACGGCCATATACGGCGTCCTCGATGTTCGGAATCGCATCTTGACATTTTCGAATGCGGGGCACAATCCCGGTATCCTCCGTCGCGCCGATGGCACCATCATCATGCTCAAGGAGGGTGGAACCGCCCTCGGGTTGTTTGAGAACGCCACGTTTGACGAGCGGGCGCTCGGTCTCATGCCCGGCGACATGATCTTCCTCTACACCGACGGTGTCACCGACACGGTCGGTCGCGACGGTACGATGTTCGAGATGGAACGGCTGATCGAACTGGTTCATAGGGCCGCCGGCCGTCCCGCCGCTGCGATTGTCAAGATGGTAGAAGCGGCCATCGAAGAATTCGCCGACCATGAACAGTCTCAGGATGATCTGACCATGCTCGTCATTTGCGTCCAATAAGGTCGCTCACTATGGTCCCGCGAAAATCGACGACACGGCCTCTTCCGACCTTGACCGGCCCGGTTGGACAGGACATGAAGCGCCTCGTGGATGACTACTTTGACCGGTATGGCTGTCCGCGGCGCGGGAGTCGGATCCTCGCAGCCGTTTCCGGCGGCCCCGATTCGATGGCGGTGCTGGCGGTGTTGGTGGCGATGGCGCCTGCGCATCGCTGGACGATCGGTGTGGCGCACGTGAACCACGGTTTGCGCGGCGCACAATCCGACGGCGACGAAAGGCATGTCGCACAAGCCGCGCAAGCTTGGAATTTGGTGCTGCACACATATCGATTGGATCCATCGAAAAAATCGACGCGGGAGAATCTCCACGTCTGGGCTCGCCGCGAGCGTTACGGATTCTTCGACGCAATCGCTACGCGCCACGGTTACAATCGTATCGCGCTGGGGCATCACCTGAATGACCGGGCCGAGACAGTGGCGGCTGCGTTCTTGGCCGCCGATGGCACCTTCGCGCTTTCGGGCATCCCGCCGGTGCGCGGACATATCATCCGGCCCCTCTTCGATGCGACGCACGAGAACATCCTGGACTACCTGAGAGAATCCGATATTCGTTTCCGGATTGATCCGTCGAATGCGTCCAGCCGGTATGAACGCGGCCGCATCCGCGCGGAGATTCTCCCGGAGTGGCAGAGGCACAACCCGAACGTGGTTGAGGGGCTGGCCAGACTGGGTGAGCAACTCTGGTCTCAGAGGCACTATCTCGAAAACCAGGCCGAACGTGTGGTGATTCGGGCGACCATGAGGTCTGAGCGTGGCACCTTGCTCCTTGATACCGGGCGTCTACGCCGGTATGATTCTGTCTTGGACCCGTTCGTTTTGCGTGCGTTGTTCGGACGGGTTGGTATGGAAGCTCCGCCGGCACCCGCGACCGTGGAACGATTTCGACGGTTGCGGACCAGTGACTTAGGTGGAGGAGAAGCGGCCATCGAGCAGGGGCGGTTTCAGATGCTGCACTCAAAGGGGGTTCTGCGAGTCACGCTGCGGCAGGAGCCTCGTGCTGACGGGGCCGTTGCCGCCCCCATTGAGTTCACGATGTCTGCGATCGCAGACACGCAGTGTTTCCGGGGTGATGACCGTGCGGCCGCGCGGTTCGACTGCGATACTGTCCAAGGAAAACTAGCGGTGCGATATCCAAGGCCCGGTGATCGGTACCAGCCTCTGGGGCTGAAGGGTACTAAGAAATTGTATGATCTCTTGGCCGATCGGCATGTGCCATCGTTCGAGCGTTGCACCGTACCTGTTGTCGTCGACGAACTTGGGATTCTCTGGCCGGTCGGGCATCCGATCGCCCATCGTGCGCGTCTAACCAAGCGGACACGCCGGGTCGTTGAGGCCCGGTTGCGGGAGGGATCATGGAACAAGGAATCATGACCATGGCGCCGGAACGGACGCAGCCGCAGATGGAAATCCTGTTGACCGCCGACGAGATCCGCAAGCGGGTCCGTGAGCTGGCCGCCGAGATCGATCGTGATTTTTCCGACGATACCCCGGTTTTGATCGGGACGCTGAAGGGCAGTTTCATCTTCGTCGCCGACTTGTGCCGGGCAATGACGGTGTCTCACCACATTGATTTTCTGGCCATCGCGGCCTATGGAACTGGGACTGCACCCACCGGCGCGCTCAAACTTTTGAAGGATTTGACGGTAAACATTACTGGCAGGTCGGTGATTATTGTCGAGGACATCATCGACACCGGGACCACGTTGACCCATCTGCGGCGCCTCCTGTTGGCGCGGCAGCCGCGGCGGCTGGCGGTGGTGGCGTTGCTGGACAAGCGTTCGCGCCCCGATCCGGAACTGCCGATAGACTATGTGGGATTCCGCGTGGATGGCGGGTTTGTAGTCGGGTACGGCCTGGATTTGGCCGAACGGTACCGGCACCTGCCGTACATCGCACGGATCAATCCCACTCAAGCCGAGGAGACTGAACCGAGTGTCTGACACACCAACACCACGTCCTGGCGGATCACCCAAGCCGCGCCCACCGCGCGGGATCGGCGAGCCTGAGGGGCGCCCCCCGTTCTCGTGGAAGCGTTCATCGCGCACGTTGATCTTCTGGATCGCGCTGATCACGATTTCGGCGTTGCTGGTGAACTACTACAGCTTCAGCCGCGATACGGGCGCCGAGTTCACGTACAGTGAATTCATCGAGCAACTGGATCACGATAACGTTGCCGCGGTGACCTTCATCGATCGCCGTCTCGAGGGAACCTTCAAGGTCGACGTACTCAAGAGTGTGAACAACCATTCGCGGCGCGTGAAGGAGTTCCGTCTTCTGCTGCCGTCCTCGCAGCCGGATCAGCTTCTGACTCGGCTGGAAGCCAAGCAGGTTGCCGTGAACGCGCAGGAGCAGGGCGTCAACTGGACCAGCCTGCTTCTGGGCTTTGCCCCATGGCTGCTCATACTGGTCTTCTTCTGGTTGTTCATGTTCCGCCAGATGCAGAGCGGGCCCAAGGGGATCTTCTCATTCGGCAAGAGTCGCGCGCGACTGTTGGCGGAGGACCGTCCCAAAGTCACTTTCAACGATGTGGCCGGCGCCGATGAGGCAAAGCAGGAACTACAAGAGGTCATCGAGTTCCTCCGCGACCCGGGGCGATTCCAGCGGTTGGGAGGCAAAATACCGAAGGGTGTCCTACTTCTTGGACCTCCTGGGACGGGCAAGACCCTGTTGGCGCGCGCGGTCGCCGGTGAGGCGTCGGTCCCTTTCTTCTCGATGTCGGGTTCCGATTTTGTTGAGATGTTTGTCGGAGTTGGCGCCTCGCGTGTCCGCGACCTATTCGAGCAAGGAAAGAGATCCGCACCCTGCATCATTTTCATCGACGAGATCGACGCGGTTGGGCGGCACCGTGGCGCTGGTCTGGGCGGCGGCCACGACGAACGCGAACAGACCCTCAACCAGCTCTTGGTTGAGATGGATGGATTTGAATCCAATGACGGTGTCATCCTGCTTGCGGCGACGAACCGTCCGGATGTTCTGGATCCGGCGCTCCTGCGTCCCGGTCGATTTGATCGGCAGGTTGTGGTTGATTCCCCAGATGTGCGCGGGCGAGAGGGAATTCTGCGCGTCCATACGCGCAAAATCCCGTTGGAGTCGAACATCGACATGAAGGTGCTGGCGCGGGGCACGCCGGGGCTATCGGGAGCCGACCTCGCGAACTTGGTGAACGAAGCGGCGCTTCTAGCGGCGCGTCGGAATCACGACAAAGTCAGCATGGAAGACTTCGAGAACGCGAAGGACAAGGTGATGATGGGGGCGGAGCGGCGCTCACTGGTGATCTCCCCGGATGAGAAGAAAACGACCGCCTACCACGAAGCGGGGCACGCGCTGGTGAGCAAGCTGACCCCGAACACCGACCCGGTGCATAAGGTTACGATCATTCCGCGCGGCATGGCGTTGGGTGTGACGCACTGGCTGCCGATCGACGAGCGGCACACGCACTCGCGCGACTACCTCGAAGCGCGGCTGGTTTACACGATGGGCGGGCGTGTTGCGGAAAAGCTGGTCTTCGATCAATTGACGACCGGCGCGGGCAATGACCTTGAACGCGCCACCGCCCTGGCGCACAAGATGATCTGCGAGTGGGGTATGTCGGACAAGCTCGGTCCGATGACCTTTGGCAAGAAACAGGAAGAGATCTTCCTCGGTCGTGAAATCGCCCGGCATCGCGATTATTCCGAGCGGACCGCGCAGATGATTGACGACGAGGTCAAACGGATCCTGTCCGAGGCCGAGGGAAAGGCGCAGGCTCTCTTGGCGGGAAACCTCGACAAGCTGCATGTAATCGCTAAGGCGCTATTGGAACGCGAGATTCTCGATGGGGAGCAGATCGATGCCCTCTTGCGTGGCGAGCAGTTAGCGCCCATGCCGGAGTCGACGCCGACTAAACCGGCGGAGACGACCTCGGTGATCTCGCCGGCTCCGGCCACCCGTCCGGTCGGCAAGATCGGCGACGTGGCTCATGGCGCGAGTCCGGCGTAGACTCCGGTCGCCATCAGGTACGATCACGCGGGGCGGGTGGGCATAACCCGCCCCTTGCATTTGAGCCTGCCATGAATGCGATGAAAGCAAGACCGGCCTGGCCACAGACAAAAGCTCCTTGGGTCATGGGGATTCTGAATGTCACTCCCGATTCCTTCTCGGACGGCGGCCAGTTCCACTCGCTTGATAATGCTGTAGCGCGCGCCCGCGTGATGATCAGCGAGGGCGCCGACATCATCGACGTCGGCGGCGAATCCACGCGTCCGGGATCACAACCGGTCAGTGAGGACGAACAGATTCATCGTGTGGTGCCCGTCATTCAATCCGTCCGAACATTCTCCGAGATCCCGATCTCGATCGACACCACGCGTGCTGCCGTTGCCCGCGCCGCACTCAGTGCGGGCGCGGATTGGGTGAACGACGTTTCAGCGCTTCGCGACGATAGCGAAATGGTCGGCTTGATTTCCGAGACGGGCTGCCCGGTTGTCCTCATGCACAAGTTGGGCGAGCCGAGGACGATGCAGGTGGCGCCGCGGTATGACGATGTCGTCCGCGAGGTTCGTGAGTTCTTGGCGGAACGTGCCGCGTTCGCGCAATCCCACGGCATTCGCCGGGAGAACATCATCCTTGATCCCGGGATCGGATTCGGCAAGACGCTCGAGCACAACCTCGTGCTGCTGCATCACCTATCCATTCTAGTAGCCGCTGGATACCCGATTCTGGTGGGGGCTTCACGCAAATCATTCATCGGTCAACTGACGGGATTGCCGGTTGAAGACCGGTTGGAAGGGTCGCTGGCCGCCGCCGTCCTGGCGGTTCAAGCCGGAGTTCACATTGTGCGTGTGCACGATGTTGCGCCGACGAAGCGCGCTTTGGCGGTCGCGAGCGCGATTTCAAGACAATCCCAAGCCTGAAATCCCCAGCGGACCTCACCCACTCACTCCGCCTTCGGCGGCTAGGCAGAGGGCTGCGTTTGAGCACGCATCGCCAACGATGATCCAATGCCGGAGCGTTGTCCTGTTTGACCTGAATCATCAGCCTTCGTATCATGCTTTGCGATCAGCGCTTGTGATCGGGAGACACGATGGAGCTTTTCCACATCGGATTCATCAAGTTCGGCATCGTCGATCTCATTGATGTCTTCCTGGTCTCCTACATCTTCTATCGTCTCCTTTTGCTAATGAAGGGGACGCGTTCGGCGCAGATTGTCGCCGGACTGATGCTGGTGGGCGTGGTCGCCTTTGTCTCGCTCTGGTTTCAGTTGCAGGGGGTCAGTTGGCTATTCACCAATCTGGCCACGGTCGGGTTTATCGTTCTGGTCGTGGTATTTCAGCCGGAGTTGCGGGGCGCGTTGGCGCAGATCGGGCATTCGCGATTTTTCCGTTCCGTTCTGCACATCCAGGATTCGAGCATGCTCGACGAACTCCTGCGCGGTACGGAGCGATTGTCCGGGCTTGGCTGGGGCGGGTTGATTGTCCTGGAGCGCGATGTTGGATTGCGAAATATCGCCGAGACTGGGAAGGTCATCGATTCCAAAGTGACGGCGGAGCTTCTGGTTACCATTTTCACGCCGCATTCGCCTTTGCACGACGGCGCCGTCATCATCCGTGGCGAGAGTATCAATGCCGCCGCCTGTACCCTGCCTCTGACCATCGACACGGAATACGCCGATTTGTTCGGCATGCGTCACAAGGCGGCCATTGGCATCACTGAGGATTCCGATGCGGTCGCGATCGTGATTTCCGAAGAGACCCGGCAGGTCTCCTTGGCCCGCGGCGGGCGGCTGTATCGGAATATCCCATTGGACAAGCTCAAAGAGAATTTGACGGCTCTCCTGGAATCGTGAGTCTCTTGCACAGATAGCTGGACGACCGAGGCAACTGTTTCACTATGCAATTCGTCGATGAAGTTGTCCTCCGCGTGACCGCCGGACATGGCGGCGCCGGCTGCGTGTCCTTTCGCCGCGAGAAGTTCGTGCCCAAGGGTGGGCCGAACGGGGGCGATGGAGGGCGCGGCGGCAGTGTGATTGCCGAGGTCGACTCGAACTTGGCGACGCTTCTGGATCTCCGCTACAAAAAGCACATCAAAGCGACGCGCGGCGAGCACGGTTCGGGCTCTCTCCGCTCCGGGGCCGAAGGCAAGGACGCCATCGTTCGTGTTCCCCCGGGGACGCTCATCTTCGACACCGAGGAAAATCGTCTGCTCGGCGAGTTGCTGACCCCCGGGGAGCAAGTGGTCGTGGCTGCCGGTGGGGTCGGAGGCAAGGGAAACGCGCATTTCAAGTCGTCGACGATCCAGGCGCCGCGGCATGCGCAACCGGGCATGCCCGGCGAATCGCGGTTGATTCGCGTTGAACTCCGTCTGATCGCCGACGTCGGATTGGTCGGATATCCCAACGCGGGCAAGTCGACTTTTCTCACATCGGTGTCGGCCGCCGAGCCCAAGATTGCGGCTTACGCCTTCACGACGCTTCAACCCCAATTGGGCGTGGTCGAGAGGTCGGGATTCCAGACGTACACCGTTGCGGATCTGCCCGGCCTGATTGATGGCGCGCACGAGGGGAAGGGACTCGGATTCCGCTTCCTTCGGCATATTCAGCGCACACGCATGCTGCTTTTTATCCTCGATGTGACATCGGAATCTCCCGGTGACGATTTCGCGCACCTCCTGCATGAACTCCAGGAATACGATCCGTTGCTTCTGGAAAAGCCCCGACGGGTCGTGCTCAACAAGGTCGATCTGCTGGACAATCCGGATGTGATCTTGAACGAGTTTCCCTACGCGGACTTTGCCATCTCGGCGAAGACCGGAAAGGGAATCGAGGCCGTGCTCCACTCGCTCGACGAAGTCGTTCTGTCCCGACCCGTCGGCTCGCCGGCCCCGCATTCATAGGCCCTATGGAGACACCGACCGGCCAAGAGCAGTTCTCCGTCCCTCAGGACGTGGAATACTGGCTCGCCCTGTCGCGGTTGCCGCGAGTTGGCCGGGCGACTTTCCTGAGATTGGTCGAGACATTCCAGACGCCGCGAGCCGCGTGGGAGCGGTCGGACACCGAGTGGAATAACGCCGAGGTCTCGCGCGTCAGATTGACGACGCACGATTTTCGCAAGCCCGCATTCGAGTGGGCGCAGGAGCAAGTTGTCCGTCTCCGCAACAGCGTTTGGCGGATCATCCTCTTTGGTTCGCCGGGTTTTCCGGCCTCGCTTTCCAGCCTGCGCTACCCGCCGCCCTACCTATTCGTGCGCGGCGAGATCCCCGAAGGCCCCGCCATTGCGGTTGTCGGCTCGCGCCAAGCCACGGACTATGGGGTCCGCGTGACCCATGAGATTGCCGAGGATCTGGCGGCTGCCGGCGTGACCATTGTCTCGGGGTTTGCGCGCGGCATTGACACAGTCGCGCATAAGGCGGCCGTGCATGTTGGCGGTAAGACTGTAGCCGTATGGGGGACTGGGCCCGACATCGTTTTTCCGCATGAGAATGAGAGCCTGGTGGATGTCGTCGCTGCCCACGGAGCGCTCATCACCGAGTTCCCGTTTGGCACCGCCGCCGACGCGGCGAACTTCCCGGTACGCAATCGCCTGATTGCCGGACTGTCCGACGGGGTCCTCGTAGCGCAGGCGCGTCGCCGCTCCGGCGCGCTGTTGACGGCGCAACATGCGCTCGAGCAGGGGAAGGATGTCTTCGCCATTCCGGGCGAGATCGGGCAGGAGTCTTTTGTCGGAACGCACGAGTTGCTCAAAGAGGGCGCACGCATGGTGACCGGCGCGGACGACATTCTCGATGCGCTGCACCTGCCTGCCAGGTCCAAGAGGGCCACGCGCTCAGAGAGGGCAGAGGCCGCGCGGCCGCTGCCTCTACCTCCGTTGACGGAGATCGAACGGCGCATCTACGAGGCATTGGGAACAACCGCTTGCCACATCGACCGGCTCGCGGTTTCTTTGCGCCTGTCCGTGGGCGAAACGGCCCGTGTGTTGACGCTTTTGGAATTGAAGGGATTGGTGACCAAACAGGCGGGCAATCAAATTGCCCGTGCGCGCTGACCGGCCGGTCGCCTCACCCGCTTGCCAATGCGACCGTGTTCGAGAAACTCGTGACCGTGACCAATCCGCTGGGGGTCCATGCCCGCCCCTCGGCCATGATTGTCCAGACCGCTTCCAAGTTCAAAGCCGAGGTGTGGTTGATCAAGGATGGCAACGAGGTCAACGCGAAGAGTATGCTCGGAGTCATGACATTGGCGGCCGAGATGGGATCGGTCGTCACCGTGCGCGCCAAAGGGTCCGACGAAGAGAAGGCAGTCGAAGCCATCATCCGCATCTTTGAAATGCGATTCGGTGAAAAGTAAGAATGGGTGCGACTCAGGCATCATCCGAGATTCGCTGGCGGGGCATTGCCGCGGCGCCGGGAGTTGCCCTCGGGCCGGCCTTCATCTATCGCGTGGCGCATGACGAACCGCCGATTCGCCATCTGAATTCCGACGAAATCCCCGACACCGAGTGTTCCCGACTGGACGCGGCACTGACCGCCGTCCGCGAGGACTTGTTGCGGCTGAAGAAGGAGTCGCCCAGCTCCGTTGGCTCCGCGTTGGCCAAGATTTTCGATGCACAGGTCATGATCGTCGACGATCCGTCGATCTGCGCCCAGGTCAAGGCAGCGATTCATGGCGAGCGGTTGGCCGCCGAGAGCGCCTTCGCCCGCGTTGTTGGTGAGGCGCAGCGCACGATCGAGCGCTCGCCGGATCCGTACCTCCGCGAGATGGCCAATGACATTGACGGCGTGAAGATCCGTGTCATCGACCGGCTCATGGGATACGGCGGGGCCACGGAGCATCTCTCGGGTCCGGCCATCATCCTGGCTGACACGATTACCCCTGCTGACATCATTAGCCTCAAGCGTGGGCACATTCTCGGTATTGTCACGCAGACCGGCGGACAGACATCTCACACGGCGCTCCTGGCCAAGTCGCTCGGTATCCCCGCGGTGGCGGGATTGGGCATCGATATGCGCACCGCCCGTCCCGGCGTGCAGGTCGTCGTCGATGGGTTTTCCGGAGTTGTCTTCGTTAATCCCGACGCGGACACGGTCGAGTTCTATCAAAGGAAACGGAGGCGGGCTCATTCCCCCTGGCCAAAGAAGCTCGAAGCCCTCCGCGAATTGCCTGCGGTCACGCGCGATCGACGCACCGTTTCGGTGATGGCAAATATCGACCTCCCTGGCGAAGCCGAGTTGGTCGTTGCCTCGGGAGCGGCCGGCGTTGGACTCTACCGCACGGAGTATCTCTTTCTTCAAAAGGGGGGGTACCCAAGCGAATCGCGGCAAGTCGATGTGTACCGCGAAGCGGTCCGCACGTTGGCGGGCCGCCCCCTCGTGGTGCGGACGTTCGATCTGGGGTCGGACAAAGCCGCTCGTGATGCCCCGCCCGAAGCCAATCCAGCTCTGGGTGTACGCGGGCTGCGGCTGTCCTTCGAACGACCTTCGGCCCTGGCAATGCAGTATCGCGCGCTATTGACGGCATCGACAGAGGGGCCGATCTGGGTGATGGTGCCGATGGTGGCGGCGGTTGAGGAATTCGAGGCCGCACTCGAATTGTGGAACCAGATCAAGCGCGAGTTGAAGGGCCGAAAGACCCAGTTCGATCCGAACACCAAATTCGGTTTGATGATTGAGACGCCTGCGGCCGTGCTGATGGCGACCGAATTGGCGGCCAAGGCCGACTTTCTCTCTATTGGTTCAAATGATCTTCTGCAATACACAATCGCCGTCGACCGTGGGAACCAGCGTCTAGCATCCATGCAGCACCCATGGCATCCCTCGCTCTGGCGCGAGATCGCCTCCACGGTCACGGCCGGACACCGCAGCAAGATTCCTGTGGGAATCTGCGGCGAGATGTCGGGCAATCCCTACACTGTACCGGTCCTCTTGGGCCTGGGGATCGATTCTTTCTCGATCCATCCCAATTCCATCCCGCGGGTGAAAGCTCTGGTGCGCCAATGCACCTATGCTGAGTGCCGGCGACTCGCCGAAAAGGTCTGCGAGGCAAGGACCGCGCCCGAAGTTCTCGCCCTGGTCAAATCGTTCCATGATCGCGTGGAGCGCCAGGGAAACGGTACCTCTTCGCGCGCGACGGGATCTTCTCGGCGCCGGAGTAAGAAACCCACAAAGCGTCAATGAATCCGCTGAGAGAACTTCCCGACGTGAGTGTCTCGCGACCGGCCGCTGCCGGCCCGCTTCGCGACGACGTTGGGATCGATGACCCATCCGTTCATAGACGTCTTGATCCCGGGGGTATGTTCGACGCGATCAGTGGTCTTGCCGCGCAGTTGCATCAAGCGCCGCAGTTGGTTGAGCAGGTGGATTGGCTTTCCTACAAGCCGACCACTCCGGCGGGTGTCTGCGTTTGCGGTATGGGCGGCTCGGCCATCGGCGGCGATCTCGTGAGGTCGTATTGGGAACCGGATTCGCCCGTCGCGACGATCGTCGTCCGTTCCGACCGTCTGCCCGCTTATGTCAATCGCTTCTGGCTGGTGATCGGCTCCAGTTATTCCGGCAATACGGCCGAAACGCTCGCCGCGGTCGGCGAGGCACGCGAACGGGGCTGTCAGATTTTGGCCCTGACCTCGGGCGGGCAGCTTGCGGAATGGGCAGCGCAGTCTGACTGGCCCATGGTGTGCGTTCCCGGGGGACTTATGCCGCGCGCGGCGCTGGGATACTCGTTGGGGCCGGTGATGCTGAGCCTGGCTCGCTGGGGCATCGTCCCAGATCGTGGCCAGGAGCTTGCAAATGCGGTCGTGAAATTGGAATCTCACCGGAGCTCGCTCGGCATCGAGACCGAAACGACGAAGAACCCGGCCAAACAAGCGGCGTTGGCGCTGAAAGGCCGGATCATTTGTGTCTATGGCACAACCGGCCACACCGACGTCGTGGCATTGCGTCTGAAATGCCAATTCAACGAGAACTCCAAAGCGATCGCATTTGCTAACGCGTTGCCCGAACTCACACACAATGAAATCGTCGGTGTCGACGCGTCGTCTTCGCGGCATCAGATGGCGGCGGTTTTTCTCGTACTGGGGACGGAATCTGCCAGTGCTCTACAGCGTCTGAATTGGGTGAACACTCGCTACCAGCACCTCGGCATCCCCACGATTTCGATCGTAGCCACGGGCGCAAATCGTCTCGAGCGCCTTCTTTCCCTGGTTCAAATCGGCGATTACACCAGCTACTATCTGGCCATCGCCGGCGGCCAGGATCCGACGCCGATCCCGGCCATCGCGGCTCTCAAGGCCGACCTCAAATGACGTTCTTCCACTGGCCACATCGGCCGGCATGTTGTTCGGCCATAGGAACGGTTGCGCTCTGTTTGCTGTCTCGTTCGGCATTGGCCGCCGATGAGGCCGCCGCCGCGACCGGCTATGGGCTTCGACTTGAGCGACTCAACGCCCTGGTCTTCACATTGGTGTTCGCGGGTGTCATTCTCCGGTACATCCGCCGCGCGATCCGTGGCGAGAAGTTCTACATGCGTCCTCTTCCGGGATTGGATGCGGTTGATGAGGCGGTGGGGCGCGCCACCGAGATGGGGCGGCCCATCATCTTCGTGCCGGGCACGGATGATCTAGACAACATCCAGACCATTGCCGGTCTCGCGGTTCTGGGGCGGGTCGCTCGCACGGCCGCGCGGTACAGGACACCGTTGCGGGTACCGGTGCTGTATCCCCTCGCTCTGGCCGGTGCGCAACAGACGGTCCAGCAGGCACGGCTCGACGAAGGGGTCATGGAGCCAATGGACGCCGAGACCGTGCAGTATGTGGCCGGCGAGTCCTTCTCATTTTCGGCGCGTATCGGCGGCATGATGCTGCGCGAAAAACCGGCGGCCGGCATCTACATGGGACGATTCGCCGCCGAATCCCTCCTGATCGCCGAGATGGGACAAGTCGCGGGCGCGATCCAGATCGCCGGCACGGCGGAGCCCGAGCAACTGCCGTTTTTCATTGCCGCCTGTGATTACACGTTGATGGGTGAGGAGTTCTACGCCGCGAGCGCCTACCTGGCAAACGAGCCGCGCATGCTCGGAGCGCTGAGCGGCCAGGATGTCTTGAAATTGGTCATTGTCGCCGTTGTGGTTGCCGGAGCGGTCTCCGTGTCGTTTGGCTGGGGAGCCGATTTCTGGCAAGCACTCCTCGCGGCGAAGTGATCGGTGCGCCTCTACCATGCGAACCCGCCTGCCTGTCCTCGTTGCCTTCCTCTCAGGGGCACTCATGGTTCTCGCCTTCTTCGTCCGGGGACCTATTGTGGATCGCGTATCGGACGAGGCGCTGCGCGGCCAGACAATTGTCGGGGGCATCGCGCTGCTCTTGGGCGTATTCTCGATATCGCAGGTCCATTGGCGGCGAATCGCCAGCGGGCATGCGGATCGCGGCTACTCGGCGATACTTCTGGTTTGTCTAGTGGCCATGGCGGGTTTTGGCACTGTTCAAGGAGTCGAAGCCGGTGGCGTGTTCGATTGGCTCTTCGAGAGGCTGCAAGCCCCGATGATGGCCACCATGTTTTCGATGCTGGCGTTTTTCATCGCGTCGGCGGCCTATCGCGCCTTCCGTGCCCGCACCATCACCTCGGCGATCCTGCTGCTCACCGCGGTCATCGTTATGCTGGGCCGCATCCCGATGGGGCAGTACGTGTACGATGGGCTGCCCGCCTGGACCAACTGGATCATGACCGTGCCGTCGGTCGCGGTGCAGCGTGGCATCATCATCGGTGCGGCGCTCGGCGCGGCGTCGATTTCTCTGCGCGTGCTCTTGGGCATCGAGCGCTCGTACCTGGGGCGAGGTTGACGCGTGCGCTTCTGGGAGAAAATGCAGGGTATCGACCGGCGCGTAATCTTCACGCTGATTTTCGCGTCGGTCATCGTGCCCACGCTCTGGCCACTGCACCTGCCGACCGCCATCACTCCCGAAACGCAGGCGTTCTTCAATGCCATCGACTCATTGCCTCCCGGCGCGCGGGTCATGCTTCCTTTTGACGTGTGGCCTTCGACACTGGCGGAGACCGAACCGATGGCGGTCGCGGCCTTGCGTCACTGCTTCAAGAAAAACCTCCGGGTGATCGGCCTGTCCAACGTCGCCATGGGGGGACCATCGATCGCCGACCGCATCCTGAAACGCATTGGGGACGAGTTCGGCAAGACCTACGGGATCGACTATGTCAATCTCGGCTACAAAGCCAACTACCAGGCGGTTCTGCTCGGCATGGGCTCGAAGATCGCGGATATATTTCCCACCGACCATCACGGGACCCGGTTGGATAGCCTACCGTTGATGCGGGAGGTTCCCAACTACGACTCCGTTCGCTTCATCCTGATCGTCTCGGACAACGCGATGGTCGATTATTGGGTCTCGCTGGTGAATGCGCGCTTCGGCACACCCATGGGCGCCGGGGTCACTGCAGTGATGGCCCCGAAGCAGCTCTCCTACATACAAGCCGGGCAACTGCACGGGCTCTTGGGCGGAATGAAAGGCGCGGCCGAGTACGAGAGCCTCATCGGCTACGTGGACAAGGCCAACCGCGGGATGGACTCCCAATCGCTGATCCATTTGTTGATCATCGGGTTCATTGTCTTGGGCAATGTGGGACACTTCGTGGTGCGGCGCACCAAGGGGCGCGGAGGGCAGATCTAGATGCACGATCTGTTCTCATCGCACTTCGTTGTGCTCTTCCCCACCGCGTTCTTCACGCTGGCGCTCTATTCGTTTCTCTACCGCGACAACCCGTTGTTCAAGCTGGCTGAGCATGTCTTTGCGGGGCTGTCGGCTGGGTACTACTTCGGGCTCATCTTCCATTCGGTGATCGTCCAGCAATTGTGGATGCCTCTGACGGGCGACCACGACTGGCTGCTCGTGTTTCCGGCGCTCTTGGGTGCGTTTCTATTTGCCCGTTACGTCCCGCGTTTCAGCTCGCTCGCGCGCCTGTCTCTGGCCTTTGTCATCGGGAGCACGGCGGGCATCACGGTCACGCAGCAACTGCATGGCCTGATTCTGCCGCAGGTCGCTCGAACGCTCCTGCCGTTAACGTCGATCAACAACGTCCTGCTCATCGTCGGTGTACTCTCGACGCTCATCTATTTCTACTTCTCGAAACCCCACACGGGACCCTTAGGCTGGGTCGCCTCTGGCGGCATCGGATTCATCATGGTCGCCTTTGGAGCGCACTTTGGCTACACGGTGATGGCGCGCGTGTCCTTACTCATCGGTCGAATGCAATTCCTGCTGGGCGACTGGCTGGGAATCGCCCGCTGAAGGGCCCATGGCCAAGCATCGTTTCGGTTGTTCCGAACCCACTTTTCCGCATATAATGGGTGACGAGGATTAGTTCTTATGACACACGGACAGACTCGATTGATCCGAATGGCCCTGGTCGCGATTGTCGCCGCCCTTTCGATGGTATCCTGTGGTGAGAAGTCGGATACGGTCAACCCGGCGGCATTCGCGCGCGGGTGGAAGAAGTACGACGGGGTCAACTTCACGCTGTATGCGCCGGCAAACTCGCCGCGTCCCAGACGTGGGCTGGAGGCGACGGTCAAGGCCTGCGACGACATCTACGATCTGGTGGCACGGGAACTGAAGATCACCACCGATCACGACATCAAGATCTACATGTTTACATCGTCGGAGGACTGCGAGGCGGCCACGGGGAAGCCGGCCAACTTTGTCGACGGATTCACGATTTGCACAAAATTGGGGGCCCCCCTGGGTGGGTTGGTTGCAGAGGCCGTATGCAACTCCATCGATCCTGAGGCGAAGTCCTTTCCGCTGATCCGCGACGGCGTGCGCAACCTATTCGATCTTAGAGATGTCAATGTCCAGCTCGAAGCGGCGGCCCGGCGTGACAAGAGCAGTTGGCCGACCTTGGAGAACATGCTGTATAAGCAATCGTGCGACGACAAGGACGTGTATCAATACGCCAGCGCATCGTTTGTGGCGTTTCTCATCGCCCGGTACGGCACCGATCAGTTCAAGATGCTCTGGCGCAGCGTCCTGGATCTGCGCCCCTCCATTGAGAAGATCTACGGCGGCACGATTCCCCAGATGGAAGAGGAATGGTTCCGGATGCAGGATCGGTTAGCGAAACGCACCTGATCCGTCCGCCGGCTCATGAGAGATACGCCCGTGCGAGGCGCGCGGTCCGCCGGTTCCATCGAATCCCTTCTGCCCTGATGCGGGCGTCCCGACCGGGCAGCACCGACTGAGTCAACGTCTCTCTCCCACCGGAGGTGAGTTATGATACGCAAGTCGCTTTGGGTCTGCGTCGTGTGTCTTGTCGGCTTGGGTCTTTGGGCGTGCAGCAAAGACAAGGGCAACGGGTCAACGCCCACGATCACGTACGACCGTCTGACTCTGGAATTCTTCTCGGCCGCGCCACTTCCCAGCGGCATGCTTTACCAGTTATGGGCCTCACCGAAGCCGGGGCATCTCGCGGCCTCCGGGAGCAATTGGGTTTCACTGGCCCGCTTCAATCTGCGTACGAGTGACACCACAATGGTCGACGCCAATGGTGTTCCCATCGCGGGGAACCTTCTGACGGGCCTTCCCGTCGATTTCGTCGACGTGGATTCCTTGTTTGTCACCGTCGAGCGTGCAACCGGTGATGCTGTCGGGCCATCTGGGACGCTTTACCTCCGGGCAAAGGTGCCGGATATCGGGGCTGGACTCCGTATTGCCGCCTTCACCTTCCCAGCGCCCCAGATCGTGGCGGCTCAGGATTCGATCTCGCAATTCACTTTTGTCAGTCCCACTGACAATATCTCGAACAATGAGTTGTCGGGTGTCTGGTTCATGACTCCGAGCTTCACCGAGGGGCTATTCAGCCTGCAACCACTGCCTTCCGGCTGGGATTACGAGGGCTGGGCGACCGTCCAACGGGGGGGCCATACCTATGTCCTTTCGACGGGTCGTCTTGACACGCCGTCAGGCAACGACGAGAGTGCCGTGCATAGCGGGCCACAACCCCCTCCGGGTTATCCCGGTGAAGACTTCCTCAACCCCTCGGGGACGGAACCGTTTCCTCTCGTATTTGCGTCCGGAGACCAGATCAAGATCACCGTGGAGCCCGACCAAGACCCCGACTCCGCTGCACCATTCCCGTTTGTGGTGTATACGAGCCCGACAGGACTTGTGCCGGACACGCTGCAGCCCTTCCGGTTGCGCCCTCATCCGGAGTCGATTCCGATTGCGCAGGGCGTAGTCAGCAAGTCCGAATGAGGTGGAGCCAGGCCAAGATCAATTGTAGATCCGGGAAATAAACCTCCGACTCAGCGGTAATACTCTTGGGGGAGTGAACCTGGATGACGAACGCCCCAACCGACCGGAGCTTGCGCGAACGCCTCGATCCAATGGCGCTCTGGCGGTGGGGATTCTCGATCGTCCTGGTGGGGTGTGGGCTCTGGCTGGTTGTTACCAGCCCGCAGATCGGTGGGGCATCGGGTAGAACGCTTGGTTTGGTGATAATTGCCTATGCTGTGGTCCGACTTGGCCTGGGCTGGTTTATGCAGAAGCGGCACAAGGGTTTTTGACAGAGGAGTGAGTGGGTGTGAGCCAGAATCCGCTTGACTCAAACGCCGAAAAGCGGAAAACTGAGAGTCTTATGTGTCCGCTGGGGTTGCGAGCCAAAAGTACGTCAACGCGGCTTCTGCTCGCCGCCTTTCTGGGGGTGGCGCTCGTCATCCTCGCGGCCGCTCCCGGGCGTTCGGCCAAGTCCGATTTGGTGCCGGTCCGCACCGCTCTGGCCGCCAAAGACTACGACAAAGCGCTGTCCATACTGCAACCGCTGATCTCGGCCGGCGACGAATCCGGGGAAGCGTCTTACCTCTTGGGCGAGATCTACCTCGGGAAGGGCCAGGGCGCCGAGGCCGAGAAATCACTCAATGAAGCGGTTAACAAGAAGCGCTATCAGGAACCAGAGGCTCTGCTCGCGTACGCCCGTGCCCTGATCGCGGTCAACAAGCCGGCGGATGTGGCTCCACTTCTCGAGAAGCCACTGGCGAAGACACACGACGCGAAAAAGACCGCCGCGTTCAAGCATCTGCTTGGCCTGGCGGAATTGGCGTTGGGCAACTACTCCAAAGCCCAGGAGTGGCTCTTGGGTGCGCGAGTGGATGACGAAGATAATCTCGAGTACCGTGAGGCCCTCGGCGACGCGTATTACAAAGGCCAGATCTTTCCGCTGGCCATTCCTGAATACGAGGCGGTGTTGGCCGCAGATTCCTCTCGCGTCGATCTGCTGTTCAAAATCGCACAGACGCTTTATCAGCAAAAGCGCTTGAATGAGGCGCGTCCGCTCTTGGTGGACGTGCTGAAGCGCGACTCGACGTATAACGACGCCTATTTCCTGCTCGCGAACATCTACATGATTTCGGCGCAGAGCCGCACGGCTGGCGATCCAGCCACGCTCTACAAGGCGGCCTTGTCCTTGTACCGCAAGGCGCGCGAGGTCTCGCCGACGGTCAATCCCGTCCTGGTCGCCAAGAACATTGCCACCGTTTACTATTTGCTGGGTGCGTATGACTCGGCCATAGTCGAGATACAGCACGCAATTGATACCGGGGCTAAAGACCCCGACTTGTTGCTCTATCTCGGCCGCTCCAACGTGTTTTTGGGCAATTACCAGAAAGCCGTCGAGGCTTTCGCGAGCTACCGTCAAGCGCGCGACGCCGAGCAGCCCCCGTACCAGTGGTCGAAATCCGATGCCGAAGTCTTTTGGCGAACAGCCGAGTGTCTGGAAGCTTTGAAAGACACAACGCTATTGTCGCAGATCGCCGACAACTACCGACGAGCCGTCGAGCTTGATCCCGACAACGATCGCTCTGTAGGGTCGCTAGCGATCACCCTGCAAAAGCTGGGACAGTACACCGAGGCCGCCGTCGAATTCCAAAAACTGGTGCAGAAGAATTCAGGAGATGCTCGCACGTTGTTTAACGCTTCGCTGCCCTATCTGCAATCCGACAACAATGAAAAGGCTGTTGACCTCTTGATGCAGGCCGCGGCGGCGGATACGACCGCCGACAACACCTACCGATCCAAGGCTTACAAGCTCGCCGGGCCCCGGCTGATCAAACTGGGGCGAACCGCAGACGCCCAGAAAGCCTACCAGTGGCTGGTCGATCATGAGCCCGGCAACTGTGAACATCGTCAGTGGTTGGGATTTGCATTCTTTTCTCAAAAGCGGTATTGCGAGGCAATACCGCTCCTGCGCCGCGCGTATGAGTGCGCCGAAGCCAAGGCCGTCGCAGGCTGCGCGCAAAATGAGATGCGCTGGTGGCTGGCGTATGCCATCTACGATTGCGCCAAGACGGACAAGGATAAGGACGAAGCGTACAAGCTCTGCAAGTTGGTCGTGAAGTGCAATCCGAGCCAGAGTGATGCGAAGACGCTCATGAATCGGATTGACGAGGAAATCGAAGAGACAGCAAAGGCCAAACCATAACGACGTCGGCCCGCCGTAGCCGGGCCGCCCCAGGACGATTCAATGGCTGAACCCAAGGCACCGCAGAAAACTACGACTGACGAGACTCCGGCTGATCGCTATCGGTACATCGGTTTTGAGGTCTACCCGGAGAAGGTGGAGACCTTCTGGAAGTCTGACACCGAGGAGAAGGAGTATGAGTCTCGGCTTCGAGATGAATTGGGCTCTTCAACCCTGCATCGCGACTTCTCGCTTTTGGAGCAGGAAGCGATGGGGAAAGCGGATCACTGGGTTTTGGCAGCGACCGCCGCGGTCATGATCCTGACGGTGGCCATGCCTTGGGTGAGCTACCGGACGAGCGCCGGCACGGACTTTTCCATGTCTTGGCCAGGGGCTTTGGGTACGCTTTTCGGCAGTCTCGGGACGGCCTTCTCCGCCGGCATGGCGGTGGGGTTGTCGGCACTTTTGGGGCTGGTGGTCATGATTGGCGCTCCGCTGATCGGTGCCTGGGGTTTGGCGATGATCTGGCGAAAGGCGAAGACCCCTGAGGCCTACTTTGCCGGATTGCGTCAGCCGCTCCGTTTGGGCTACATACTCGTCTTCTCCGGGCTGGCAGTGATTGTCCTGGCGTTTGTCGGTGGGCAGATTCCCAGCATGAGTTCATGGGGATTGATTGACCCGCCGGACAGCTACGGAATTGGCGTGTTGTTCAAGATCCTCTCCATGGGCGGTTACCTGGCGATGGCCACGGGGATGATCTTCGGTGTGAAGTCGGGGGATTTGTAGGGGAGGAAGCAGGGTCTTTGAAGTCCTGCGATCAGGTGGAATTCTAAAGAGGGTCGCCGTCGACATCGTCATCGATTGTTTGCGTCGGCCAGATAAGTCAGTCAGAAGGAGGTTGGAGTGAAGCAGGGACTCTTTACAACCATCGTCTTGGTGGTAGCGCTCGCGACCGGATTCATCATCTGGTCGAACTTGCCGGACTACCTCCAAAAGGGTGGATACCTCGTGGCGCTACTCATCGCGTTGACGGTGATGCTGGTGGCGTTTATTCTCGAGCGCTTGTTCACCTTGCGCAAAGCACGCGGACAGATGTCGGTCCAGGCGTTCTTCAAGAAGATCGTCGAATCGCTGACCTCGGGTGACTACAAGTCGGCGATGGCCGCCTGCGACAAACAGCGCGGATCATGTGCCAACGTGCTTCGTGCCGGTGTCGAACGTTACACCCAGGTGAAGGACGATCGATCCCTGAGCGCCGACAAGCGCATCGAAGAGACGCAGCGCGCCATCGAAGAAGCCAATTCGTTGGAAGTTCCGCTTCTGGAGCGCAACCTGATCGCGCTGTCGACGATCGCTTCGATCTCGACGATGGTCGGTCTGTTGGGGACGACGATCGGCATGATCCGCGCCTTCAAGGCGACCGGTCACGCGGCCGGAGGCGTCATCGACGCGACCTCCCTGGCGACCGGTATTTCCGAGGCGCTGGTGAACACGGCGGGCGGATTGTTGAACGCGATCATCGGCATCGTGGCCTACAACTTCTTCGTGAACAAGGTGGACAGCTTCAATTACACGATCGACGAGGCCTCTTATGAAGTCGTGCAGCTGCTGAAGTCGCGCGAAGGGCGCGGGTCAGGTGCTTAGGACATGCTGAAGAAAAGCAAACGGCGTGTGGGCGTGATCATCGACATGACGCCGATGGTCGACATCGGGTTTTTGCTCCTGATCTTCTATATGAGCACGACCCAATTCAAGCCGCCGGAGCAAAAAGCGGTGACGCTGCCGATGTCGAGTTCGCAACGCGACCTGCCGAAAAAGAACTTCATCACGATTACGGTCACCAAGCTGGATTCGATCTACGTTGACATGATCCTGATGGACAAACGCTTCGACCCGCAGGCCGGCGATTCGGTCGAGGTCCCGACGCGGGAATACACCGTGACTACTTCCGACGAAGTCGGCAACCAGATCCAACAGATGCGCGTCAAGGCGCTCAAGCAGCACATCGACAACCCGTTTCTGGTCCTGAAAGCGGACAAAGACGCCGAGTTCGGGACGATCGAAAAGGTCATGAAGTCGATGCAGAACGAGAACCTGCTGAGCTTTCAGGTCGTCACTGACCTGGATCCCGCGGTGTCTCGAAGTGGAACCTGAGGGCAGTGTCGTGGCTGTATTGGAATAGGCCGGTTGGTGGCGTGTACAACATAGGGGACCGGAAAGGTCCCGCCAGTGAGGGCATTTTATGGGTGCCGTGGATTTAGGCGCTCCAAAGGGCGGACAAAAGAAGAAGAAGGGTCTGCACCGTCCCAAGCGGCGTGTCGGGGTCCGTATCGACATGACGCCGATGGTCGATATCGCATTCCTGCTTCTGATCTTCTACATGGTCTCGACCATCTTCGCGGAGCCGCAGGCGATGGAAATCAACCTGCCGCCGAAGGGAACTGAAGAGGTCGTGAAGAACGTCAAAGAGTCGGAATTGATGACGCTTCGGGTCGACGCCAAGGATCGGATCTTCTGGGCGATGGGGACGGACAAGCCGGACACGGTTTCGTTGTCACGGCTGCCGCAGTTGCTGATCGACTCGCTCTACTCGATGCCGAAAATGATCACGGTCGTCAAGATCAACAAGGCCGCGCACTACTCGCGGATGGTGGACGTCCTGGATCGCATTGAGGTAGTCGAATACCGGATCAAGGCGCGGCAGAAGGCGCAGTGGGACCGCCAGGGCGGCAAACCGGCGGGCGAGGATGAGTTTTCCTACGTTTTCTCGATGGCGCCGTGGACCCGACTCGATACGAAAATGGTTGCTCAGGCCACCGGTGAAGCCGAGGCCGCGGAGGAGGGCACGTAGTGTCTACGCCGACAAGTGGAACTGCCAGTCATGTTTGGTATGGCGCGTTCGAACTAAAGCGCTCATACCAGCGCAATCTGGCCAAAGGCGTGCTTGGCGCGGCGGCGCTACATCTGGCCATCTTGGGCGGGTATCTTGCCTACCAGTGGATGAAAGAGCGCGCCGATGCCAATCTTGACGCCCCCAGTGTCATCATCAAGTCGATGTCCGACATCGCGCCGCCCCCCTCGATGACGGCCGCCAAGCCGCAGGTCAACGTGCAGGAACCCAATATCCAGCCGCCGTCGATTGGAATCCCGACGCCGGTCCCCGACGAACAGGTGCAGGAAGACGTGCACTTTGCGACTCGTGAGGAACTCGCTCAACTCTCGGCGCCCATCGTGTCGGCGGAGACGGGTAACGGCAAAGATTCGGTGGTGGTTGACATCCCGTTGGAGGAGTACTTCCCCACGCCCGACGAATTTGTCGCCGTGCAAGAGATGCCAACACTCATCAAGAAGGAAGACCCGGTTTATCCTCAAGTCGCCCAGCTCACGAACCGTGAGGCGACTGTGTGGATTAAGGCTCTGGTGGACAAAGAAGGAAAAGTGCGCGAGGCGCGGGTGGCCAAGTCGTCGGGGATGAACGTGGGCTTTGACGAGGCCGCCTTGGAAGCCGCATACAAGAACATCTACAAACCCGCCATTCAGAACGGCAAGCCGATCGCGGTGTGGGTCACCTACCCGGTCGAGTTCAAACTGAAATAACAGCCTTAAGGCCTGTGCCGAGGTACGCCCGGCACAGGCCTTGGTCTATCCAGCGCGCAATCTCACACTCCGGACCCCTCACCTCCGGGACTGATCATCGGTCCAACTGTGGCTTCCAAGCCACGACGTAGGGAGGCGGGTCATGAATCCACAAGCAGTCGCGGTTTCGTACGGGGCGCTGGAACTGAAGCGCGCCTATCAGCACAATCTGTTGCTCGGGCTTCTCTTTGCGGTGGCCCTGCATTTGGCGGCGGTGACGACGATCGCCATCCTCCGCCCCCCAGATCCTGTGCCGTTACCAGCGCCAGCTCCCACAGAGACGGGTCCAATCGATGTGAGGAAATTCCGCGTGCCGGTGCTGCCAACAGAGCCTCCGTCGCCGGCGAAGGCGATCGAAAAGATCAAGCCGCCGGCGTTCGGGATCCCCACGGCGGCTGCCGATGAGACCGTCCCCGACGACGTGCAGATTCCAACCAAACTGGAAGCTGCGAAGTTCGCTCAGTCTGACTTTGCTGGAGCGGAGTTGGGCGAGGCGGGTCTGATCGATACGGCAGCCATTCGATCGGCGGATGACTACTTCCCCGAACCGGGGGAGTTTGTCGCCACGGAGGAAATGCCGGTGTGCATCCATGCCGAGACGCCTCTCTATCCTGAGTTGGCCCGTCTCACTCACCGGGAGGGATCGGTGAAGGTCTCAGCTCTGGTGGACTTGGACGGCACCGTACTGAAGGTGCTACTCGCCAAGTCCTCGGGAGCGAACGCCGGGTTTGACGAAGCGGCCCTCGCGGCGGTGGCGAAGAACCGCTACAGGCCCGCCATCCAGAACGGCCGCCCGGTGCGGGTGTGGGTGACGCACACGGTCGAGTTCAGGCTGAACTAGATCGGCCTCACACGAGGGTGCCCCGCCCGCCTGTGGAGGGGCACTCTTCTCTGCAGTCTTGCTGCCCTCGAATTGACTTATCTCGGACGATTCCTGTTCTTTATTCCGGTTCGGAATTGCCGACAACGTCATGTGGGATAGGGAATAATGTCGAAGAAGCGATTGAACAGTGTCTTGGAAGCCATCGGCCAGACGCCGATGATCCAGCTTCAGCGCGTGGCATCGACTTTGGCCATGCCGCTTTGGGCGAAGGTGGAATTTCTCAACCCGGGCGGCTCGGTCAAAGACCGGATGGCGCTTCACATCATCAACAAGGCCGAGAGAGATGGAGTGCTGAAGCCCGGTGGCACGATCGTCGAGAACACGTCGGGAAACACCGGCGTTGGCGTGGCGATGGTGGCGGCGGTGCGCGGCTACAAGGCGATCTTCACCATGCCCGACAAGATGTCGAGCGAGAAGGTGAATCTGCTCAAGGCCTATGGCGCCAAGGTGGTGGTTACCCCCACCAATGTGCCCGCCGACTCGCCGGAATCATACTACGAGACCGCAAAACGTCTAGCGCGCGAGACGCCGGGCTCATTCATGCTCAATCAGTATCACAACGCCGACAACATCGACGCGCATTACCGTAGCACCGGCCCGGAAATCTGGGAGCAAGCTGAAGGGAAGATCGATTGCCTGATCGCCGGGATCGGCACCGGCGGTACGCTCTCGGGTTCCGCGCGATTCCTCAAGGAGCAGAATCCGAAGATCACCGTCGTTGCGGTCGACCCCGAAGGGTCCATCTTCTACGACTGGTTCAAGTCGAAGAAGATGGCCGAGCCGAAAGTCTACAAGGTCGAGGGCATTGGCGAGGACATGATCACCGGCGCCATGGATTTTTCGGTCGTTGATGCCATGGAGCAGGTGAACGATCGCGAATGCTTTGCGATGGCGCGCCGGCTGACCACCGAGGAGGGGCTCTTCGCGGGTGGATCCTCGGGCGGGGCCGTGGTTGGCGCGATCAAGTTCCTCAGCGCGCACCCGCAGTACAAATTCCCGGTCACGATCTTGCCGGATTCGGGCACGCGCTATCTCTCGAAGATCTACTCCGACGAGTGGATGCGCGATAACGGGTTCCTCGGGGAACCGGCGCGGTTGGGGACGGTTCGCGATCTCCTTTCGGGACGGAAGGCCAAGGTGGTCAGCGTCGACGATGGCCAGCCGGTGTTCAAAGTCGTCGAATTGATGAAGGCCAACGACATCTCGCAGATGCCGGTCTTGTCAGCGGGGAAGCTGGTTGGTGTGATTTCCGAGGCGGATTTGCTCAAGCACATGATGTCCGGCACCCATCGCATCGTCGAACCGATCAGCCAAGTGCCGCGGCACACCGCGCGCACCGTCGCCTCGCTGACACCGCTGTCCGAAGTGGCCGAAGCCTTTTCGACCGGCGGCCATGAGATGGCCGTGGTTGTCGACGGAGAGGCGATTCAGGGAGTGATCACCAAGATCGATCTGCTGGATTACCTGGCGAAGACGTTCAAATCGTAGTGGCCCGACAAGCGTATTCCGATTTTATGCAGGGGCGGGTCTGAGACCCGCCCCTACAATTTGAGATGAAACCCGAATCGGAGATCGAATGAAATTCGAGACCTTGGCCATCCATGCCGGGCAGGAGCCCGATCCGCAGACCGGGGCGATCGCGGTCCCGATCTATCAGACCGCGACCTACGCCCAGCGTGCCATCGGTGACAACAAGGGGTACGAATACTCGCGCACGCACAATCCCACGCGCAAGGCTCTGGAAGAGTGCTTGGCCGCACTCGAGAACGGCAAGTATGGGATGGGATTCGCGTCGGGCATGGCCGCGACGTCGACGACGATGGCGCTCTTCAGCAACGGTGACCATATCATTTGCGGCGACGATGTGTACGGCGGGACCTTCCGCGTCTTTGAGAAGATCTTCCGCCCTTGGGGGCTCGATTTCACATTCGTCGACACGACGATCCTTGGCGAGATCGAGAAAGCGATCAAGCCGACCACGCGGATGATCTGGCTGGAAACGCCGTCGAATCCGCTTCTGAAAGTGACCGACTTGCGTGCGACCGCGGCCTTGGCCAAGAAGCATGGGGTGCTGTTGGCGGTGGACAACACCTTCGCCTCGCCCTTCTTCCAGCGTCCGCTCGAGTTGGGCGCGGACATCGTCGTCCATTCGACCACCAAGTTCCTCGGCGGGCATTCCGACGTCGTTGGCGGCGCGATCGTAACCTCCGACCCGAAGATTTTCGAGCGGCTCTCGTTTTCGCAAAACGCGATCGGCGCGGTGCCGGGGCCGTTCGATTGCTGGATCGTGTTGCGCGGGCTGAAGACGCTGGCGTTGCGCATGCGCGCGCATGAAGCCAACGCGCTGGCCATCGCGCAGCATCTGGCGAAGCACCGTCGCGTGAAAAAGATCCTCTACCCAGGCCTCCCCTCGGACCAGTACCACGCGGTCGCGAAATCGCAGATGAGCGGCTTTGGCGCGCTGATCTCGTTCTATCTCGATGGGGGAGAGGCGCAGGCCCGCAAGGTGTGCGCTGCGACCAGGGTGTTCGCGCTGGCGGAGTCATTGGGAGGAGTCGAATCGCTGATCGAGCATCCCGGGCTGATGACGCACGCGTCCATTCCCAAGGAAATCCGTGAAGCGCGCGGACTCGGCGACAGTCTGATTCGTCTCTCCATCGGCATTGAGCACGTGGATGATCTGTTGGCCGACATTGACGGAGCTCTGAATTCGTACTGAGGACATTTCAAGGACGGCAAAGCGGGCGCTTCCCAAAGGGAA
>Ga0326726_10000481_pt1 | contig 37250 bp, 32 predicted proteins | sample MHFenrmetagenome_2_FD_207603 | JGI IMG/M metagenome (GOLD analysis project Ga0326726, IMG submission 207603) | Lab enriched peat soil microbial communities from Michigan Hollow, Ithaca, NY, United States - MHF15MN | ecosystem: Environmental > Terrestrial > Soil > Wetlands > Peat | place: USA...
CTTCACCCGCAGCGGCGCCTTGCTCCTGATCACCATCGGAAGATCTTTGATGGCGCACTGGATCAGGCCCTTGGCCCAGCGCGCCTGCTGCGTCTTGAACGCGGTCATCTCGACCGGAAGCTCGGCAGGACATTCCACGTCCTGCAGATAGACGAAGCGCCAGCCCTTGATCTGCGCGCGATACGACAGGTCGGTGTCTTCGGTGAGCGTGTCGTGCTGCCAGCCGCCGGCTTCCTCGATCGCCCGCCGCCGCCACATGCCGGCGGTGCCGTTGAAGTTGAAGAACACGCCGCTGCGCGAGCGCCCGCCGTGTTCGAGCACGAAGTGGCCGTCGAGCAGAATGGCCTCGACCTCGGTGAGCAACGAGTAGTTGCGGTTGATGTGCGTCCAGCGCGTCTGCACCATGCCCACGTCGGGCGCGGTGAACTGGTGGATGCAGCGTAGCAGGAAGTCTTCCGGCGGGACGAAGTCGGCGTCGAAGATGGCGATGAACTCGCCGGTCGCGGACTTCATGCCTTCCTTCAGCGCGCCCGCCTTGAAGCCCTCGCGATTGCTGCGATGGTGGTACGTGACCGGATATCCGAGCGCGGCCCAGCGCTCCACGGCGGCGCCCGCGACCTGGACGGTCTCGTCGGTGGAGTCGTCCAGGACTTGAATTTCCAGCTTCTCGCGCGGATATTGCAGCTTGCAGACCGCTTCCAGCAGGCGCTCGATGACGAATTGCTCGTTGAAGATGGGCAATTGCACGGTGACGCGCGGCAGTTCGGCGAAGCGTGCGGGCGGATGGTCGGAGCTGGCGCGGTTCTTGCGGTTCTTGTAGTAGAGATACACCAGCACATAGCGGTGAATGCCGTACGAGGCCAGCCAGATGAGGACGATGAAATAGGGAATCAGCAGGGCCAGGTCGAAGGCGTTGGCCTGGTAGAGACCGCGGAAGGTGGTGTCCAGGAAATGGGTGCGAAAGTATTGTCCGAGACCAGGCCGCGCGGCGACCAGGAAAACACCTGCCAAATTCGAGCAGATTAGCGGTACTAGACTGGCGACGAGTGATATCAGCGCAATGCTCCGGTACAGCAGACGATCACGGGCAAGCCGCCCGGGGCTGGTACAAACAAATGATTGTACCCGAATTCATAGGTGACGTGGTTAGGACAGTTGCAGCGCAAGCTTAATTGCGCTTGTTACTTCCTCCATTGCACCGGAGCTGAGGGCTCCGGTAGGCGGAAATTCCAGCGCCGTTTTCGGAATGGTTGCCAATTGATCGCACTTGGCCCATGAATCAGTCCACAAGCCTCCTTCACGGGCTGAAAGTCGCGGGCGAAACGAGAACGCCATGCGCCGAACGCGGGTCACTGGGACGACGCACACGTCGAAGGAATAAGCATTCAGAGAATCGCGCGAGATAACGATTACCGGACGCCGCTTATCAACGGAAGCCATGTAGATTTCACCGCGACGCGGGTGCCATGTCGCCGGGGTGGTCTTCATTGCTCGTCACGCGCCCAGGATCTCTTGGTTAGTTTCAAGAATGCTTTTCGCTCGGCGCGTTCCTCGGCTGTTTCCGGTTGGGCAAAAAATGCGGCTGCCTCCCGCTCCAGTTGTTCACGCTTCTCGGCTCTAAACGCACGCCTGAGAAGTTCGTTCACGCGCTCACTGGCGGAACGGCCATTCTTGGTCGCATCGATCTTCCGGAGGATTTCTTCGTCCACGGTAAAGGTCGCACGTTTCCTCATAGGATACATATTACCATAGATACGATAATCAGTTCAGAAAATAGGTGCGATAGAGCGTATCGCGTTGGACGGGGCGGAAGCCGGCGTCGCGGATCATGTGGCGTAGTTCTTCCTCGGTGGTGCAGTTGGTCACTCCGGCGGAGCGTACCACGTTTTCCTCGATCATTACCGAGCCGACGTCGTTGCCGCCGAAGCGCAGGCCGAGCTGGCAGACTTTGAGTCCTTGCGTCACCCAGCTCGACTGCACGTTGAGGAAGTTGGACAGGCACAGGCGCGAGATGGCCAGGACTTTCAGATACTCGACAGCCGTGGCTTCGTCCCAGCCGCGTCCGCCGAGCGCGGTGTTGTGCGGCTGAAAGCTCCACGGGATGAATGCGGTGAAGCCGCCGGTTTCTTCCTGCAGATCGTACAGGCGCCGCAGGTGGTTGACGCGGTGTTCGAAGGTCTCGCCGACGCCGAACATCATGGTGGCGGTGGTGCGCATGCCGAGCTGATGCGCGGTGCGATGGACGTTGATCCAATCGTCGGTGAGGCACTTGAGGCGGGCGATGCGGTAGCGGACCTCGTCGTCCAGAATCTCGGCGCCGCCGCCGGGGATGGAATCAAGCCCGGCGTCGCGCAGGCGGGCGATGGTGTCGCGGATGGAGAGCCCGCTGTACTCGGCGATGGCGATGATCTCGGAAGCCGAGTAGCAGTGCAGCCACATGCGCGGAAAGCGCTGCTTGATGCCGCGCAGCATGTTTTCGTGCCAGTCGATTTTCAGGTCGGGGTGCAGGCCGCCCTGCATGAGGACGCCGGTGCCGCCGAGTTCGACGGTCTCGGCAATCTTCTGGTAGATGGTGTCGTAGTCGAGGATGTAGCCCTCGGCGGCCAGCTTGCCCTTCAGCGGGCGATAGAAGGCGCAGAACGTGCAGTACTCGGTGCAGAAGTTGGTGTAATTGATATTGCGGTCAATGATGTAGCTGACCACGCCGTCGGGATGCAGGCGGCGCCGCAGGGCATCCGCTTCCAGGCCCAGCCCGATGAGGTCGTCGGAGCGGAACCAGTCGAGGGCTTGGGCTTTGGTCAGCATGGGATCGCAGCGTAACGTGACATTGTAAAGGTCGGTCGGCTGCGCGGTCTATTCGCGATGAGTTGAAACGCCTGTTAACAGTGTCCGGAGTGCAGGCGAACGCGGGGTCCTTCGACTCGGGCGTTCGCCCTCGCTCAGGACGACAATCAAGGGCTTACTTCTTTGTCGTCTTTTTCGCGCCCGCCGTGTCCTGGTGCGCGATGATCTGCTCCTTGATCTTTTCGTACTCGCTCTGGCTCACGATTTTCTTGCTGACCAGCTCGTTCTTGGCGCGATACGGCCGGCCGGCAACGATCTTCGCAGACGTGGCCGGACCGATTCCAGGCAGTTTCTCCAGTTCCTCGTTGCTGGCGCTGTTGATGTCAAGTTTGCCGCCGGTCTTGGCCGACGAAGTTGCCGCCGGCGTTTTCGATGCTTGCGCGCCTGCGGTGTCTTTGCCGGACTTGGAGGTGGTGGCCTGCTTGTCCGGTTTAGCTTGGGCTGCGGCCATAGCCGCCGCCAGGATAATGGTCAAAAATACGAGCCATATTTTCTTCATGCTGTCTTCCTTTCGTCTGCTGTGGCGCCGCTGGCCGGGTGCGGCTTCCGTGTTTGCTCCTGCTCCTTTAGCTCCTGATTGCTTCTGCCGGGGATGGGCAATTCTTCCACCGGTTCGCCGGCCTGCTTTTGCTCGCTACGGCGCTTCGGACGATAGTACCTGAAATAGAGCAGCGCGGCGTTTGTCGGCAATGCCAAGCAGGATCAGTCCCGGCCCGCCGAGCCGGTGGACCCAGTCCATGAAGGAAAACGCCAGTAGAGTGACCAATCTCATCTGCAGCGGTGAGCGACGAAGAACTCCCCAGCAGGGTTAGACGCGAACGGAGCGAGCGGCGGAGCCACATTCACGCATTTAATGGGACTTCGGTGACTGTGGGCGGGGCCGCGGCACCTGATCGAGTAAGGCGATATACGCTGCCAGCAGCCGATAGGTCTGATAGTAGTCGTCGAACCGCATGGCCGACAGCTTGTCCTTCGGCCCATGCAGAATGCGGGCATTCCAGGTCTCCTGCGTCAAAGAGTGGATGGTGATGCTGGGAATTTTGCGAGCCGCAAATTGCTCTGAATCCGTCGAGCCTACCTGCTCGACGTTGATCCCCTGTACAGGCAGGTTCAATTTCTGCGCGATGTATCCCAGGGCATTGATCAAATTTTTGTCGGAGTGGCTGGCCCATACTTTCGTGGGTCCAAGGCCGAGCGTATCGAGATTGACCATGGCGTCGGTTGTTGATACCTGCTGATCAGTCATTTGTTTGGCGTAATAACGCGATCCAATTTCGCCCTTTTCCTCATCGGTGAATCCAATGAAAATGTACGTATGCGTCCGCGGTTCGGTTTTGACGGCCTCGTATAGCGACGGCAGTAATGACGCACCGCTCCAGTTGTCCACCACGCCGTCGCCGGCAGCAACATGGTCGAAGTGAGCGCCCACGATGATCGTCTGATCGGAATTCCCCGGAAGTACGCACATGAGGTTTGGCAGCTTCGAACCTTTTACCGGCTGCTCGGACAGGTGCTGGGCGCAACCCGCCTCGGTGAATAGTTGTTGGAGCGTGGATTCGCGCTGCCGGTCGTCACCGGCGAATTTTCCGACCCGGTCTTCCACGATCTGCGGCGGAACTGGGTTGTAGCGCACCTGCTGGGCGCACAGTGTGACGCCTCCGATGATAATGAGCAGCAGGAATTCAACCGCGCGCCAACGCATTTCCGCACGTCGCATGGAAACACCGCCTCGTTCAGCCGACAAACTGCGGCGCGGCCATTCCCAGGAAGCGCAGCGAGGGCGGTTGCCCGATGATCCCGCACTCAGCCGAGTAGCGGAAGAACAGTTCCAGCCCTTCGAGGTTCTCGGCGTCGAGAAAAAAGTGGATGTGACGGGTGAGGTAAATCGTGATATCCACTTCGGAGAGTCCCACGCGCGGACTCCACTGGCGGGCAATCTGCGCTAGGTTGGAAGGATCAAGACCGTGATCGCGCGAGCGCCGAAAGACGGCGGCGACGTCGAGTGAGCGGCGGACTTCGCTCAGCGCCGCCAGCCGCACCGCCCAGAAGGCGAAGACGAATGGCTTGCCGGTAAAGTTGCGCCATTCCTGCGCGAGGTCGTAAACGAAGTACTTGGTGCGCTCGATGCGCAGCGCCGGGTCGCCGATCAGCAGCGCGGCGTCGCAGGCTCCGAGCATGGAGTCAAGGTCCGGCGCGAGATCGCGAAAGTCGCGAACGCGTCCCCAGAGTTTCTGGCACAGGATTTTCGCCAGCGCCACCGAACTGCGCGAGGAAGTGTCGGCGGCAATGGTATTCACCTGCTCGATCGGCGGTTTGCTCACCAGCAGAATGGAGCGCACCGCGGCTTTGGCGGCGATGGCGGCGTCGGGCAGGATGACCAGGCCGGGAGTCGTGGCATAGGTAATGGCGGGGATGATGCCGATGTCGGCGCGGCCGAGCTGCAGATCGTCGGCGCAGCGCGCGGGCAGCGTGTAAGCAACCTGGAAATCCGACCGCAGTTCGGGTGGAAGCTCGGCATCACGATGCTGCTCGGGCGTGGCGCCGTGGTCGAAATCCCACATCAGCGGCGCGGTATTGAGGAACGAGATGGCGGAAACCCGCAGCGGGCGCATGGTAAACCGCGATTGTAACAAAGCCGCGAGCCTGGCTTCCTTGACACAGAAGTGGGTAGCTCAGTAACTCAGTAGCTCAGTCCGATAATCCCAAGTTGCGCGTGCGCAACTCGTCTATCGGTCTATCCTGATGAGTCAAATGCGACGCTGCTCCGTTTCAATCGCAGCGAATATTGCAGAGGGATGCGGACGTCGAGGCGATCCTGAGTTGGCCCGGTTTCTTTTTCAAATTGCGATGGGCTCGGCCAGCGAATTGGAGTATGAACTTCTCTTGGCGCACGATCTCGATTTCGTTACGGACAGCGATTTCAAGCGACTCGGGCCAGAGATCACGCGTATCAAGCGTATGCTCGCGTCGCTCCTGAATAGCCTCCGTATACCGCTTGTGGACCGATAGACCGAAAGACTTCTTAACTGGGAACAAACATGTCTTCTACTCACACCTCACCTGAGACTCATCATTTGCAATGGCTCGCTCTCGCTCTCACGCCTTCGCTGGGTCCCGGCCGGTGCCGTCGGCTGGTCGAACACTTCGGCAGCGTGCAGGCGGTGTTCACCGCCAGTCTGACGGAGTTGGAAGCTGCCGGACTGTCCGCCGTGGCGGCACAATCCATCGCGCTGGGCAAGTCGGCGGAACTGGCGCAGGAAGAAATGGTGCGCGCCGCCACCGTCGGAGCGCAAATTCTGACGCTGGACGATCCCGCGTATCCGCCGCTGTTGAAGCAGATCTACGATCCGCCGGTCGCGCTCTACGTGCGCGGCGATGCGGGCATTCTCTCGATCCCGGGGATTGGAGTCGTGGGCACGCGGCACCCCACACCCTACGGTCTAGGCATGGCGGAACGGCTCGCCTGCGACCTTTCAGCCCGTGGGATCATCATTATTAGTGGCATGGCCCGCGGCGTGGACACGGCCGCGCACCGGGGCGCCCTGGCTGCCAAGGCGAAAACCGCCGCCGTCTTCGGCACCGGCATCGACGTTTATTATCCCCGCGACAACAGCAGGCTCGCCGATCAGATCGTCGCCACCGGGGGCGCGCTGGTCACGGAATTTCCCGTGGGCACGTTTGCCGCGCCACAGAATTTTCCCATTCGCAACCGGATCATCAGCGGCATGGCGGTGGGCGTGCTGGTCGTGGAGGCAGGCGAGTACAGCGGGACGCGTATCACGGCGCGCTGTGCACTGGAACAGAATCGCGAGCTGTTCGCCGTGCCCGGCAACGTCACCAATCGCAACTCGTGGGGCCCGAACACGCTCATCAAGCAGGGCGCAAAGTTGACCGCGACGTGGGAGGACGTCTGGGAAGATCTGCCCGCGGACGTTCGCTTAAAGCTGGAGGCGGAACAGCCTCCTGCGACGGAATCGGGCATGACCGCATCTCTTTTCCAGTCCGATGCGGTGCCGCCGCACGAGCGAAAAGTTCTGGCGCTGCTGAAGCCGGACGAGTCCACGCACATTGACGAAATCGTGGAGCGGCTGGAGGGCGTGATGTCGTCGTCGGAAATTTTCGCCGCGCTGTTTGAACTGGAATTGTCGGGAAAAATCCGGCAGATGCCGGGGAAGAATTTTGTGAAAGCGTTTTGAGCGAGCTCTCAGCTATCAGCTCTCAGCCATCAGCCAAGCCGACGTGAGTGGGGAGGTTCTTGCGCTGGAGCGTACGATCTGTGTTTCTCTGCTGCCGACTACAAGCGGCTGAACGCTGAGATTAAGAGCATGCTGACCGCGTTGCTATCGAACCTTGCGCGCAAGTGCCTGATCGCACACTGGGTTAGCTGAAAGCTGATAGCTGAGAGCTGAGAGCTGATAGCCAACGCGGCGCGCTCCGTGCTAGTTTGAAATCCAGCAAGGGGAAATTTTGTTCAATTTAGTAATTGTCGAATCGCCGGCCAAGGCGAAGACCATCGCCAAATATCTCGGCAAGGGGTACGAAGTCGAAGCCTCGCTTGGGCACGTCAAGGACCTGCCCAAGAGCACCCTGGGTGTGGATATCGCCAATGGTTTTGAAACCGATTTAGTCGTCATTCCCGGCAAGGAGAAGGTGCTGGCGCGGCTGAAGAAGCTGGCCAAGTTGGCGGACGCGGTGTACCTGGCGCCCGACCCGGACCGTGAAGGCGAAGCCATCGCCGCGCACTTGGCGGAAGAATTCGCTCCGGAAGGGAAGCGCAAGAAGAAAGGCGACGGCAACATCCATCGCGTCACCTTTAACGAGATCACCAAGCGCGCGGTGCAGGAAGCGTTCCAGCACGCGCACGGCATTGATTGGAACCTGGTGGACGCGCAGCAGACGCGCCGCGTCCTTGACCGCCTGGTCGGATACCAGGTTTCGCCGCTGCTCTGGGACAAGGTGCGGCGCGGCCTCTCCGCCGGACGCGTGCAGACGGTCGCCCTGCGGCTGATCGTGGACCGCGAGCGCGAGATCAAGGCCTTCGAGAAGAAGGAATACTGGACGATTGACGCGCACCTGCAAGGCGCCAAAGGGCCCGCGTTCGACGCGCGTTTCGTCGGCATCGGTGAAGAAAAAACCGAGATCCCCAACGAAGAAGAGTCGAAGAGGATCGTGGACGCGGTGCGCCAGGCGGCGTGGACCGTGCGCACGGTGGACAAGCGCGAGCGCCGTCGCTCGCCGGCCCCGCCCTTCACCACCAGCAAGTTCCAGCAGGACGCGTCGCGCAAGCTGCGCTTCAGCGTCAAGCGCGCCATGATGATCGCGCAGCGGCTGTACGAAGGCGTGGACCTCGGCGACGAAGGCACGGTCGGCCTGATCACCTACATGCGCACCGATTCGGTGCGGGTGGCGAACGAGGCGCTGGCGGAAGTTCGTGAGTATGTCGGGCGCGAGTACGGACCGCAGTACCTGCCGGAATCGCCCAACCTGTACAAGTCGAAAAAAGAAGCGCAAGAGGCGCACGAAGCCATCCGGCCGACCTCGGCACTGCGCCATCCCGACAGCATCAAGCAGTACTTGAAGGAAGACGAGTTCAAGGTTTACAAGCTGATCTGGCAGCGCTTCGTGGCGTCGCAGATGAATCCCGCGGTATTCGATCAGACCAGCGTGGACATCGAAGCGAAATCGGATGGCACCTCGTACCTGTTCCGCGTGACCGGGTCCGTGCTGAAGTTCGACGGTTTCTTGAAGATTTACGAGGAAGCCAAAGAAAACAAAGATGAAGAGGACGAGGCGCTAAGGCACAAGCTGCCCCCGCTGGAAGCCGGCCAGAAGCTCACGCTGAAGGACTTGAAGCCGGAGCAGCACTTCACCGAGCCGCCGCCGCGCTACAACGAGGCGTCGCTGGTGAAGGAACTGGAAGAGCGCGGCATTGGGCGGCCATCGACCTATGCGGCCATCATCAGCACCATTCAGGAGCGCCAGTACGTGCAGAAGCTGGGCGGGAAGTTCGTGCCCACCGAGATCGGGTTGGTGGTCACCGACCTGCTGGTGGAGAACTTCAAAGACATTTTCGATTTCCAGTACACCGCGCGGCTGGAAGAAGAGCTGGACGAGATCGAAGAAGGCAAGGAGAAATGGACCGACGCGCTCGGCGAATTCTACAAGAAATTCCAGAAGGACCTCCGCTACGCCGAGAAGCACATGGAAAACATCAAGCGGATGGAGAAGCCCACCGACCAGTTCTGCGAACGCTGCGGCGCGCCGCTGGTGATCAAGTGGGGGAGGCACGGGTCGTTTTACGCTTGCAGCACCTACGATAAAGACGATCCCAACACCTGCACCTTCACCAAGGAAAATCCCATTGACCTGCCCGACCTGGATTCGGCCGACATCCAGGAGACCACGCAGGAGGAATACTGCGAGAACTGCGGGCGTCCGATGGTGCTGAAGCGCGGACGCTTCGGGCAGTTCATGGCCTGCACCGGTTATCCCGATTGCAAGACGACCCGCCGTCTTGACCAGGGCAAGAAGGTTCCTGATATCCCGCTGGAAGAGAAGTGCCCGAAATGCGGGCGCAACATGGTGCTGCGACACGGGCGCTACGGCGAGTTCATCTCCTGCAGCGGCTATCCGGAGTGCAAGTACGTCAAGCAGAACTATATCGGGGTGAAGTGCCCGCAGTGCGAAGACGGCGAACTGGTGGAGAAAAAAGCGCGCCGCCGCGGCAACCTCTTCTACGGCTGCTCCAATTATCCCAAGTGCAAGTTCACCTCGGCGTACAAGCCGGTGGCGGAAACATGTCCGCAGTGCGGCAGCCCGTACCTGTTGGAGAAGAACTTGAAGTCAGGGCCGATCATCGTCTGCCCCAACAACAAGCGCACCACCGCGGAAGAAGAAGCAGAGAAGCCCAAGCGCCGCCGCAAGGAGACCACCACGGAAGAGGAAAGCGCCGTCAAGTGCGATTACTCTCGCCCGCTGCAGGCGGGCGTGGTTGCCTAATCACGCGCCACCGCAGCGCTCCGGCTTGCGAGCCTGGCCAACCATGCAGTGTGCTAGTATTCTGCAACGCCCGAACCATGGCGGCGCGTCCGCGCTGCTGTAATTCCAAGTAATTTGCTAGCGAGGAGAAATTCACATGCCAAAAAGTGCCGGAAAGAAACCTACGGCGGCCGATGCCGAAATCTGTATCAAAATTTACGATCTGCGCCGCGAAGCCGAGATGCGCAAGGCGCGCAACTGGTTCGGCATGTGGATGCCGCAGTCGTTCGACGACTTCCTGAACATCAGCATGAATTTCACCGCGCCCGAGAACGCCTGGTTCCGCCAGGTCCTGACCTATTGGGAGAATGCCGCGTCACTGGTGCTGCGCGGCGCCGTGCATAAAGACCTGTTCATGGACTGGAACCACGAGATGGTCTTCGTCTACGTGAAGATCAAGCCCTTCCTGGAACAGATTCGCGCCCACTTCAAAATGCCCGAGTATATGGAGAAGGTGGAAAAAGTGTGTACCTCCACGCCCGAATTGCGCAAGAGCGTCGCGACGATGGAGCAGCGCATGAAGGAGTGGTCCGAGCGCGCCAAGGCGGCCAAGGCTTAGCTTCAGTTTGCAACGGCAACTGAAACTTGTCAGGAAATGTACTCCCGGATGTACTCATCCCGCGACCGCGCCAGCTCTAGGGTGGTGCCGTCGAAGATCACCTTCCCATCGCGCAGGATCACGAACGTGGTGTCCAGATTCACCTTGTTGTCGGGCAGGGGCCGCATCTCGTTGGCTTGAGTATCGAAGTAATGCGTCGCCATGGTAAAGGCGTCCTGCAGCCGATGCGTCACTAGCAAAGCGCTGGTGTGATACACGTCGCGCTGCTTCACCACCAACTCAATGATCGTGGTCGACGTCACCGGATCCAGTCCGCCGGTGGGCGAATCGTAGAGCAGCACCTCCGGCTGAGTGACGATGGCGCGCGCGATCGCCACGCGCCTTCGCATGCCGCCCGACAGCTCCGACGGAAGCAGGTCGAGCGTGTGCTCCAGTTCGACGAACCGCAGCGCCTCGCGCACCCGCTGTTCCGTCTCCTCCGGTGAAACGTGTTCTTCCAGCAGCCGGTAGGCCACGTTCTCGCGCACCGTCAAGGAATCGAACAGCGCGCTCTCCTGGAAGACCATCCCGATCCGCCGCCGCAGGTCGGAGAGTTCTTCTTCCCGCATCGCGGTGACTTCCTGGCCCAGCACCCAGACTCGTCCGCGGTCGGGCTTGATCAATCCCAGCGCCAGTTTCAGGATGGTGCTCTTGCCCGATCCGGCCACGCCGAGCAGGATCTTGGTCTCGCCCTTGTGCAGCGTGAAGGAAATGCCGTCGAGCACTACGTTTTCGTCAAAGGCGATGGCCACGTCGTCGAACACGATCGTCCGTTCCTGTTCGTGACCATTGGCGGGCTGGGGAGGCGTGATCGACATCAGTGCATGCCAAAGACGGAGAGCAGCAGGCGGGTGTACAGCAGGTTGACCACCAGCAGGACGACGGAGGCGGCCACCACCGCCTGCGTGGTGGCCCGGCCCACGCCCTGCGTCCCGCCGTGGGCGTTCATGCCGTAAAAGCAGCCAATCGTCGAGATGACAAAGCCGAACAGCAGCGGCTTGGTCAGCCCCATGAATACGTCCGCGTACACCAGCGACTGGTACGCCGTGTTCCAGTACTGGTAGGTGTCGAGGCCGAGCGTGAAGTGGGCGATCATGTAGCCGCCGCACAGCCCGATCAGGTCGGAGATGATGGTCAGGAAAAACAGCATGATCACGGTCGCCACCACGCGCGGCGTCACCAGCTTCTTGGTGGGATCGGTGCCCAGCGCGCGCATGGCGTCAATCTGTTCGGTCACTTTCATGGAGCCCAGCTCGCTCGCCATCCCAGAAGCATTGCGGCCGGCGACCATCAGCCCGGTCAAGACGGGCCCAAGTTCGCGCACCATGGAGAGCGAGACCAACTGCCCGGTCAGCGACAAGGCTCCGAATCGGGCCAGCGAATTCGCGCTTTGCAGCGCCAGCACCGCTCCTGTAAAAAAGCCGGTCAGCACCACCACTGGCACCGATCCCACGCCGATGCTGTCGGCCTGCTGCAAGGTATCGGAAACATAGCGCGGATGCGCGAACACGTTGGCGACGGAACGCCCGGCGAGTTGGGCGTACTCCTGCACCGCGAGCACACTCTCCTTGGCGTAATCGATGGGGGAGACAATTTCCATGCGGAGCTTCGGAATATAGCAGTGGTCAGTGCTCAGTGGCTAGTGGGCTGGGGGGGCGGCAGTGCGTTTCCAAGGTTCAGCTCCCTTTCCGCGCAAACTTCCGCGCAAAACGCGCAAACTTCCGCCCAAAAAAGAAGGGCCGCTCGCCGCGGCCCATCGAGTTCAGCGATCCCCTCAGCGTTACCGGTTCAGTATGGCCAGGGGCGGACGACTCGTCCGTTGCCATAGCCGTGCTGACCGCGTCCGTAGCCGCTCTGGTAGCCGCGCATGTAGGCGCTACGGTACGCCTGCTTGTAGGCGTCCTTGCTGCCATAAGCGCTGCTGTAGCCGCGGTCCGCATGCTTGTAGTTGCTGTCCTGCGTTGGACGGTAGCTGTGCCCGGTGGCGGCGTCGTTGCGGCCGTCATTCAAGCCGTCCTGGAAGCCGACCTGCGCCGCGTTGCCGTTGCCATAGCGCCCGTTGCGGCCATACTGGCCGTTGCCGTAGTACCCGTTGTTGCGGTTGCGGTAGCGGTCATCGCGATCATGGTCTCGATCATGATCCCGGTCCTGCTGCCAGCCCCAGTTGCCGCGCTGATCGTCGCGATCGCGGTCGTGGTCTCGATCCTGTGCCAGGGCAACTCCGCTCAGGCCAACGCAGAGCGCCAGGGCCGTCACCCTTGCTTTCCACTTGTTCATCGCTGTTCTCCCTCCGGCGCCTGCTGCCCGGTAAACCCGTGCTCCACGCGCCTTTTCACCTCACTGTTACTTGGTTAGAACCCCAAACGCTTGCTGACGATGGTCAAGAATTGAGCGTGGGAGGTAATGATTTGTAAACGAACTGATTCGGAAGGATTTGTCAGAGTGACTGAAATTTTGAAGCCCACCAGACTGAAAGCCCTGTAACCTGATGCCGAGCCTTGCGCCTTGCGCCTGTTCTACCCCTCTCTCCCCTTCTTTCTGATCTCGATGTTGAGCCGCTTGATCTTCTGATTCAGCGTGGACAGCGGAATGCGGAAGCGCTCGGCGGCTTCGGTCTGGTTCCAATTGCATTTCTCCAGCATGTCGACGATGATCCGCCGCTCGCATTCCTCGACGATCTCGAACAGGGAAGCGTCCGCCCGGTGCTCCAGCATGGCCAATCCGGCGCCGCGTCCCACCAGTTCATCGGGCAACAGCTCCAGGCCGATGGTTGGCCCTGACGACAGCACCACGGCGCGCTCCACCACGTTTTCCAGTTCGCGGACGTTGCCCGGCCATGAGTACTCGATCAACGCGCGCAGCGCCTCGGGCGCAATCTGCCGCACCGGCCGCTCGTTCTCCTCGGCGAATTTCCTGATGAAAAACTCCACCAGCAACGGAATGTCCTCGCGTCGTTGCCGCATCGGCGGCAGCTCAATGGTGATTACGTTCAGCCGGTAGTAGAGGTCCTCGCGGAATTTACCCTCGCGCGCCAGTTGCCGCAGGTCCACGTTGGTGGCGGCGATAATGCGCACGTCCACCTGGATTTCCTGCACTCCGCCCAAATGCATGAATTTCCGGTCCTGGAGCACGCGCAGGATTTTGGCCTGCGTCTCCATGCTCATGGTGCCGATCTCGTCCAGGAACAGTGTGCCCCGGTCGGCGATCTCGAACAGTCCTTTCTTGGACGCCACCGCGCTGGTGAACGCGCCCTTGACGTGGCCGAACAGCGTCGATTCCAGCAGGTCGGCGGGCATGGAGCCGGTGTTTACCGGAACGAACGGCCGGTCCTTGCGCGGCGAATTCATGTGGATGGCTTTGGCGATCAGCTCCTTGCCGGTGCCGCTCTCGCCTTGAACCAGGATCGTGGACCGGCTGGGCGCCACCTGCCCCACTAGGTCGAAGATCTTCAGCATCGGCTCGCTTTTGCCGACGATGTTTTCGAAGTTGTAGCGCTGCTTCAGCGCCCGCTTGAGCTGGATGTTTTCTTCTTCCGCGCGGCGGCGCCCGACCACGGCGCGCACGTCGGCCACCAGCTTCTCGTTGTCCCAGGGCTTCTGGATGAAGTTAGTCGCCCCCGCCTGCATGGCGGCCACGGCGTTTTCCACCGTGCCGTAAGCGGTGATCATGATCACGCCCAGGTCGGGATCGCGGTCGCGGATGTCGCGCAGGATTTCCAGCCCGTTGCGGTCGGGCAGCGCGAAATCCAGCAGCACCAGGTCCATGGGCCGCTCGGCGATTTTCGCCAGCCCTTCTTCGCCGGTGGCGGCCGTCTCCACCGTGAAGCCCTCCAGTTCGAGCAGCGTCTGCAGCGACTCGCGGATGGACGCTTCGTCGTCGACAATCAGAACTGCACCCTCGGCCGGCGCCGGCTCTCTCATGGCGCCTCGACGGGTGATCACTGCGGCATCACTCAAAATCTCCCCTCACTTCCGGTCAGTTCATCCATCGATTGTCGATGGTCGTCAGTCGATGGTCGATGGCAAAACCGATTCTGGGCGGCCATCGACCAACGGCCATCAACCGCTTTTAAACATTCACTGCCTTCCTCATCAGCGGGAACTCCAGACGGAACGTGGTCCCGCTGCCCATCCGGCTTTCCACGCGGATCTTGCCCGCATGCTCCTGGATGATTCCGTAGGTCACCGACAGGCCCAGGCCGGTGCCGCGGCGCCCATCGCGCGGCGAATTCTTGGTGGTGAAGAACGGATCGTAAATGCGGTCAATGTGCTCCTGCGCGATGCCCGAGCCGGTGTCGGAGACCGTGATGTTCACGCCGTTGCCGTTGGCGGTGAGCACGTGCAGCGTCCCGCCCTCCGGCATGGCGTCCTTCGCATTCAAGAACAAGTTCAGGAACACCTGCTGCAGCTTGCCGGCGTTGCCATGGATGGCCGGCAAGTTGGCGCACATTTCCTGCTGTACCTTCACGTGCGCCGTCTTGAACTGGTGTTCCAGCAGCGCCAGCGTATCGCGGATCACCTTGTTCAGGTCCACCTCTCCGAACTCGGTGCCGCTGGTGCGCGAGAAATTCAGCAGGTTGTTGACGATCTCCGACGCGCGGAAAGTCTGCTTGGTGATTTTCTCCAGCAGCGCGGAACGTTTTTCGTCGCCCTGCAACTGCTTCGACAGCATCTGCGCGTAGGAGGAGATCACCGCCAGCGGCGTGTTCACCTCGTGCGCCACGCCCGCCGCCAGCAGTCCGATGGACGACATCTTCTCCGCCTGGCTGAGTTGCGATTCCAGCTCGATCCGCTCGGTGATGTCGTCCACCAGCACCAGCCGTCCGATCACGTTGAACTTCCTGGTGACCAGCGGCGCGATGGCGATGTTCGTCGTCCGCGTTTCGCCCCCTGGCGTGGTCCACCGGTACTTGTAGAGGTTGTGGATGCCGGGGTTGGCCCGTACACGGTAGAACTCTTCCAGGAAGCCGGCCGGGAATACCTCGGCCAGCGTTTTGCCCAGCACCTGCCACCGGGGCAGCGCGTACATCACTTCCATCTGCGAGTTCCAGAACTCGACCCGGTCTTCCAGATCTACGGCGAACACGCCCACGCTGATGGACTCGACAATGTTCTCGTTGAAGTCCTTCAACCGCTCGTACTCCTGCACCTTTTGTTCCAGCGAGGCGTACAGCCGCGCGTTCTGGATGGCGATGCCGACGTATCCCGCCAGCGCTTCCAGCAACTCCACGTCTTCGCTCGACAGGAAATCGCCCGCGCTCGTCTTTCCCAGCCCCATCACGGCATTGGTGCGTCCCTGCACCGAGCAGGGGATGAAGTAGTTCAGGTCCAGTTGCGCGATGGTGTACTGCGCGCCCGGCGTCTCCCGCACCACGGCGTGGGTGTTGTCGAAGAACAGGTGCCCGGCGGCCATTTCCGGCCGTTCCAGTCCCAGGAAGCTGAGGTCGAGATTGGAAATCTGGGAAATGCCGAACGATTTGCCCAGTGTGAATCGTTCCGGCGAATCCGGCGCCGCCAGGAAGATGGCCATGCGGTCCACCAGCAGCGTCCGCGAAATGCGGTCCACGATCGAGCTCAGCATCTTGTCCAGGTCGAGCTGGGAGCTCAGTTCGCGTCCGAATTCGATCAGCGTCTTGCGGTAGTCATAACGCTTGCGGTAGAAAAAGCGGTCCAGCTTCTCCTGGAACCACTTCCTGACCGGATCGAACAACAGCGCGGTCACCACGATCACCGCGATCATGCCGGTGGTGCCGCTGCTCGGCAGGTGCCGGTTCAGCAGCACCGCCGCCAGTCCGATGGCCGCGAAGTACGCCCCCGCGATCGAGGCCGCCGCCAGCGTGTACGCCATGCCGCGCTTGAAGATCACGTCCACGTCCATCAGCCGGTAGCGGAAGATGGCGTAGCCGAAGGTCAGCGGCAGGAACACCAGCGACAGCACTGAGACCTTCATCAGCGGCGTCGCTTGTGTCCCGTTCAGGTACGGGATCACGTAGAACAGCGTGAAGGGCGCGATCGCCAGGATGGTGCCCCGCGTCACCCACTTCATCTGCTGGCGCAGGATGGGCGTGGAGGCGTGCTTGTAAGTGTGCCACAACACCCCCGCCGCGCCCACGAAGAAGATCGCCAGGTAGAGCATCTCCAGGCGGTCCAGGTTGTAGCGCAGCAGTTCGCTGGGCGCCAGCAGCCGCAGCGACACCACGTGCGCTGCCAGCAGCAGCAGCCCGGGCAAATAGCAGGCGGGTACCAGCCACGGACGCCGCTTCACCTGCTCCTTCACCTCGGGGAAGGTGAGCACAAAATGCAGAAACAGCGCCGGCTGCAGCAACTCCGCCACCACGTTCGACCAGTAGATGATCCAGTCGAACTGGTTCAGCTTCCCGGTGTAGTGGAAGGCATAGAAAATGTACGAAACCAGGCAGAACAAGTAGAAGTGCGTGGACTTGGGCGCCGTCCATCGCCGCAGCAGCACATACAGGCCGATGCCGAGGTAGATCAGCGAGATGAAGCGCAGCCCCACGTAGAGCGATTTGTCGAATGGAATCAGGACGACGGGAACATTGACGGTCACGCCGCCGCGTCCTAGGTTATACGTGGCCTTCGACCACACCCCGGCCCTGTACATCTGGCGCGCGAGCTCGGAAAAGCTGGCGATGTTGTGGTCGTTGACGCCTTGCAGCAGGTCGCCGGTCTTGACGCCGGCGCGCGCTCCCGGGCCTTCCGGCTCCACCCGTTCGGCGATCAAGTGACCGTCGTTTTCCACCCACCAGACACCGTCGTACGGGATGGCAAATTGACGCTCTTTCTGAAAATTAATCCAGCCGAAGACGCCGGCGGCGATGGTCAGAAGCGCCAGCACCACGGCTACGAACCGGACTTGAACGTCTTTGGTCATCGGGGCCTGCGGACGAGATCCTCCGGCTACGCCCTTGAATCCTGGTCGAGAGTCGGAAGGCTCCACGAACTTAGAGTGCAAATCGGCTGCCACCGTGCGCTTCGTCCCTAAAGAGTGCTATCCCCCACCGAACTACAGACTTACAAAATCATAGCAGGGTTGAACCGGAGAATATACGGATTTTGGAACCAACCTGTGATTTCACATAAGCTCTGCGAAATTCGCAAGTGATTTCACATAAGCACATCCCAATTCGCAGATTGCACAAAAAATGTTGCTTTCTCAACCGGTTGTTATTCCAGCGATTGCCACTTCCTGCGAGGACGCGCCAAGCAACCAGCACGCGCGGGGATGGCGTGCGGGTTGGCGCGTCCGACTTTTCTTGCGGAGCGCATTGCTACCCCATGGCCGGAGCGGAATCAACCGACAACCGAGAGCCGTCAACCCAGAACCGCTAACCAAGAACCGCCAACCGAGAATGGACAACCGACAACCGACAATCTTGTCCCACCCATGTGACGAAATCGCTTGACCTAGGTGCTAGAATATAAGTAGCCGAGCACTCGGCAGATATTCGGGCCGCAGGGAGGGCGACTACCTTGCGGCCCCTATACTTTCTCCCAGTTACTGGTCAGTATCCGGCCAGTAACTGAGGCGTAAGTTATTGATTCCACAGAAGGGATGGGGGATGGGGGTACTGCAGTCTAGGGTTTATCGAGTAGTAAACAGACGGCCGACAGACCAATAGAGAACAAAAAAAGGGGAGTCGATGATTGGCTCCCCCACAGAAGCGACAGAGGCGATATCGCATACTTGGAATCATTGCGGTGTCACTTCGGTTGCCAGCCTTTACATGAAAAGCGTGAATCCCAAGTCGGCGGAGAGCGAAGTCGCCGAAGAAAACGTCATCGTAGGCGGCCATCGCGTGCGCTACCAACGCAGCGGATCCGGTCCGGCGCTGGTGTTGGTTCACGGCCTGCTCGGGCATTCCTTCTCCTGGCGGTTCACCATTCCCGCCCTGGCGCGCCGCTTCACCGTGTACGCGCCTGACCTGCTGGGCACCGGCTTCTCCGACCGCGTTTCCGGACTCGACTGCTCGATGCGCGCCTCCGCTCAGCGCATGATGGAGTTCCTGGATGCCATCGGCTTGCGCGAATTCGACTTGGTCGGTACCTCGCATGGCGGCGCGCTGACCACCATCATGGCCGCTTCGGCCGCCAAACGTGTGCGCCGCTTGGCGCTGGTGGCGCCGGTGAATCCGTGGTCACCTGCGGGCAGCCGCCGCATCTTCGTGCTCAGCCGAGCCCCCGGATCGTTAATCCTGCGCGGCATGTTCATGCGGATTCCGCCGATGAGCCGCTGGATGCTCACCCGCCTCTACGCCGACCCGCGCCGCATCTCGCCCGGCACCTTCGAAGGGTATGCCGCACCGCTGAAGATCCCCGGCACCTTGAATTACCTGCTGGGCGTGATCGGCTGCTGGCATCGCGACCTGCGCCAGCTCCAAGCGGAGTACGAAAAAATTCGCGTGCCCACGCTGCTCGTCTGGGGCGACCGCGATCCCGCGGTCCTGCCCGCATCGGCCGTCCAGGTGCAGCGCGCCATTCGCGGCTCGGAACTGGTGATGATGCCCGGCGTCGGCCACCTGCCTTACGAAGAATCGCCCGAGGAGTTCAACCGCGTGCTGCTGGAATTCTTACTTCGCATTTAGCGGTTAGCAGTTAGCATAGGCTCGCAATATCTCGGCTGTGGGCCGCCAGGTGCTGACTACCAACTGCTAACTACTAACTACTTCTTCATGCACTGGATCTTCGAGACCGCCCGTCATTATCTTCACCACTACGGCTACTGGGCCGTGCTGTTCGCGCTACTGGGAGAGAATGCGGGCCTGCCGCTGCCCGGCGAAACGATTCTGCTCCTCGCCAGCTTTGCCGCCTATCGCGGCCATCACCTCAAGCTGCACTGGGTGATCCTGGTCGGCATCGGCGCCTGCACCATGGGCGACAATATCGGCTACTGGATCGGACGGAGCGGCGGGCGTCCGCTGCTGGAGCGATACAAGAGCCTGTTTCGCATCCGCGACGAGACCATCCGCGCGGGCGAGGAGTTCCTCCAGCGCCGCGGAGCGCTGGCAATATTCCTGGCGCGCTTCGTTGCCGGTATGCGGATCATGGCCGGGCCGATGGCGGGTGTGCTGCGCATGCCATGGAAGCGGTTTCTCGTCGCCAATGCCGCCGGCGCGGCCGTCTGGGTCACGGTAGTCGCCTGCGCCGGATATTTCTTCGGCAGCCAGTACCACGCCCTGCTGCGCGTGCTCAAGGAAACGGAGATCGTCATCCTGGTGGTGCTGATCGGAGCGGCCTGGTACCTGTGGCGGCGGCAAAGGGAGCAACGAAAGCACAGCCGGGCGCGCCCCCGGGAGAAGGCACCGAGGGAGCCATGATTCGAGTACGATGGAACGGTGAAGGCGCAGGTCAAGCGCGTGGCCCTGCTGGTAGTGGGATGGGCGTTCATCCTGCTCGGCATCGCCGGGCTTTTCCTGCCGGTGCTGCAGGGAATCCTGTTCCTGCTGATCGGGTTGTTTATTCTCTCCAGCGAGTACGTGTGGGCGCACAAGCTGCTGCACAAACTGAAGCAGCGCTTTCCGCGCATCGCCGGGCACTTTGAGCAGGCGAAAGCGTGCGCGGACGCATGCCTAAGCCGGATGTGGAAGCGGGAAAAATCGAGTACCTAAGTACCGAGTACCTGGTACCGAGTACCGAGACCGGCGCGGAAAACCAACAACCCATAACCGAAAACCGAAACTGAGCACCGAGAACCGACGACCAACGACCGACGACCGAAAATGCCATCTCTGCTGAAGTCAATCCGCATTGAACGAGAAGCCTGGGTGCGCTTCTTTTTCGCCATCGGCGGGCTGTCGCTGGCGTTTGGCGCCGCCATCTTCTCCACCGTCACCCGTCAGACGGGAAACCTGTGGGCCACCGCGATCCTGGCCTCGGTGGCGCTGCTGCTGGCGGGCGTGGTCGGGTTGACGACGGTGCCCTACCTGGCGCGGCGCGTGGCGCTGCATCGCGTGCGCGAGGCCTTCAACTACGACGTGACCCGCGAGGGCCTGGTCTATCTCGCGGTCGTGCTGATGATCGGCGTTGCGGCGCTGAATACGGGCAATAACCTGCTGTTCATCGTGGTCTCGGCGATGCTGGCGGCGGTGGTGGTTTCCGGGATTGCCTCGGCGGCCATCCTGCGCAGCCTGGAACTGGATGTCGGCCTGCCGGAGCACGTGTTCGCCGGCGAAGCAGTCCTGGGGCGAATCACGCTGAAGAATCGGCGGCGAGTGTTGCCTTCTTTTTCGGTCAACGTGGTTCCGCCCAGGTCGCACCGCGCGCACCGGCGGTTGAGGTGGGAGCACTCGATCTTCGTCTTCCCGTCGAAAGCGCCACCGGAGAAGCAATGGGTGCACGTGCCCGACCTCTCGCTGCACTTGGTGGCGGAAGAAGAGACAGCGCCGGGGATCTTTAACGGCCGGGCGTATTTTCCCTACGTGCCGGCGCGGGCGACGGTAAGCCGCGAACTGGAACTCGATTTCGCGCGGCGCGGACGGTACGTGCAGGACGGGTTCGGGCTGTCGACGCGCTTCCCGTTTTCCTTCCTGGTGAAAACGCGGCGGGTGCAACTGGCGCGCGAGATCGTGGTGTATCCGAGCGTCCAGCCGACCGACGAATTGTTCGAGGTCCTGCCGATGATCACCGGGGAATTCGAAGCCTTCGTGCGCGGGCGCGGCCACGATTTGTACCGCATCCGCGAATATCTGCCCGAGGACTCGGCGCGGCACGTGGACTGGAAGGCGTCGGCGCGCACGGGGTCGTTGAAGGTGCGCGAGTTCACGCGCGAAGACGAACGCAAGCTGCGGGTGGTGTTTGATAATCCCGCCGAGGGCGTGGTCGACGCGGCGGCGTATGAACGGGGCATCGCGCTGGCGGCGTCACTGGCGTGGCACTTCGCGGGAGAGAACACGGAGCTTTCGTTTGCCGCTCCCGGCTACCCGGGCGCGAACGACATCTACGAGTTTCTGCGCTACCTCGCGCTGGTGGCGCCGCGTCCCGCCGAGGAGGCGCCAAAATCGCTGCTCGACGAATTGCACGCCAGCGACGATTACAACGTTATCCTCACCACGCGCCCGCGCGGCAGCATTCCCACCCCGCTGTGGGCGTGCTCGTACTTCCTGTTTTTCGGGGAAGAGAAGTAAGGGAAATTGACGAATTGCCGGACTTACGAATTGACGAATTGAACAACCGCCGCTCACCACCATTTCGTGAATTCTTCAGTGCGCAAATTGGTCAATTTCGTCCCTGTCGTACGGACCTTAGTGTCTCTCACTGGACTTGTGCTCTCAACCATCGAGAGATAGGATTCGGAATTTCAGGAGGAGAATGCCTATGAATGCACGGCGCACGATTACGGCAAGCGTGATGGTCATCATGGTTTGTCTGTCCGCCTCCGCGCAGCAGCGGAGGAGCGCCGGCGGAACCGGCGGCCCGATTCCCGACGGCACCCAGGTTCAGGTGCGGTTCATTGATAACCTCACCAGCGAAACCGCGAACCAGGGCGACACCTTCCACGCCACCCTGGAGCAGGAGATCGTGGCCAACGGGCAGACGCTGTATCCGAAAGGCGCCGATGTGACCGGGCAGATCGTGCGCGCGCATCGTTCCGGGCGGCTTAGCGACCCCGGCGAACTGGAACTGGTGCTGACCTCGATTGCCTTTGGCGGACGGTCGTACCCGGTGGAGACGCAGCCGTACCCGATCAAGGGCGAGTCGCACACCAAGAGCAACGTCGGCAAGATCGGCGGCGGGACGGCTGTGGGCGCGATCATTGGGGCCATTGCCGGCGGAGGCAAGGGCGCGGCCATCGGCGCGGGCGTGGGCGCGGCGGCGGGAACGGGCGCGGCTGCGGCGACGGGAAAGAAGGAGGCGAGGATCGAGTCGGAAGCGGTGTTGACGTTTGTGGCCTCGGGCGCGCCGTCGTCGAACTGGCCGACCAACGACGCGGCGCAACGCGACGATGACCGTCCCCGCTCGCCTGACGATGATCGTTACCGCTCGTACGACGAGTCGCGCGGACAGCCGTTTGCCCAGGAATTCAGCAGCCGCGATCGGCGCGAGATCCGCAGTTGCTTCACCTACTCCTCGAATCTGCCGCCAGGATTGGCCAAGCGCGATAGCCTTCCCCCAGGGTTGGAGAAGCAGATCGAACGCAACGGCACCCTGCCGCCCGGCTTGCAGAAGCGGGTACAGCCGCTGCCGGACGTCTGCAATGCGCGCCTGCCGCGGTTGCCGGCGGACTGGAGCCGGGTGGTGCTGAGCGGCCGCGTTCTGCTGCTGGATCCGGGCAGCCGAATTGCGGACCTGTTCTGGCTGGACGACCAAGACTGAGACCTGGGCCAGGCGGGCGGAACTGGATTGCGGGCGGCGGTAGGACTTGGCCGAACATCTGTTGTGGGCATATAGTAGGCGCTCTCGGGCGTAGTTGCCGGTAGGCAACTCGGATGGCAGGAGGGACTCAATGGCGTCAGTGGAGAGCCTGATCAGGGACCGGGAAACGTTCCATGTTCAAGCCGACCAGCCGGTGCTGGACGTGGTGAGAGTGATGGTCGAGCACAATATTGGAGCGGTGGCGGTGCTGCGCAACGGAGAATTGGCGGGACTGTTTAGCGAGCGCGATTTAATGAAGAGAGTGGTGAACGAGTCGCGCGATCCGCGCACCACGCCGGTGGCGGAGGTAATGACGCGCGACCTGGTGGTGGTGTCGCCCGACCGCGCCCTGGAGGACTGCCTGGCGCTGATGCGTGAGCGCGGCTTCCGCCATTTGCCGGTCTGCCAGGGGAAGCAGTTGCGCGGGTTGATCTCGCTGCGCGACCTGCTGGCTCACGCCGTGGTCGAAAAAGACGGCGAAGTGCAGATGATGCGGGCGTACATCACGCAGAGCACGTAGAGACAGTTTCAGTTTCGAGTTTCAGTTTCAGCGGGCCGCGGTGGAGACTGCGGCTTTTTTGTTGAGAAGTCGTTGGTCTTCGGCCATCGGTCGTCGGCAATTGATGGCCCACAACGACCGACGACTACTTTCCGTCTCTGGGTCGCGAAGTTCCGAGTGCGCGCCTCGCTTGCCGTTATAGAATCCACTTAGACCTATCTGCTATGCCCGCATCCGCCATCGCGAAAGAGCTGGGGAAGATCGTCGGCGCCGACCATGTCCTGGAGCGGCCCGAGGACGTCATGCTGTACGAGTATGACGGCGGGCTGTCCACGGGTACGCCGGAAGTAGTGGTGTTTCCCACGAGCAAGGAAGAGGTGTCGCAGATCGCGCGGCTGGCGTCGCGGATGAAGGTTTCGCTGGTGCCGCGCGGCGCGGGCACAGGCCTGAGCGGCGGCTCGATTCCGCGTGCCGGCGGGATCGTGCTGGTGGTTTCCCGGATGACGAAAATCCTGGAGATTGACGCCGCCAACCGGCGGGCGGTGGTTGAGCCAGGCGTGGTGAACTCCGATTTGTCGGCGGCGGTGGCGGAGCATGGACTCTACTTTGCGCCCGATCCGGCCAGCCAGCGGGCTTCGACGATTGGCGGTAACGTGGCGGAGAACTCCGGCGGCGCGCACACGCTGGCCCACGGTGTCACGGTGAATCACATCACGGGGCTGGAAGTGGTGCTGGCCGACGGCCGCGTGGTGCAGATGGGCGGCAAACCAGTGGACTCGTGCGGGTACGACCTGACAGGGCTGTTCGTCGGCACGGAAGGTACGGTCGGCATCGTGACCGCGATCACGGTGAAGCTGACGAAAGTGGCGGAAGCAGTGGAAACCCTGCTGGCGATCTTTAACACCGTGGATGACGCCGCCAACACGGTGATGTCGATTACGTCCGACGGGATCACGCCGGTGGCGTTGGAGATGCTGGACGGCAAGACGCTGCGCTGCGTGGAAGAGGCGACGCACGCGGGCTATCCGATGGATTCCGGCGCCGTGTTGCTGATCGAGCTTGAGGGATTGCGTGAGGCGGTGACGGAGCAGGCGGAAGCGGTGCGCGCGGTGTGCCAGCGTCACCAGGCGCGCGAGGTGCGAAGGGCGGCCAACGAGGCGGAGCGGCAACTGCTGTGGAAGGGCCGCAAAACGGCGTTCGCCGCGCTGGGCCGGCTGGCGCCGGCGTACTACACCCAGGACGGGGTGGTGCCGCGCAGCCATATTGCCAAGGTGCTGCGCTATATCGAGACGGTGGCGCAGAAGTGCAATCTGCAGATCGGGAACATCTTTCATGCCGGCGACGGCAACCTGCATCCGTGCATCCTGTTCGATCTGCGCGATCCCGACCAGGTGGAGCGAACCCACCGGGCAGGAAAAATGATCCTGCAATACTGCGTGGATGCGGGCGGGACGATTACGGGCGAGCACGGCGTCGGCATGGAGAAGAACGAACTGATGCCGCTGCTGTTCAGCGAAGATGACCTGGCGGTCATGAAACGGGTGCACGATGTACTGAATCCGCAGTCGGTGCTGAACCCGCAGAAGCTGTTTCCCGCGCCACGGAGTTGCCGCGAGACCAACATTGCCGATGCGCAGCGAGGCCGCCGATGACCACGACGGCGGCAACCGTGGGACTGGCGCGCGAGTTGGCGGGATTCGTGGGCGCGGAGTTTGTCACCGAGGCAGCGGCGCGGGTGGCGGAGTTTGCGATTGATGAAGTCGTGCCGCGCACGGTGATTTCCCCGGCGTCGCCGCAGCAGATCGCGGCGGTAATGAAGTATGCGGGAGCGAACGACCTGGTAGTGGTGCCGGCGGGAGGATTTACGCATCAGCACACGGGCTCAATTCCCGACACGATTGATATTTTGCTGCGCACCGAGCGGCTGAAGGACGTGGAGCACTACGACGCCGACGACATGATGATCGGCGTGGGCGCGGGCACGACGCTGGCTGAGGTGGAGCAGATCGTCGGGCCGCACCGGCAGATGCTGCCGCTGGATGCCCCGCAGCCGGAGAGATGCACGGTCGGAGGCGCGCTGGCGGCGGCGGCGCACGGGCCACTGAAGCACGCCTATGGCGGTCTGCGCGACTACTGCACGGGCGTGAGGTTCGTCACCGCCGACGGCAAAATGGCGAAGGCGGGCGCGAAGGTGGTGAAGAACGTTGCCGGATACGACCTGATGAAACTGCTGATCGGCAGCTACGGGACGATCGGGATCATTACCGGCGCCAGCTTCAAACTTTTTCCAAGGCCGCGGCAAATGAGGACGTTTGTGGCGGAATTTGCGAGCATGGCGGAAGCGCTGGTGTTTCGCAATCGAGTGATGTGTTCACCGCTGGCGCCGCTTTGCCTGGAGATGGTTTCGCCGCATGCGCAGGTGATGATGCAGGAATCGCCTAAATCGGGCGAGACAAGGGTGGGGCACCCGGCGCCAAAACCGGGCGAGGTAAGGGTGGGCCACTCGACGGGAGAGACAAGGGCGGGGCAATCAAGGATTAAGGATAGTCAGACATGGCGGGTGCTGGTGCGCGCGGGCGGAAGCGATGCGGTGCTGGCGCGGTATCGGGCGGAATTGGGGTCGGCGGTAGCGCGCGAGGTGGATGGAGAAGAAGATCGCGAACTGTGGCGCCGGGTCACGGAGTTCCCGCGCGTCCTGTTTGAGCGCAGCCAGAACGCCATGCTGGTGCGGGTAGACGTGGCGCTGCAGGATGTCGGGCCGGTGCTGGAGGCGACGGAGCGCGCGGCGATCGACAACAATTTCGTTTGCGCGGCGGTGGGAAGGATCGGCGTGGGAGCGCTGTTGGTGGGGCTGGCGCCGATCGCGGCGGAACCGCCGTCGGCCATGCAGTACGTGAACGCCGCGTCGTTCCTAAGAGGTGTGGCGCCGCGCGATGGCTCGGCTATCGTGCTGCGCTGCCCGGTGGAAGCGAAGCGGCATTTCAGCGTGTGGGGCAGCACGCCGAACGACCTCGAGACGATGAAGTCGATCAAGCACGTTTTCGACAGCAAGAACATTCTGAACCGCGGGAGATTCCTGTTCTGAGCGCGACCACGACGAATGCGGCGAACGGAGTGCACGGCGGAATAGCGACGGCCGATCCGCCAGGTTCCAATTTCACTACGCCTGACCGGCCGAGTTGGGATCTGTATTCGCGGTGCATCCATTGCGGGTTGTGCCTGCAGCAGTGCCCGACGTACCGCGTGTTGGGGCGCGAGGCCGACTCACCGCGCGGGCGGATTTACCAGATCCTGCAGGTGGACGCGGGACGGCTGCAGATCGGCGATTCCTTTGTCACGCACATTGATCGCTGCCTGGGCTGCCGCGCGTGCGAGACGGCGTGCCCGTCGGGAGTACAGTACGGGCGGATCCTGGAACGGGCGCGGGCGGAGATCGAGAGGAATTACGAACGCGGCTGGCTGACGCGACGGTTGCGGAATTGGTTCTACCGCGACCTGCTCGACGACCACCAAAAACTTGCGCGCGCGGCGAACTGGCTGCGGTCTTATCAGCGGTCGGGCTTGCAGAAGTTGGCGCGGGCCAGCGGCGTGCTGAAACTGCTTGGACTGGAGAAGGTGGAAGCGCTGGCGCCGCGAGTGGACGACGAGTTTTACTTTTCGCAGCTTGGGAAGTTGTTTCCTGCCGCGGGCGAGTGTCGCGGGCGGGTAGTGTTTCTGGCGGGATGCGTGGCCAGCGTGGCTTTCTCGAAGTTGAATGAAGCCACGGTAAGGGTGCTGACGAAGAACGGGTACGACGTTCTGGTTCCCGAGGGCCAGGGCTGCTGCGGGGCACTGCATGCTCACGCGGGATATCGCGAAGAAGCACGGAAGCAGGCGCGACGGAATATCCAGGCGATGCTGGATGCGACGACAGCGGCGGTGGTCACCAATTCGGCGGGATGCGGCGCCATGATGAAAGAGTACGGCGAACTGCTGGAGCACGATCCGACGTTGGCGGAGCGCGCGCGCGAGTTCGCGGCGAAGGTGAAGGACATCACGGAATTTCTCGCCGAGGTCGGGCTGCGACCGCCGCAGCGGGAACTGGCGGCGCGGGTCACGTATCAAGATCCGTGTCACCTGGCGCACGCGCAAAAAGTGCGGTTGGCGCCGCGCGAGTTGCTGAAGACGGTGGGGGCGGAATTGGCGGAGATGGCGCATCCGGACTTCTGCTGCGGCAGCGCGGGGACATATAACGTCACGGAGAATGAGATATCCATGAAGATCCTAGCCGACAAGATGGACGAGGTGGGCGTGACCGGGGCGGAGATCATCGCGACCGCGAATACGGGATGCATGCTCCAGTTGCGCGCCGGAGTGGAGTCGCGCGGATTGAAAATGCGCGTGGCGCACGTGGTTGAGTTGCTGGATGAATGTTACGGTGGCTAGTTAGAGAACCCCTTCTGCTTTGTCCACATCTTCCACACCCAAAATAATCAGAGCGCGATCGGTGCCTTTGACGATGGAGCCGTAGGCATACAGGATGTTGATGCCGCGGTCGGCGAGCTTGCGGGTGGCGCGGCCAAGGGCGCCGGGGCGGTCGGTGACGCGGATGGCGATGGCGTCCTCTTCGCTAAAGGGCAGGCTCATCGCCTCGAGGACTTTGCGCGCGCCGGCGTGGGGCGCGGCGACCAGGTGGATGCGGCCGCCCGGCTGATCATAGGCAGCCATGATAGCGGTGATGTTTACGGCTTTCGCCGCCATTTCGGAACAAATAGATGCGAGCGTGCCGGGCTTGTGCTCGGCCTTGATGAGGAATTGCGTGACGCGCGCCATAACTTCTCCAGTGGCCAGTGATCAGGGGTCCGTAACTTCTCCAGTGGCCAGTGATCAGGGGTCCGTGGCCAGGAAAGCAGCGGAACTGTACACGTTTGACGCGCTGGAGACCAGCAATTTTCAAACAATCTCACGCCGCCTTGGCCATCAGGGCGTCGTGCAGGGATTTGGCGAGGTCGTCGGGATCGGAGACCGGCGGCTGGCAGGTGAAATTAGAACAGATGATGGCGGTTGATTTTCCCTCCTTCACCGCAGGCAGATGGGGAATCACCTCCGCCAGAGCGGGCGGCAGGTTCTGCGGCGTGGCGGCACTGTCGCTCACCTTGAGCACGGCCTTGTTCACCGCGAAAGGCGCGACCGCGGCGGCGTATAGCTGGCGCGCGCGCTCGTCGTTGCCGACCACCACCACCTGCGTGTGACCCTCCAAAAGCCAGACCGCGGCGAGCGCGTAGGTGGCAGAAAACATACCGTATTGTTCAGTAATTCCAGCGAAAACCTCAAGTGTTGCTTCAGCTTTGTCGCGATAGCCCGAATCATTGGTATAGGCGTACATGCGCAGCAAGGCGATAGCGGCGGCGGAGTTTCCGGCGGGAGTGGGCGAGTCCTGGAAGGGCTTGCGACGGGTGGTGAGCGCGCCGAGGGCGCCCTTGTTTTCGGAGTCGAAGAAGCCGCCGGAGGTCTGGTCGTAGAAGCGGGCGATCATGGCGTCCACGATCTTGCGTGAGAAATTGAAGTAGCTGATATCGGCGGTGGCTTCGTAGGCGTCGAGCGCGGCCAGCGCAGTAAAGGCGTAGTCGTCCAGCATGCCGGGGACGTCGCGCGGCGCGGCCTGCGGGTCGGCATAGGCGATGACGTGCTTCAGGCCGCCGTAGGAGGGGAAGCCCTGGGAGAGGATGCGGTCGAGCGAGCGCAGCGCGAAGTGGCGCGCGTCTTCGAGCGAGAGCACGCGGGCGGCGTCGAGGTAGGCGGAGATGCAGAGCGCGTTCCATCCGACGTAGACAGTCTTGTCAATGAACGGCGTAGGACGGTTGAGACGCGCGGCGTAAAGCTTTGCGCGCGCGGAATCGAGCAGGGCGGCAACCCGTTCGCGATTCATGCCGGTGCGGACGGCGATCTCTTCGATGGAGGCGCGGACGTAGAAAACGTTCTTCGCCGGGTTGTGGTGCATCTCGCCGACTTCGTTGATGTCGTAGTAAGGCTGCGCCACCTTGAACTCGTCTTCGCTGAGCACGGCGCGGGCTTCGTCCAGGGTCCAGGTGAAGTAGTCGCCATCGTCGTCCAAGTTGATGTCGGCGTCCTGCGAGGCGTAGAAGCCGCCCTCGGCGCGGTCGGTGATCCAGGCGTCCATCCAGCGGATGATGTCGCGGGCAACGGCGGCGAAGAACGTGTTGCCGGTGGCCTGGTAGCCGTGGACGTAGTTCTTCAACAGCTCGGAGTTGTCGTAGGACATTTTTTCGAAGTGCGGCACCACCCAGCGTTCGTCCACCGAGTAGCGGTGGAAGCCACCGGCAAGCTGGTCATAGACGCCGCCGCGCGCCATGTGCTCCAGCGTAGTGGTGATGACCTGTTGCAGCCGCTCGTCGCCGCTGCGCGAGTAGAGGTGGAGGATGACGTCGAGTGCCGAAGGATGCGGAAATTTGGGAGCGCTGCCGAAGCCGCCGTGGTCGGGATCGAAAAGTTTGAGCGCGGAGCCGGCAACGCTGCGCACGATGCCGGGAGGAACGCCGCCGCCTTGTTCGGTGAAGGATTCGGCGTGACTGATGGCGTTGAGCACCATGTCGGCCTGCTGCGCCACTTCGTCGCGCTTGGAGCGAAAAGCTTCGGAAATGGCCGCCAGCACGCGCTTGAAGCCGGGGCGTCCCCGGTTGTCGTCCGGAGGAAAGTAGGTGCCGCCGTAAAACGGTTTGCCCTCGGACGTGAGAAACGCGGTCAAGGGCCAGCCGCCCTGGCCGGTCATGGCCTGCACCGCGGATTGATAGCGGCTGTCAATGTCGGGACGCTCGTCGCGGTCCACCTTCACGGCGATGAAGTTGTCGTTGACCAGGCGTGCGATTTCGGAATCGTCGTAGGACTCGCGGTCCATGACATGACACCAATGGCACCAGACGGCGCCGATGTCGAGCAGGATCGGCTTGTTCTCGCGCTGCGCGGCCGCAAAAGCTTCTTCGCCCCATTGATGCCAGCGGATGGGTTGATGCATGGCGCTGCGCAGATAGGCGGAGGAGGCTTGCGCGAGGGAGTTCGTCGTGGTTTCGGGCATAGCAGCTTAGAGGTTTGGCGCCGGACAAAAGATGCTGAAAGCGGCGAAAAGCTTTGCCGCGGATCCACACGGGATGAACACGGATCGGAAACAACGGAACCGTCAAAGGTCGCAAGTGAAGCAAGACTATTCGCGGGCGAGGGCGCCCGCGAAACCGAGACTCTCGGCGAATGTCATGTGGAGCCCCGGCGGGGGCGCCGGGGCCTACGATTTAATTGAAAGCGTGAATCGGTTACGTGGACAAGAGGCGGCGGGCTGTCTCGGCGTAGAGGCAAACGGCAGCGAGCAATTCGGCCTTCTCGATGTGCTCGTCGGGGGTATGGGCGACGTGGATGGAGCCGGGGCCGAGGAGCAGAGGCTCGCCCCAGTTGGTGAGCGAAGGAATGTCGGTGGCGAAGGCGGCGATCATGGTGGGAATGCCATCCAGCGTGCGCAGGCGAACGAACGGTACCTCGAGTCCCCATTCAATGCGGACCAGTGGTGCCGCGGCGGCCACAATCTGGCGCTTCAGCTCGGCGGTGGGGCCGATGGTGCGGTACATGAGCTCGGCGTGGGCGTGGTCGGGAATCACGTTGGGGGCGCGGCCACCGTCAATCAGGCCGATGTTCAGCGTCGCCGGGCCAAGCTCTTCGTCGCGTGGCAGGGGAATGCGGCGGACGCGTTCGATCACGTCGAGCAGTTTCTCAATCGCCGATTCGCCCAGTTCCGGATAGGCGGAGTGCGCCATGCGGCCTTCGGCGAAGAATTCGACGCGCACCGCACCTTTTGTCGCGATGGCGAGACGGTTGTCGGTGGGCTCGCCGTTGATCAGGAACCGTCCGCCGGCGGGATGTTGGTTGGCGAACTTGGCGCCGGCGCTGTTGCGTTCTTCGCCCACGACAAATAACAGGCCAGCGCCGAGGCCCGCGCGGCGAAGTTTTTCGGCGGCGGCAATCTGCGCGGCGATAATCCCCTTGGCATCACAGGCGCCGCGACCGTAGATGCACTTCTCGTCTTCAGAGGAAGGGAAGAAGGGCGGGACGGTGTCGGTGTGAGTGGAGAAAAAGACTTCTGGACGCGGCTGGCCGGGCGGGACGGCGTAGACGTTGAAGCGGTTCGGTTCGACAGTCTCCAGGCGCGCGTCGTATCCGAGATCGCGCAGGCGGCGGTGAAGAAATTCGCCGACCGCGCCCTCGTTGCCGCTGACCGACTCGATGTCAATCAATTCCCGCGTGAGCGCGAACACGTCCATGGGAAAGAGGATAGCAGCAAAGTTTCGAGTTTCAGTTTCAGCAGGGAGCGAGTAATAACTCATGGTCGAGGGTGCAACCGAAACTGAAACTGAAACTGAAACTGAAACTGCTTGGGACTGCATCCAAGGAAGTGTGAGTCTCGGTGTCCAAAAGCAGAACCTGGTGCTGGCGCTCTGCATCGCGGTGGCGGCGGTGTTCCTGTTTCTGTGGGGATGCCCGTTGCTCGGGCAGTTTGGCCACGGGAAACTGTGCATCGGGCTCTACGTTCTTCTGCTGCTTGTCTATGTGTACGGCCGGGCGAGCGGAGCGCGCCGGCGACAGAGCGCACCGAAGGCGAAGGTTTAGGCATCGAATGGTGCGGTGACGCAAGCCAGCACGATCCAGTCATTGTTCATCGCAGGCCCGGTGGGGCGGCTCGAGGCGCTGCTCAATCAAGGCGCACCGAATGCGACCCACGCAGCCCTGGTATGCCATCCGCATCCGCTGTTCGGCGGCACCATGCACAACAAGGTGGTGTTTCACGCCATGAAGGCGCTGAACAGTTTTGGCTTTCCGGTGCTGCGCTTCAACTTTCGCGGCGCCGGGCTGAGCGAGGGCCATCACGACGAAGGCCGGGGTGAAGTCGAGGATGTCCGGGCGGCGCTGCGGTGGCTGGAGTCGCAATTCAATTTACCCATCATCTTTGCCGGATTTTCGTTTGGCGCGGCGACTGGATTGCGCGCGGCGTGCCCCGATCCCGGGGTAACCTCGCTGATCTCGCTGGGCACGCCGGTGCGCATCGACGATCGCAGCTATGGCTACAAGTTTCTCCTCGAGTGCGCCAAGCCCAAGCTGTTCATCAGCGGCGTGCAGGACCAGTTCGGGCCGCGGCATGAATTGGAGCAATTGGTGGCGCGGGTGCCGAAGCCGAAGAAACTGGTGATCGTTGAAGGCGCCGACCATTTCTTTGCCGGGCACCTGGCGGAGATGCGGCGCGCCATCGAGGAGTGGGTGGGGGAACAAGTTGCGAGTTCCGAGTTGTGAGTTGCCAGAGTTGAAACCGGCAACTGGAAACGGGAAACTACTCCGATGTCTGAGCGACCGGCGACCGGCAGTGCCTCCGTACGGGACCGCAACGCGCGCGAGCTGCGACTGGCAGCCCGGGAGGTCTTCCAGGATGCGCTGGCACAGAGCACTATCCCGCAGGCGTTTGCCCGGCATGTGAACTGCGACCGCGGCGTGTTGCGCGTCGGTGAAGACCTGTTCGGATTGCCGGGGTACGACCGTGTTTCCGTCATCTCCATCGGCAAGGGCGCGCACAGCATGGCGGATGCATTCGTGGGAGAGGTGGGAGAGACGCTGGGCGGGATCGTTGCCGCTCCTGTCGATCCGGGCACGCAATTGCGCGGCTTCCGCTACTTTCGCGGAGGGCATCCGCTGCCCAACCGCGAGTCGCTGAACGCCGGACGAGCTATCCTCCGCTACCTGAATGTTCAGCCGCCGCAGTCGCTGGTGATTTTCCTGATCAGCGGCGGCGGCTCGGCGTGCGTGGAATATCCGATCGACAATGACATCACGCTCGAGGACATCGTCAAGACGTACGAAGTGCTGGTGCACTCGGGCGCGCCGATTGCCGAGATCAACGCCATCCGCAAGCACCTGTCGGCGATCAAGGGCGGGCGACTGGCGCGCGCCGCGGCGCCGGCGCAGCAGGTGTCTATCATGGTTTCCGACGTGCCCGATAAGGCGCTGGACTCGCTTTCGTCCGGCCTGACGATGCCGGACTCGAGCACCGTGGAGGATTGTTACCGCATCGCGACGCAGTATGCGATGGTGGAGGAATTTCCGCCGACGGTGCGCGAACTGTTTACCGGGCGCATGCTGGAGGAGACGCCGAAGGCGGACCATCCGGCATTCGCCAGGGCGCGCTGGTGGCCGGTGCTGTCGAACACAACCGTGCAGCGGGCGGCGGCGGCGAAGGCGGCGTTACACGGATTCGCCGTGGAGGTGGACAATTCCTGCGACGACTGGGACTACGCCAAAGCGGCCGATCATCTGCTGAACCGATTGCGCAAGTTGCGCCAGGGCGTATCGCGGGCGTGCATCGTCTCGGGCGGGGAAGTCACGGTGAAGGTGAAAGCGAAGCACGGAAGCGGCGGGCGAAACTCGCACTTCGCGCTCTATTGCGCGGAAAAAATTGCGGGCGAGAACATCACCGTGCTCAGCGCCGGCACCGACGGCATTGACGGCAACAGTTCGGCGGCCGGCGCGGTCGCGGACGGGACCACCGTCGAACGCGCGAAAACACTGGGGCTGGATACGTCCAAGGCGCTGGCCGGATACGATTCGGCGTCGCTGTTTGAGCGTTTGGGCGACGCCATCGTGACGGGGCCGACGGGAAATAACCTTAGGGATTTAAGAGTGTTGATGACGTGGTAGGGAAGTCTTCAGCCGTCAGTCTTCAGGCATCAGGCGGCGCAGAGGCTCTTGGACTCTCCGACATCACTAAAGACACTCCGGCTAACGACTACCTACCAACTCCTGACTCCTGTTTTTTTAATCCAGCCGCACACCCCGGTGCGAGTTCCAGGCGATAGGAAAGGTGGGGCAATCATCCACGGCGCGCATGGGATGTTGATCAACGGAAGGGCGAACTACCGGGGGATGGCAGAAGCACGGTTCCTCATGGGTGTACTCGGTATTGCAGTACGGGCACAGCATTGTCTTGCTCCGCCGCCGCGATTCAGACTTCAAAAATGGTATGCAGGCGGCTTGCTGCAGGAAATTGTGAGGGCGATGAGGGTAGAAGGGAAATTCATAATTTGAATTGGGAAGATCAGGGAGAGCCCTGATAACGGTGCAGTTACTAAAGCCGGGTCCCGGCGGATCGAAGTGCGAGATTGCCAGTAATTCAGCGGCGCCGGCCAAGTACTAATTGATAATCCGCAACCTCTTACTCGAACACCTGTGTCACACCCTCCTGTAACACCAGCACGCGGTCCTCGATGCCGTGCTTCCGCGCTTCGGAGGCCAGGAATTTCAGCGGCTCGTCCATGGGTTCGTGGGAGAGGCGGAAGGTGCCGTAGTGCATGGGGACCATGTAGCGGGCGCGCAGGTCGAGGAAGGCGCGCACCGCGTCTTCGGGCGAGGTGTGCACGTTGCGAAACGATTCCGGACGGTAGGCGCCGATGGGCAGCATGGCAAGTTCGGGGCGGAGGCGGTCGCCGATTTCGTGGAAGCCGGAGAAATAAGCGGTGTCGCCGGCGTGATAGAGCGATGCCTGCCGGGAGCGGATGACGTAGCCGCCGAAGCCGCGGTGCATGTCGCGCACCACGCGCGCGCCCCAGTGACGTGAAGGCGTGTGGATGACGCTGATGCCCTGCTGATGGTGCTCGCCCCACCAGTCAAGTTCGATAATGTCGCGAAAGCCGAGGTCGGAAACCAGATCGGCGACATTGCGGGGAATCACGATTACCGGCGCCGCCTTGTGCAGGCGCTCGGTGTGCCGCACCAGCGCGCGCAGCGAGGGGCGATGAAGGTGGTCGAAATGGGCGTGCGTGACCAGCACCAGGTCGAGCGGCGGCAGGTCCTGGATTCTCACACCGGGGCGGCGGAGGCGTTTGAGCACGAACAGCCAGCGGGCGAAATTGGGATCGATGACGAGGTTGAGGCCGCCGCTCTGGAGAAAAAAGCTGGAGTGCCCGATAAAAGTGAGCCCGAGTTGGCCGCTGCGCGCCAATACCGGCTCGCGCACCTGGCCGGTACGCGGCGTGAGCGCGGAGTGACGCACCAGGGTGCTGAACTGGCGGGCGCGTCGCCGGAGGGTCAGGTTAATCATTTATCCATTAGACGCAGCATGGGCGCACGATGATGCGAGTTGCGAGCCAGGCAGTTTGTATAATGCCCTGCGGTTCATGCGAGGATGCTATGCGCGTTGCATTTTTGGGATTGGGGATTATGGGCCGCCCGATGGCGGCCAACCTGGCCAAGGCGGGGCACGAGGTGACGGCGTGGAACCGGACGCCGGGCAAGCAGGTGGAAGGCGCGCGCGTGGCGTCCACTCCGGCCGAAGCGGCGCGCGGCGCCGAGGTGGTATGGATGTGCGTGTCGAACACCGCGGCCGTCGAGCAAGTGCTGTTCGGGCCCGAGGGAGTGGAGAACGTGCTTGAGCCGGGAATGATCATTGCCGATTCCAGCACGATTGCGCCTTCGGCGACGCGCAAGTTCGCCGAGCGAGTACGCGCGCGCGGCGCCGACTACGTGGACGCGCCGATTACGGGTTCGAAGGTGGGCGCCGAGAGCGGGCAGTTGATCTTCATCGTCGGTGGGGAGGCGGCGAGCGTGGAGCGGCTGCAGCCGCTGTTCCAGGCGATGGGCAAGAAAGTGATCCACATGGGGCCGACCGGTCTCGGAGAATCGGCCAAGCTCGGCGGCAATCTCATGATCGCGCTGATGTTCGAAGGATTCGCCGAAGCGCTCACTCTGACCAGCAAGCTCGGCGTGCCGCGCGAGCGCTTTATGGAGCTGGTGAACGCCTCCATGATTCGCTCCGGGGTTTCCGACTACAAGGCGCCGTTCGTGCTGCAGCACGATTTTTCTCCCAACTTTCCTTTGCGGCTCATGCACAAGGACATTCATCTCATGCTGGACGCAGCCCACGAGGCTCGCGTGAAGCTGCCGGCGCTGGAAACGGTGGAGGAGATTTACGAGATCGCCACCGAGGAAGGCAAGGCTGACCTGGACTACGCGTCGACGCTGGCGCTGCTGGAAAAGTGGGCGGGTATCGATCGTCAGGAAACGACCGCCTAGCACCGCGGCAGACATGGAGGCTCACGTGCAACGGCCCTCGCTTGGCGCGGTTCTGCTCGGCCTGATTCCTTTCGCAGGTGTCTGCTTTTCGGTGTCGCTCTGGGACCGCATTGATCCCCGCGTCCTGGGAATTCCATTCAACATGTTCTGGCTGATGTCGTGGCTGGTCCTCACGCCGCTGTGCATGTGGGGCGCGTACAAGGTTGAAATGCGCCACGGCAACGCGGGCGAGACCATGTCCGGCGACGAGCGCCGTACTCGATGAGCCCCAGTGTAGTCGCGCTGGCGGTGATTTTCGGCATCGTGGCGCTGGGGTCGGTAATTGGTTTCTACGCTGGCGCCCGTCACAAGATGGACCTGGAACAGTGGACCGTGGCAGGACGCGGCTTTGGACTGCTGCTCATCTGGCTGTTAATGGCGGGCGAGATCTATACCACCTTCGCTTTTCTGGGCGCTAGCGGGTGGGCCTATTCGCGCGGCGGACCGACGCTCTACATCCTGGGCTATCTGACGCTGGCCTACGTCGTTTCGTTCTACATCCTGCCGCAACTTTGGGAAGTTGGACGCCGGCACACGCTGCAGACGCAATCCGATTATTTTCAGACCAGGTACGGCAGCAAACATCTGGCGGCATTTGTATCGCTGGTGGGCGTGATCTTCATCATCCCTTACCTGCAGCTTCAGCTTACCGGGCTGGGAATCATCGTGGAAGTAGCAAGCTTTGAAGGCATCGGGCGGACGCCGGCGATGATGATCTCCTTCGCCTTGGTGGCCGGATTCGTCTTTACCAGCGGTGTGCGCGCCGTGGCCT